>TARA_R100001244_G_scaffold64627_5_pt1 | contig 15359 bp, 12 predicted proteins | sample TARA_R100001244 | Tara Oceans TARA_R100001244 (sample SAMEA2621564) | marine metagenome | biome: marine biome (ENVO:00000447); feature: mesopelagic zone (ENVO:00000213); material: "saline water (ENVO:00002010), including plankton (ENVO:xxxxxxxx)" | depth 790 m
CTTCATGCCTTGTTCTCCGCGCTGGCGCGCACGCGCACGCCATTGATTTCCCCCAATACATCAAACAGACGCGGCACGTACTTGTCGCCGTGGCCGAGGGCCTTGGCCAACATGAAGGTCTGGTACACCGCATCGGCGACCATGGCGGTGGCGGGGGTCGATTTGGTCAGCTCGGTGTAATAGCGCATGTCCTTTTCGCAGTTGGCCAAGGCGAACTGCTGACCGGAGTCATCGCCGCTCAACACGTAGGGAATGATCCGTTCGAAGGTGCGGCTGTAGCCGCCACTCATGCTGCAAATTTCCGCGAAGGCGGCCAGGTCGATGTGGTTCTTCGCCGCCGTGCAGAAGGCCTCGGCGAGGATCGTCGCGTTGCCCTGGGAAATAAAGTTGTGGATCACCTTGGCCTTGTGCCCCGAACCCAGCGGCCCCAGGTGATGGATGGTCTCGGCGAAGCACGCCAGCACCGGGCGCACCTGGTCCAGCACCTCGGCATCGCCCCCCGCCAGGACGTTGAGACGCCCCAGCACGGCATCTTTGGGGGTGCGGTTGACCGGCGCATCGAGGTAATGACCACCGCGTTCGCGCACTTGCGCGGCCAGCTCGGCGGTACGGTTGGGATCGCCTGTGCTGCAATCGACCACGATCTGCCCCGGACGCAAGCCGGCCAACACACCCTGCTCGCCGGCCAGCGCCTTGCTCACCTCGGCCGTGCCCGGCAGGCACAGCAGCACCACGTCCATGGCGCGGGTCAGCGCTGCGGCGCTGGCAAACTCCCGAGCCCCCTTGCCGACCAGGTCGTCAACCGGCTGGCGATTACGGTGCGCCATCACACCGAGGGCAAAGCCCTTCTTCTGGATATTGGCGGCCATGGCATGGCCCATCAGCCCGAGGCCGATAAACCCAACATTGATAGCTGTCATTGCGATACCCACGTTGCGTGCAGATCCAAGATGCCGGCGCGGGCGCGCCGGCCATGTGGCTCAGGGGTTATTGCGTAGAGCGGACCTTGGCGATTTCGGCGTTCATGGCTGCCATCAGGTCAGGACCGTATTCGGCAATCAGCTTCTCGCTGGCCGGACGAACCACCTCACGCATGCGCTCGATTTCGGCCGGGGCCACTTCGTTGATGTGCATGCCCTGCTTGGCCAGCACATCACGCGAACTCACCGCCATTTCGCGGGAAACCTTGCGCTCGTAGGCTTGCGCTTCGAGGGACGCGGCACGCACCAACTGACGCTCGCTCTCGTTGAACTTGTCCCAGGTGCGCTTGCTGAAGATCGCCACCAGCGGGTCGTAGAAGTGGCCGGTCAGCGACAGGTATTTCTGCACTTCGTAGAACTTTGAGGTTTCGATGGCCGCCAGCGGGTTCTCCTGGCCATCAACCGTGTGGGTTTCCAGCGCGGTATAGAGCTCGGTGAACGACAGCGGCACCACGTTGGCGCCCAGGGCCTTGAAGGTTTCGATGGCCGTCGGGATCTGCTGCAGACGCAGTTTCAGGCCCTTGATGTCTTCCAGGTTGTTCACCGGGCGCTTGCTGTTGGTGACGTGGCGGAAGCCATGGTCCCAATACCCGAGGCCGACAATGCCGTGCGGCTCCAGGGTGCTCAGCAGGTTTTGTCCGGCGGGGCCATCGAGCACCGCATCGACCTCTTCCGCGTTCTGGAACAGGAACGGCAAGCCGTACAGACCAAAGCCTTTCTCGATACCGGTCAGCAGGCCTGGGGTAACCAGGGTCATGTCCACAGTGCCGCCCTGCACCGACGAAATCACCTGGGCATCGCCACCCAGCGTGCCGCTGGCGAAGACCATGACCTTCATCTTGCCGGCGCTTTTCTCTTTGATGATTTCCGCGAACTTCTGTGCCCCCAGGCCATGCGGGTGATCCTTGGCCTGCACAAACGCGACTTTGAGGGTGTGCCGGTTGATTTCGTCCGCATGAGCGGCAGCAGACACCAACAGCGCGGAAGAGCAGAGCAGTGCAGTCAGTGCTTTAGGAATGAATTTCATGGCTACGTCCTCTTGTTTTTATTACTGCCGTTGTTGGCATGAAAGTGGGCATGCGCCCGTTCACATCCGCTACGCCCGGTAGCCGATGTGGGGTATCCGTTTAGAAAAACCATTGCGCCGGAACCAGCAGCAGCTGTGGGAAGGCCAACAGCAGGCCAATCACCAGCAACTCCGCCAGCAGGAACGGCAACACGCCGCGGGCAGTGGCCAGGAAGTCGATCTTCGACACCCCGGCGACGACGTTGAGCACCAGCCCAACGGGTGGGGTAATCAGGCCGATGGCGCAGGTCATGACAAAGATCACGCCGAAGTAGATCGGGTCGATACCCGCCTCGACCGCCACCGGCATCATCACCGGCGCCAGGATCAGAATGATCGGCGACATATCCATCGCCATGCCGATGACTACGATGATCGCCACGATCAGCAGCATCAGCAGGCGCGGGCTGTCCATCAACGGCTCCAGCACCCCGACTACCGAACTCGGCAGGTCGGCCACGGTGATCATCCAGGCCGCCACCATCGCCGAGGCCACCAGGAACATCACCATCGCCGTGGTCATGACCGAGGACAGCAGCACCTGGTACATGCTCTTCCAGGTCAGTTCCCGGTAGATCACCAGCGAGACGAACAGCGCATACACCGCAGCGACCACGCCCGCTTCGGTCGGCGTGAAGACCCCGGCGCGCAGGCCAACCAGAATGATCACCGGCAGCAGCAGCGCCCAGACCCCTTCATAGAAGGCCTTGAGTATTTCCTTGAGTGGCGCACGCGGCCGGGTGATCAGGGTTTCGCGGTTGGACACGAGGTACCAGGCGACGCACAGCGAGAGGCCCATCATCAGCCCCGGCGCGATCCCGGCCAGGAACAGCTTGGTAATCGAGACATTGGCCGCCACCCCGAACAGGATCAAACCAATCGACGGCGGCAGCACCGGCGCGATGATCCCGGATGCGGCCACCAGACCCGCCGCGGTCGCCCGGTCATGCCCGACCTTAACCATCATCGGCACCAGCAAGGCCGCCAGGGCAGCAGCGTCGGCGGCGGCCGAACCGGAGAGGCTGGCCAGCACGCAGGCCGCGAGGATGGTCACATACCCCAGACCACCCTTGATATGCCCGACCAACGCGACCGCCATAGTGACGATGCGCTTGGAAAGGCCGCCCGCGTTCATCAACTCGCCGGCCAGCATGAAGAACGGCACAGCCATCAGCGGAAAGCTGTCCGCCCCATTGACCAGACCCTGGGCGACGATCTGCGCATCGAACAGATCGAGGTGATACATCATGGCCAGCGCACAGAGAATCAGTGCGTAGGAAATCGGCACGCCGATCGCCATGGCACCCAGCAGGGAGAATACGAATATCGCGATGATGATCATCACACCACTCCGGTTTTTATTATGTGGAGAGCGCCGCCAGCTGTCGGCGGCATGCCAGCGGGCGTACTACGGATGCGCATCGGCCAAGATGTCCGGGCGATGGATATCGCCGCCACGGGCCAGCCGCACGATTTCGTAAAGATGAATGGCGCAGGCCGACACCCCGAAGAACACCCCGGAGCCATAGAACAGGCCCATCGACCAGCCGGCGACCGGTGACGGTACGGTCCAGTTGATCTGCATCTGCTGCCAGCTGCCCCAGAAGAACAGGCCCGAGCAGAGCAGCATCAGCAACTGCGACGCGATCAGGCAGCCGCGCTCGCCCCAACCCGGCAATGCGCGCAGTGCCAGGTCCACGCTCATGTGACCGCGCTCGCGCAGCAGCACCACCGCGCCAATGAAGGTCAGCCAGACAAAGGCCCAACGGGAAATTTCTTCGGAAATCAGAATGCTCTCGTTGAACGCGTAGCGCAGAACCACGTTGCCGAACACCAACACCACCATGGTGACCAGGCAGATGATCGCCAGCACCTTGAGCAGGGTGAAATAGCCTTCGATGAGCTTAAGCATGGCAACCACCCGTCAGATCAGGGCAGTTCGCCACTCGGCAGACAGGCGCCGCAAACGGGGCAGATTGCCGCTGCACGCCGACGCTGGGAGAACAGAAACGATGGGCAGCTAGAACCATCTGTAGAGCCTCACATTGTTGTTTTTGTATGCCGCTTGGCGGCTATGTGGCAGCGACCATAACACCCAAAAATATTGCATGCAATGTTCATTTTTGTCAGTATCGATGCCACTCAACAAAACAACAACGAGAAAAAGCCCATGCAACTCATCACGCAGAATCAGTCCGTGGTCATCCTCAGCGACATCGACTCAGTCGCCGTTGCACGCAAGTCGCTGGCACAGGGAGTGCGCGTTGAAAGCCTTGGTCTAGACGCTGCGGAAGAAATTCCCAGTGGCCACAAAATCGCTCGACGGGCCATCACCAAAGGCCAGCAGGTGCTCAAGTACGGCCAGGTCATCGGCATCGCCACCCAGGACATCGCGGCCGGCGCGCATGTCCACACCCACAACGTGGCCATGCCCGACAGTCACACCAGCAAAGAGCTGCCAGCGGTCATCGAGCGCACCGCTGTGCTGCCGCCTGAGCAGCGCCGCCGCTTCATGGGCTACCGGCGCCCGGACGGGCGCGTGGGCACGCGGAACTATATCGGCATCCTCTCCACGGTGAACTGCTCGGCCACCGTTTCCCGTGCGGTAGCCGCACACTTCAATGGCTCGGAATTGCTCAAGCAGTACAACATCGACGGCGTGGTCGCGCTGACCCATGGCAGCGGCTGCGCTATCAACACCGATTCGGAAGGTTTCAAGTTTCTCGAACGCAGCATCTGGGGCTATGCCTGCAACCCCAACATCGCCGGTGCGCTGATCATCGGCCTGGGTTGCGAGACCAACCAGATTTCCTCGCTGATGAAGCGCTACAACCTCAGTGAAGGGCCGAACTTCCGCGTGTTCAACATCCAGAATGCCGGCGGCACTCGGGCCAGCATCGCCAAGGCCATCGACCAGGTGACCGACATGCTGGCGGCCATCGGGCGCCTGGAGCGCACCTCGGAGAGCGTGGAACACATCATGGTCGGCATGCAGTGCGGCGGCTCCGACGGTTACTCGGGGATCACCGCCAACCCGGCGCTCGGCTACGCCGCCGACCTGCTGGTGCGCCACGGAGGCACGGCGATTCTCAGCGAAACCCCGGAAATCTACGGCGCCGAACACTTGCTGATCGCCCGCGCCACCAGCCACGACATCGCGCAAAAACTGCTTGATCGCCTGACCTGGTGGGAAAACTACACCCGCATCAACGGCGCAGAGTTGAACAACAACCCCTCCCCCGGCAACAAGGCCGGCGGCCTCACCACCATCCTGGAAAAGTCCCTCGGCGCCGCCGCCAAAGGCGGCTCCACCTCGCTCAACGGCGTGTACGAATGGGGCGAACCCATCACCGAGCACGGCTTCGTGTTCATGGACAGCCCCGGCTATGACCCGGTGTCGGTGACCGGCCAGGTGGCCTCCGGCGCCAACATGATCTGCTTTACCACCGGACGCGGCTCGGTATCCGGCTTCAAGCCGGCGCCCTGCATCAAACTGGCGACCAACACCGACATGTACCGCCGCCTGGAAGAGGACATGGACATCAACTGCGGCGGCATCGTCGACGGTGAGCTGAGTGTTGCCGAGGCCGGCGAAAAGATCTTCGACATCCTGCTCGAAATCGCCTCGGGGACGCCGTCCAAGAGCGAGCAGTACAACTACGGGGACAACGAATTTGTTCCATGGCAGGTAGGCGCGGTCACCTAACCACGCAGTAGCAGACCGTTGAAAAACTACTGCGCTCGGCTATGCAGCGTTGAAATCAGTCTCAAAATGCTCATGTACAACTCGTACACTGCGCTTTTTCGCCTGATTTCGCCTTGCCTAGCCTTCGCTCGCTACATTTTTCAACGGCCTGCTAGCAGCTGTTTACGCTCGCATACCACCGAGCGTAAACAGCGGCTCAGGCAAGCCGCTCCAGATACGGCACCGCGGCGATGCGGTTGTGCTCGCGGAAATACGCCAGGCGCTGCTGAACCTTGCGCTCGGCGATGATCAGGTGCTCTTCCATACTGCGGGCCGCCAGGTCGGCACGGCCCGCCTGCAGGTTCTCGAAGATGTACAGGTGCTCGCGGAAGAAGGGTTCTTCGTCGGGGAAGTAGCTCTTGTCGAGCAGGATGTGTTTGCCCGACAAGAGCAACGCGTGAGTGCGCCGCAATATCTGCAACATCTGCCGGTTGGGGCAGTGGCCCAGCGTCTCGATGTGCAGGTCGCTCTCCAGCTCATCGAACTGGCGGCTGTCCATGTTCGGGTAGATGCTGATCGCGTGATGGAGCCGCTCGATATAACCGTCGAGCTGCTTCGGCTTGAGAAACTCCGCCGCGCGCATCAGCACGTATGGTTCCAGGCGGCGGCGCACCTCATACAGCTCACCCAGGCGCTCTTCATCCCACTGCGTCAACTGCCAGCGCGAGCGTTCATCGCGCTCCACCAGCCCCATCAGCGACAGGCGTGTCAGCACCTGACTGGAGACCGTGCGGCTGATCGAGTAATGCCGCGACAGCTCCAGCTCGTTGATATGGTAAGTGCCGAACAGCGACTGATGCAGCAGGTCGCGCTCAATCCGGTCGTAGACCGCCTTCCAGCTTTCGGTTTTCCGGGGGGTTTGCCCCTTGCCTTCGCTCAGCTTGAAATCACTGGGTTCCAGCTTGCGCTTGAGCACCTCGCCCGGCGCGGCCCCGACCAGATAACCGCGCCCGTCAAAGGTGCAGATCAGGCCTTTCTCATGCAGGTTGACGAGCGCCTGGCGCACCGGCGAGCGGCTCACCCCAAATAGCTCAGCCAGCGGCCCTTCGAGCAGCAAGGTGCCTTGCTTCAGCCTGCCCTTGTTGATGCTCGAGGCGATGAGGTCATACAGCTGATCGTTGAGGTGCTTTTTCATTCGTTATTGTTTTCACTGTCATTGGCTTGAGCGGGTCACCTGCACAACTGTAACAAGCCTGAACCACCCACTCATAAACTCGCGCAGCCGGGCAAATCGCTGTTCAACCAGCGGGTACGGGCGGGCCGGGCCTTGTCACTTTGCGTGCAATGTACTTTATTGCTTCCCCCCAGCAACCTCCATCACTTTTTGGCACGGGCCACACGATACCCCAAGCAGCCGCGCCAGAAGCGGTTGATGCTGCTGGACCACGGCATAAAGCATATCGCCCTAAACGCAAACACCCCGCGAACGCTGAGCGCTCGCAGGGTGTGGAAGCCAGGCAGTTGGCCCTTAGAGCAGGCCCAGCGCCTGCGCCGTGCGGTCCACCGCGCGTTTGGTTTTCTCGATCAGCTCATCGAGTTCGCCACGGCTGGCGACCAGCGCCGGGGCCATGATCATGCGGCCCTGGGTCGAGCGGATGATCACCCCTTCCTCGAAACCGTAGGTGCGGCACTGCCAGGTGATCTCGCCTTCGTTGTCGAAGCGTTTGCGGCTGGTTTTGTCCTCGGCGAACTGCAACGCGGCGACCATCCCGGCGCCCTGGATGTCTCCCACCAGCGGGTGCTCGGCGAATACCTGGCGCAGGCATTGCTGCCAGTACGGACCGGTGTCGTTCTTCACCTGGGTGACCACCCCTTCGTCGCGCAGCGCCTTGATATTGGCCAGCGCCACCGCAGCGGCAACCGGGTGGCCGGAGTAGGTCAGGCCGTGGGCGAACACCCCGCCCTGCTCCACCAGCACCTCGGCGATGCGCTTGGACAGCACCAGGCCGCCCATAGGGATGTAACCGGAGGTCAGGCCCTTGGCGATCGACAGGGTATCGGGCTGGAAGCCGAAGTGCTGGTGGGCGAACCACTCGCCGGTGCGACCGAAGCCACCGATCACTTCATCGGCGCACAGCAGCACGTCGTACTGGCGGCAGATGCGCTGGATTTCCGGCCAGTAGCTTTCCGGCGGGAAGATCATCCCGCCGGCGCCCTGGAACGGCTCGGCGATAAAGCCGGCGACGTTCTCGGCGCCCAGTTCGAGGATTTTCTCCTCCAGTTGCAGGGCGCAGCGGCGACCGAATTCGGCCGGGGTCAGTTCGCCGCCGTGGGCGTACCAGTAGGGCTCATCGATGTGCGCAATGTCCGGCAGCATGCCGCCCATCTCGTGCATGAACTTCATGCCGCCCAGCGCGGTGCTGGCCAGGGTCGAGCCGTGGTAGCCGTTCCAGCGGCCGATCATGATCTTCTTCTGCGGCTGGCCGAGAATCTGCCAGTAACGGCGTACCGTGCGGATCAGCACCTCGTTGGCTTCCGAGCCGGAGTTGGTGTAGATCGCGTGGCTGTAGTGGCCGGGCAACAGGCTGAACAGCAGCTCGGACAACTCCACCACCGCCGGGTGGGTGGTGTGGAAGAACATGTTGTAGTACGGCAACTGTTCCAGCTGCCGCGTGGCGGCGGCGGTCAGGTCCTGGCGGCCATAGCCCAGGTTGGTGCACCACAGGCCGGACATGCCATCCAGGTAACGGTTGCCGTCGTTATCCCAGAGGTACAGCCCCTGGCCTTTGACCATCACCCGTGGGCCTTCGGCGTTCAGCGCCTTCTGGTCGAGGAAGGCATGGATGTGGTGGGCGGCATCCAAGGCTTGGTAGTCACGGGTTTCACGCTTGGCCTTGATTTGGGCATTCATTACGACTCTCCTCTCGCCCTTTACGGGCATCGACGCTACGACCGCGAACGGTCTTCAGACTTGATCCGGGTTCAACGCGCGCTCGATCGGCTCCGGCGTGAACAGGGGTTTGCGCATCACCAACTTGATCCACAGCACGGCGATCAGCGAGACCAGCCCCAGCACCACACCGGCGCTGGTAAAAATCTGCACGGTCAGTTCCGGCGACGGCGAGGCATGCCACACGGCATACAACATTCCGCCGATACCGAACAGCTGCGGCAGCGGGTAAAACGGCGTGCGGTAGGGCCGCGCCAGGTGCGGGTAGCGCTTGCGCAGAACGATCACATCGACGTGGGTGATGATGTAGGCCAGCAGCCAGGCCAGCGCGGCGGCGATCAGCATCAGATTGATCGAATCCTGGCCCATCAGCACGATCGGCAAGCCGGTGATCGCGGCGACGAACAGCACCGCGACCCAGGGCGAGCCGGTGCGCGCGCTCAGGCGCTTGAAGCAGGGAAACGCCTGACCGCGTTGCGCCATGCCGCGCAGCATCCGCGGGATCGCCGCCAGCGAGGTATTGAGCGTGCTGCACGTGGCCGTCACGGCGGCAGTGACCAGCAGCAACTGCCCGGTTTCGCCGAATACCGCGGTGGCGAACAAGTAATGCGGTAGGCCGTTACTGGCCAGCTCCGCTTGCGGCACCACCAGCAAGGCGCCCAGGCAATACAGGGCGATGGTGCCGAAGATCACACTCAGGCCGATGATCATCGAGCGCGGAATATCGCGTTCCGGTTTGCGCGATTCCTCCACCAGCGGGCAGACGAACTCGGCGCCGACAAAGCCCCAGATGGCCAACGCGGTCAGCGCCAGCACCCCCATGCCCAGCGGGTTCCAGCCCTCTTGCGCGAGGCTGGCCAGCGGCACGGCGCTGTCGCTGGCCACGGCGTTCAGACCGATCAACAGCAGCACCACCACCATCACCACCGCCAGCAGCGATTGCAGGCGGGCGAAGATGTCGATGTTGCACAGGTTGAGCACGGTAAACAGGCCGAGCACGCCGAAGGCCACGGTCATCGACGGCAAGGCGTGTGGGTAGACCTTCTCGATGATCATGTCGAGCAACAACAGCTCGGCCGAGAGGGCGAACATCGCCACCACGATATAGCCGGAGAAGGTTGCCAGGATCGCCGGAAACTGGCCGATGGCGACTTCCGTGTAGCTGCTCAAACTGCCGGCGCGGGGAATCATCAGCGACAGTTCGGCGAAGGAAAAGGCGTAACTGAGCGCCAACAGGTATGCCAGGCCCAACGGCACGATAAAGCCCAGCCCGGCGATGCCCGCGCCTTGCAGCATCAACACCATCACGCCTTGCGAAACCACCAGGCCGATGGCCACGGCCAGCAGGGAACCGAGGCCGAGTACTTTGCGCAACCGGCCTGACCGGGCCTCGGTCGTTGCGGTTTGCAGCGGTACGCTTGCACCTTGAGTCATTGTCTTGCCCTCTATTGTTGTTGTGGGGAACACACTCACTAGCGCAACTGAAACCAGGTGGTTTTCAGTTGGGTGTACTTGTCCAGGGAATGCAGCGACAGGTCGCGGCCAAAGCCCGACTGCTTGCCGCCGCCGAACGGCACGCTCACGTCGAGGGCGTCCACCGTATTCACCGACACGGTGCCGGCATTCAGCCGGCGGGCCACGCGATGGGCACGGTTGAGGTCGTCGCTCCACAGCGACGCAGCCAGGCCGTAGATGCTGTCGTTAGCCAGATGCACGGCTTCGTCCTCGTTGTCGAAGGCGCCGATCGCCAGCACCGGGCCGAATACTTCCTCGCGGGCCAGGCGCATGTCGGCGCGCACCCCGGTGAACAGGGTGGGCTGCACGAAGTTGCTTGAGCCGTTGAAGCTCAGCCGCTCGCCGCCGCTGACCAGCTGGGCGCCGTCGCGCTGCGCGCCGGCAATGAAATCCATCACGCTGGCGGTCTGCCGGGCGTCGACCAGGGCACCGGCACGGCTGGCCGGATCGAGCGGATCGCCCGGCTGCCACTGCTGCGCCTTGGCGATCAGACGCTCGACGAACTCGTCGTGAATCGAGCGCTGCACCAGCAGGCGCGAGTTGGCCGAGCAGACTTCGCCCTGGTTGAAGAAAATCGCGAAGGCGGATTTTTCCGCCGCCAGGTCGAGGTCCTGGCAGTCGTCGAACACCAGGCTAGGGCTCTTGCCGCCGCACTCCAGCCAGACCTGCTTGAGGTTGGATTGCGCCGAATACTGCATGAAGTATTTGCCCACCTGGGTCGAGCCGGTGAACACCAGGCAGTCGACATCCGGGTGCAGGCCGAGGGCCTTGCCGGCGCTTTCGCCGAGGCCCGGCAGCACGTTCAGCACGCCTTCCGGCAGACCAGCCTCCAGCGCAAGCTCGGCCAGGCGCAACGCCGAGAACGGCGACTGCTCGGCTGGCTTGAGCACCACGCTGTTGCCTGCGGCCAGCGCCGGGGCGAGTTTCCAGGCGGCCATGTCCAGCGGGAAATTCCACGGCACCACCGCGGCGATGACCCCGAGCGGCACCCGGGTGATGGTAGCCAGGGCGTTCTGCGCGGTGGGCGCGACCTGGTCGTAAAGCTTGTCCAGGCTCTCGGCGTACCAGCTGAACACATGGGCGGCGCCGGGCACGTCGATGTTGTAGGCATCCATCACCGGCTTGCCCATGTTCAGCGAATCGAGCAGCGCCAGCTCTTCGCGGTGTTGCAGCATCAGCTCGGCCAGGCGCAGCAATATCTTCTTGCGCTCGCCCGGCGCCATGCGCGCCCACGGCCCATGCTCGAAGGCGCGACGGGCGCTGCGCACCGCCAGCTCGACTTCGGCCGCGCCGCAGGCGGCGACCGAGGCCAACAGCTGGTTGGTCGCCGGGTTGATCGCGTCGAAGGTCATGCCGGATTCGGCGGCGATTTGCCGGCCGCCGATCAGCGCCTTGTCAATGAACCCTTGGCGGGCAGCCCGCTGCTGCCAGTAGCTGAGATCGAACACCTTGCCTACCCTCACCGACCGCCGCAGCGGTCTGCCTGTTATTGGAGTGAGGGAGATGGTGCGACATCGTTTCGCCGAGGAAAATTAGTAAATATATGCTCGTAACCCATGAAAAAACTGGGCAGCCACTGCACGCTTGCTGGGGTATGTTGAGCCTCGAAGTACGGCGTAGGGCCGCAGCCGCGTAGCGAACAGCGCGCAGGCGCCCTTACATGACCAACGGCTGTTCAGGCCCCAACGGAGGTACTCCATGGCCGCTTACACCTTGCGCCAACTCAAGTATTTCGTGACCACCGTGGAAGCCGGCAGCGTGGCCGAGGCATCGCGCAAGCTGTACATCGCGCAGCCGTCGATCTCCACCGCGATCAAGGGCCTGGAAGAAAGCTTCGGCGTGCAACTGTTCATCCGCCACCACGCCCAGGGCGTGTCGCTCACGCCCAGCGGCGCACGCTTCTACCGCAAGGCGCAGGAGTTGCTGCGCATGGCCCACGAATTCGAGCAGAACGCCCTGGCCGATAACGACATCGTCGCCGGGCAGATCGATATCGGCTGCTTCGAAACGGTGGCGCCGCTGTACCTGCCGCAACTGATCGCCGGCTTCCGCGAGCAGTATCCGGGGGTGGATATCCGCATCCGCGACGGCGACCAGCAGGAGCTGGTGCAGGGCCTCACCGCCGGCACCTTCGACCTGGCCTTTCTCTACGATCACGACCTCGACAACACCATCGCCACCGAACCGCTGATGCCGCCGCAAAAACCCTACGCGCTACTGCCCGACGGCCACCGCTTCGCCGCCCAGGCCCAGGTATCGCTGCGCGACCTGTGCCTGGAGCCGATGATCCTGCTCGACGTGCTGCCCAGCCGTACCTATTTCGTCAGCGTCTTCAGCGAACTGGGCCTGAGCCCGCATATCGTCTTCAGCTCGCCGTCCATCGAGATGGTGCGCGGCATGGTCGGCCAAGGTTTCGGCTTTTCTCTGCTGGTCACCCGCCCGCACTCGGAATGCACCTACGACGGCAAAAAGGTGGTGATGGTGGAGATTGCCGAAGCAGTGGCCACCTCGGGCCTGGTCTCGGCGCGGCTGAAGCGCGCGCAACTGACCAAGCCGGCGCAGCTGTTCGTCGACTACTGCAAGGTGCAACTGGCGGCCAAGGCAACGGCCACCACGCCTTGAGCGCACTCAGTGGGTTTGCAGCACCCGGGCGAACAGCTCGGCGTGACCGCTGACATCGAGCTTGTGATAGAGATTGCGCCGGTGCACCTTCACCGTTTCCGGCGAAATGCCCATGCGCTGGGCAATCGCCTTGCTGGAGAAGCCCTGCAGGATCAACCGCGCGGTTTCACTTTCGCGCTCGGACAGGCGTGCACCCAAGCCCGCCAGCATCGCCGTAAAGTCGCCGGCCGCCGGCTGGCTGGTGGGCACGTCGAGCGCACTCAGTTGCAGATGGCGACGCATCGCCGCCAGCACCCAGTCGCGCACGCAGAGCAAGCGGCCGAACTCTGCGTGGCTGAAGGACGCCTGTCGGCCTAGGGACAGGCCCAATACCGCGCCCTCATGGTTGATCAGGAACTGCAACTCGCCACTGCCGACCGCCGAGCGGAAATAACTCAGGTAGTACTCGCTCTGCTGAAACTGATCGGGCGCCACCGCTTCCAGGCTGTGCAGGCCATCGGCGATGCCGGCGCAAGCGGCCTGGTAGAACGGATCGAGCAGGTACATGCCGGCGCAGTAGTCGGCCAGGTCCTCGCTCTCGCCAACGGCGGCGCGGAACTCGAAATCGGCCAGCAGGCGGGGCACCCGCCCCGGCTGCATCAGCGCCACCAGGGCATTGTCCAGCGGCACCAGCAGGCGCAGGGTGTCCACCAGGCCGCGCCAGAAACCGTCCTGGCCCAGGCTGCCGAATACCCGCGCCAGGCCTTGGTGCATCGGCAACTCTTTGAGCAAGGCGTCCACTCTCTACCCCTTTCGTGTAACCCATGGTGGGAATTGGTCTGCCCCGAGCACGGCACTAGCCTGAGGCCTCCTGAATCAACGGGCCTGTAGCAGGCCAGGAGTGCCGCATCATGCGTCGTCACCGCTCGTATCTCAACATCGGCCTGGGCGCCTGCCTTGCGGTCTGCTTGTCTGCCGCAGTCGCCGCAGTCGCCGCCAGCGATGGCCCCAGCGTGCATGTGTACAACTGGTACGACTATATCGGCCCCACCACCCTGGCCGACTTCAAGCGCGCCACCGGGGTCAAGCTGGTGTATGACACCTTCGATAGCGCCGAGGTGCTGGAGGGCAAACTGCTGACCGGCGGTAGCGGCTACGACGTGGTGGTGGCCAGCAATTACAGCCTGCCGACGCTGATCAAGGCCGGCGTACTGCAACCGCTGGACCTCGCGCAGTTGTCCGGCAGCAAGCACCTCGACCCGACCTTGCTGGAGAAGCTGGCCAGCAACGATCCGGGCAACCGCTACGCCGTGCCCTACCTGTGGGGCACCAACGGCATCGGCTACAACCCGGACAAAGTGCGCGCCGCGCTGGGCGCAGAGGCGCCGCTGGACTCCTGGGATCTGCTGCTGGACAAAGCCAACCTGGCCAAGCTCAGCCAGTGCGGTGTCGCGGTACTCGACTCGCCGGCGGAAGTGCTGCCGATTGTCCTGCACTACCTCGGTCTGCCGCCCAACAGCAGCAACCCCGAGGACTACGCCAAGGCCCAGGCGCTGCTGCTCGAACTGCGTCCGTACATCACCTACTTCAACTCCTCGAAGTTCATCACCGACCTGGCCAACGGTGATATCTGCATCGCCCTCGGCTGGTCGGGCGCCATGCTGGAGGCCCAGCTCAACGCCAAACAGGCCGGCAACGGGGTAACCGTCGAGTACAGCCTGCCGCGCGAGGGCGCCCCGGTCTGGTTCGACACCCTGGTACTGCTCAAGGATGCCCCGCACCCGGTCGAGGGCCTGAGCTTTATCGACTACCTGTTGCAGCCCCAGGTCATCGCCCCGATCACCGAACACCTCAACTACCCCAACGGCAACCGCGATGCCACGCCGCTGATCGCCGCCGAGACGCGCAACAACCCCAGCGTCTACCCACCAGCCGAGGCCATGGACACGTTGTATGCCTTGCAGCCGCTGCCGAAAAACATCGAGCGAATCCGCACCCGCGTCTGGAGCAAAGTGAAGAGCGGTCAGTAAGCCAGCCGAACTTTGCCTGAACACTCCCTAACCATGAGAACGACCATGAAACTGCGTGCCCGCGACCTGCATATCCAATTCGGCCAACTGCAACCCGGCCCCCTCAACGCCATCACCGACGTACCCGGTGTGCGCGTCGGCCACAGCGATGTCCGGGGGCGCACACCGGGCGGCCGCGACATCCATACCGGCGTCACCCTGATCGAACCGCGCGCCGGTTCCACCACCGAGCAGCCGTGCTTCGCCGGCGTGCACATCCTCAACGGCAACGGCGACGCCAGCGGCCTGGAATGGATTCGCGAGGCCGGCCTGCTGACCAGCCCGATCGCCTTCACCAATACCCACAGCGTGGGCACCGTGCGCGATGCGCTGATTGCCCTGGACCGCCAGGATCAGCCCGCCGACGGCCGCCTGTACTGGAACATGCCGGTGGTGCTGGAAACCTTCGACGGCCTGCTCAACGACATCAACGGCTTTCACGTGCGCGCCGAGCATGTCGCCGAAGCCCTGGACCGCGCCGTCGGCGGGCCGG
>TARA_R100001244_G_scaffold99283_1_pt1 | contig 15347 bp, 15 predicted proteins | sample TARA_R100001244 | Tara Oceans TARA_R100001244 (sample SAMEA2621564) | marine metagenome | biome: marine biome (ENVO:00000447); feature: mesopelagic zone (ENVO:00000213); material: "saline water (ENVO:00002010), including plankton (ENVO:xxxxxxxx)" | depth 790 m
CCGCCTGGCGCGCCGGGTTCTGCCCGGAGCCTGCGGTGAGCACCTGGCCGAGAATCACTTCGTCGACCTGCGCGCCGTCCAGGCCGGTCTGTTCCAGCAGGCGGCGGATCACCGCTGCGCCCAGTTCCGGTGCCGGGATATTCGCCAGCGCACCCTGAAAGCTGCCGATAGCGGTGCGGGTGGCGGCGACGATGACGACGTCGTGCATGTGCGTTCTCCTGTCCAGGGCAAGCATTTAAAAGGTCATTTCCGCAACATCGTCCGGGACGATCAGGCGGCCTGCCGTTTTCGCGACAATTTCCTCGATGCTGACGCCCGGTGCGCGTTCGCGGAGGATGAAGGCACCGTCCGCGATCTCCAGGTAGGCCAGATCGGTCAGCACCTTGCGGATGCAGCCGGCGCCGGTCAGCGGCAACGAGCAGCGCGGCAGCAGCTTGGATTCACCGTCCTTGGAGGCGTGGGTCATGGTCACGATAATGTTCTCGGCCCCCGCCACCAGATCCATCGCGCCGCCCATGCCTTTGATCAGCTTGCCAGGGATCATCCACGACGCGATGTTGCCGGCGACATCCACCTCGAAGGCACCCAGCACCGTGAGATCGACATGACCGCCGCGAATCATCGCGAAAGACGCGGCCGAATCGAAGATCGAAGCACCACGGCGCGTGGTCACCGTCTGCTTGCCGGCGTTGATCATATCGGCGTCCACCTCGGCCTCGGTAGGGAACGCGCCCATCCCGAGCAGGCCGTTTTCCGACTGCAGCATTACGTCGATGCCTTCCGGGACGTAGTTGGCCACCAGGGTGGGAATACCGATACCCAAGTTGACGTAATAACCATCTTGCAGCTCGCGCGCAACGCGCTGAGCCATCTGCTCGCGGGACAGAGCCATAGTACGAAACCTCTTGAACGTGGGGGGCGACGAATCAGGCGCTGACGGTGCGTTTCTCGATGCGTTTCTCAAAACGCCCCAGGATCACGCGGTCGACAAAGATGCCCGGGGTGTGGATCTGGCTCGGCTCCAGCTCGCCCGGCTCGACGATTTCCTCCACTTCGACCACGGTGATACGCCCGGCGGCGGCGGCCAGCGGGTTGAAATTCTGCGCGGTATGGCGATAGACGACGTTGCCGAAATGGTCGGCTTTCCAGCCCTTGACGATGGCAAAGTCGCCGGTGATGGCGCGCTCAAGGATAAAGTGGCGACCATCGAAGGTGCGGGTTTCCTTACCGTCGGCCACGGGGGTGCCATAACCGGTTGCGGTGTAGAACGCCGGAATCCCGGCTCCGCCGGCACGCAATTTTTCTGCGAGCGTGCCTTGTGGGGTCAACTCGACCTCCAGCTCGCCATTCAGCAGTTGCTGCTCGAACAGCGCATTTTCGCCGACATACGAGGCGACCATCTTGCGGATCTGGCGCTCTTCAAGCAGCAACCCAAGACCAAAGCCGTCGACTCCGCAGTTGTTGGACACCACGGTCAGCTCACGTGTGCCGCGCCGCCGAATTTCCGCGATAAGGTTCTCCGGAATGCCGCACAGACCGAATCCGCCGGCCAGCACCGTCATGCCATCCGCCAGACCGGCAAGTGCCTCTGCATAACTGCCTACGCGTTTATCGAGCCCTGCCATGCACCGTACCTCTTGTATTTATTAAGGCGGCAGCCAGGCTGCCGGGAAGCGGATCACAGCTTCACCGGCCAGGACTAATTTGTTAAGTTTGTTTTTCTAATCCATTAATAAACAATTCAAATTAATGACCATCAAACAACTGCGCGCCTTTTTCACCGTCGCCCAAACCCTCAGCTTCGCCCAGGCCGGCGAACGCCTGCACCTGTCGCAACCAGCGCTGAGCCTGGCGATCAAGAGCTTGGAGGAATCCCTCGGAGGCCCGCTGTTGGTGCGCACCACGCGCAGCGTCAGCCTGACGGCAGAGGGCGAAACCCTGCTACCGCTGGCGCGCCGCCTGCTGACCGACTGGGACAACACCGAAGAACTGCTGCGTCAGCACTTCACCTTGCAGTTGGGCAAGGTGTCGATCGCCGCCATGCCCTCCTTCGCCGGCAACCTCTTGCCGGTCGCCCTCAAGGAGTTTCGCAGCCGCCATCCACGGGTCAATGTGACGGTGCATGACGTGATCAACGAACAGGTGCTGGAGATGGTGCGCAACGGGCGCGTCGAACTGGGCATCCTGTTTGAACCGGACGCCCTCGACGGGTTGTGCTTCACGCCGTTTTACAACGACCGCTTCGTCGCGGTGGTGCCCGCCGACTCGGAACTGGCGAGCCGCCAGCAGATCAGTTGGCAGCAATTGCTGACCCAGAGCTTTATCACCTTGCAGCGCCCCTCGGCTCTGCGCCTGCTCCTCGAGGACGCCGTCAGCGCACAACTCGGCGGGCTGCCGGTGGCATTCGAGAGTCATCAGTTGGTCACGGTCGGCCGCATGGTCGCCAACGGTCTGGGCGTCAGCGCCGTACCGAGCCTGTGCATCCGCCAGATGGAAGAGATCGGCGCGCGTTGCGTAACGCTGGTGGAGCCGATAGTCGAGCGCCGGGTTGGCCTGCTGCGGCTTGCCGACCAACAACTGTCGAGTGCGGCACAAGGCCTGTGCGACGTGCTGGAAAAGAACATCGACCTGTTTACCGCGTCATTGCTCGACCCGCAGTAACCGCAGCGGTTACCAGCCCAGGGTTTCTTTAAGGAAGGGAATGGTCAGTTTGCGTTGGGCTTGCAGAGAGGCCTGGTCCAGGCGCTCGAGCAACTCAAACAGCGCACTCATGCTGCGCTCGCCACGGGTCAGGATAAAGCGCCCGACGTCATCGCCCAGGTGCAGGCCGCGCCGTGACGCGCGCAATTGCAGCGCGCGCAACTTGTCTTCATCGGACAGCGATTGCAGCTGGAAGACCAGCGCCAAGGTCAGCCGCGACTGCAAATCGGCCAGTTTCACCGGCAGCTCGCGCGGCGAAGTGCTGGCCGCCAGCAGCAAGCGTCGCCCGCTGTCGCGCAGGCGGTTGAACAGGTGAAACAACGCCTCTTCCCACTCCCCGCGCCCGGCCACCGCATCCACATCGTCGAGGCAGACCAGCTCGCACTGCTCCAGGTTATCCAGCAACGCCGGACCGAACTCGACCACGTCGGCCAACGGCAGGTACACCGCCGGCTCACCACGCTGCTCGAAGCGCAAACACGCGGCTTGCAACAGATGACTACGGCCCACGCCCTCGCCGCCCCACAGGTAGATCAGGCTTTCCGTCCAGCCCGCATCCGCCTCACACAGGCGCTCGACATAGCCGAGCGCCGCAGCGTTGGCACCGGGGTAGTAATTGGCAAAGGTGGCGTCATCGCGCAGACGCACACCGAGCGGCAGTTGAATGGGTGTCATGCAGGGCTGTGCGGCTCGTCAGGGCCGTCGGGAGACTCTTGATAAAGGTCAGAAAGTTTATAGAAATCATGGGCATGACGCACTAAAACCATAATCACCGCGGCAACCGGCAGGGCCAGCAGCACACCACTGAAGCCAAACAGCTGACCGCCGGCCATGATCGCGAAGATTACCGCGACCGGGTGCAGGCCGATGCGATCGCCGACCAGCCATGGCGTCAGCAGCATGCCTTCGAGCATCTGCCCGACAATAAATACCGCGGCAATCGCCAGCAATGGGTAGAAATCGCCGCCGAACTGGAACAGCCCGGCGGTCAAGGCCGCGCCAATCCCCACGACCACGCCCAGGTACGGCACGATGCTGGCCAGGCCGGCGAGCACACCGATCAACAAGCCCAACTCCAGGCCGATCAGCATCAGCCCGGCGGCATACATCACCCCCAGCGCCAGCATCACCAACAGCTGCCCGCGCAGGAAAGCCCCGAGCACTTCATGGCACTCGCCGACCAATTGCACCACCAACCCTTCACGACTGCGCGGCAACAGGCCACGCAGCTTGGCGACCATCAGGTCCCAGTCGCGCATCAGGTAAAAGCTCACCACCGGTATCAGCAGCAAGTTGGCCAGCCAGCCCATCAGCGCCATGCTTGAGGCGGTGAATTTCGACAGCAGCACCCCGACGATATCGGTGGTTTTTCCCAAGTGTTCGGAAAAGGCCGCCTTCAACTGATCGAAGCGCCAGAAGCCATCGGCCAGACCCAACTTCGCCTGTACCCACGGCAAGGCCTCGTGTTGAGCCCAGTCGAGCATCTGCGGCGCCAGCTCGTAAAGGCGCATCAATTGCTTGCCCAGCATCGGCACCAGCACCAGCAGCAAGATCGCCATGAGCAGGCTGAATAGCGCGAAGACCACCACCACTCCCCAGGTCCGCGAGAGCTTCCACCGCTCCAGGCGATCCACCAGCGGGTCACCCAGATAGGCCAGCAGCACACCAATCAGGAACGGCGAAAGGATCGGGTGCAGCAGGTACAGCAACCAGCCGAGCAGTAACAGCCCAGCTATCCATAGCCAGCGAGGTGAATCGATCATGCCCAGCCCTCAATGTACGCAACAGACGGTTAGCGACGCCCAACCCTAAACGCCCGCCACAACGTGAAAAAAGAAACCGCTGCCAGTGTGCAGCGGTTTCTTTACCAACAACGATGAATAGCGCTGCGCCGCAGTCTACCAGCGAAAGCGCAGCACATCCGTGCGCGGCAGCACTTGCGGCGCCGGCTCAGCGGCCGGCTGCCCAGCGGGGGCCTGACTGGCGTCGACCGGTGCGGCTTCGGCTGGCGCCTCCTGCAGGCGCGCCAAAGCCAATTGCGCGCGCAGTTGTTCGGCGCTGGCGTTGACCCGATAGGTCAGACGATCCCCTTCGACCTTGCGCAATTGCGCGCCGAACGGTTCGAGAATCCGCTGTAACTCGGCATAGCGCGTCAGATCGGCGCCCTGCACTTCCAGGGTCAGGCTGGATGCCGCGCCCGGCGCGACCACAAAACGCGGCGCCAGGCGCTCGCTCACCGCCAGCAGCACGGCATCGGCCAATGCCGCCTGATCGGCGCCTTGGACCTTGCCCTGCTCACGGGCATCGCCCAGCCACAAGCGCCATTCGGCTTGCCACTGGCCACTCTCTTCACGGGCATGCACCGCCAGCAGGGCATCGGCCGCGTAACGCTCGGACGCCGTACGCAATGCGCTGGGGTCAGTGGCCTGCAAATTTTCCGGGGTCGCCAGCAATTGCTCGCTCAGGTCGGCCAACGGCAAGCGCAGCGGTAAGCCGCGGTGCTGCGCCGCCTGACGCAACGGCGCGGCGCTGCCTTGGCCATCGCCGACCATGTTCGAGCCGCTGCTGGCGTCGTTCAGCCACCAGGCCAGGATCGCCGGGCGGTTGGCGCCCCACAGCGCCAGACCGGCCTGGCGCAGGCTGCGGTCGGTGCTGACCGGGTCGAAGTCGACCAGCAGGCTGTCATCTTCATAGCCGTACTGGCTGACGATCTGTTGCGGGTCCTTGCGCAGCTCGGCCAGCGCCGCGCTCTGCGCCGCCTCGCGACTGCCGGTCAGGCGCAGCACCAGGGTCTCCAGCGCGCCCTGCAAAGCGGCATTGCGCGCTTCCGGTTGCTGGCTGGCAACGGGTTCGCGCACCTGATACAGGTCACTCACCGTCGCCGCGAAGCCGGGCACACTGAACAACCACAGACACACAACAAGCAGGCGAACGATCGGGCGCATTGAAGAGGTTCTCGACGGACGGAAGGCGACGCGCAGCAGCCTGACAGGCCACACGCACAGGCTTATACCTTAAACAGCCGCCCGCGCCCCGGCAACCACAGCGCCACGCGGGTGGTCGCTGCCTGGCAAGCCTGATAAAATCGCGCGCCTTCGCAGACCGAGCGCTTGCGCGCCGGTGCACATCCGATTTTCCCTTAAAGGCCTGGATCTATGAGCAAGCAACCCTCCATCAGCTACAAGGACGCAGGTGTAGACATCGACGCGGGCGAAGCCCTGGTCGAACGCATCAAAGGCGTGGCCAAGCGCACCGCCCGTCCGGAAGTCATGGGTGGCCTGGGCGGCTTTGGCGCGCTCTGCGAGATCCCGGCCGGTTACAAGCAGCCGGTACTGGTGTCCGGCACCGACGGCGTCGGCACCAAGCTGCGCCTGGCGCTGAACCTGAACAAACACGACAGCATCGGCCAGGATCTGGTCGCCATGTGCGTCAACGACCTGGTCGTCTGTGGCGCCGAGCCGCTGTTCTTCCTCGACTACTACGCCACCGGCAAACTCAACGTTGACATCGCGGCCACCGTGGTCACCGGCATCGGCGCCGGTTGCGAACTGGCCGGCTGCTCGCTGGTCGGCGGTGAAACCGCGGAAATGCCAGGCATGTACGAAGGCGAAGACTACGACCTGGCCGGTTTCTGCGTCGGCGTGGTGGAAAAAGCCGAAATCATCGACGGTTCGAAAGTCGCCAGCGGCGACGCGCTGATCGCTCTGCCGTCCTCCGGCCCGCACTCCAATGGCTACTCGCTGATCCGCAAGATCATCGAAGTCGCGGGTGCCGACATCGAAACCACCGAGGTCGATGGCAAGCCACTGACCGACCTGCTGATGGCGCCGACGCGCATCTACGTCAAGCCGCTGCTCAAGCTGATCAAGGACACCGGCGCAGTCAAAGCCATGGCCCACATCACCGGTGGCGGCCTGCTCGACAACATCCCACGCGTCCTGCCGGAAGGCGCCCAAGCGGTAGTCGACGTGGCCAGCTGGACCCGCCCGGCGGTCTTCGATTGGCTGCAGGCGCAAGGCAATGTCGACGAGACCGAGATGCACCGCGTGCTCAACTGTGGCGTCGGCATGGTCATCTGCGTTGCCCATGATCAGGTTGAACTCACCCTCGAAACCCTGCGCGCCTCGGGCGAGCAGCCGTGGGTGATTGGCCAGATCGCCGCCGCAGCCGAAGGCGCCGAGCGTGTCGTGCTGAATAACCTGAAAAGCCACTGATGCCGACATCCTGCAATGTGGTGGTGCTGCTCTCAGGCACAGGCAGCAACCTGCAGGCATTGATCGACAGCTTGGCCGCTGCTGAGACGCCCGCCCGTATCTGCGCGGTGATTTCCAACCGCGCCGAAGCGTACGGCTTGCAGCGCGCAACGGCGGCCGGTATCGCCACACGGACCCTCGATCACCGCCAGTTCGACGGCCGCGAAGCCTTCGACACGGCGCTGCTCGAGACCATCGATGGCTTCGAGCCACAGCTGGTGGTGCTGGCCGGTTTCATGCGCATCCTCAGCCCAGGCTTCGTCCGCCACTACAGCGGGCGCCTGCTGAACATCCATCCCTCGCTGCTGCCCAAATACAAAGGCCTGCACACCCATCAGCGGGCGCTGGACGCGGGCGACAGCGAGCACGGCTGCAGCGTGCACTTCGTTACCGAGGAACTCGATGGTGGCCCCCTGGTCGTACAAGCTGTAGTCCCGGTACAGCCGCACGACACGCCGGACAGCCTGGCCAAGCGCGTTCATCAACAAGAACACCTGATCTATCCGCTGGCCGTGCGCTGGTTTGCCGAAGGCCGCTTGCGCCTTGGCGAGCAAGGCGCAATGCTGGATGGCCAATCGTTGCCGAGTACCGGCCACACGATCCGAACTTAGGAGACACCATGCGTCGCGCCTTACTGTTCGCTCTCGCTTTATTCAGCCTGCCGGCCCTTGCCGCAGAGCTGAAACCGTTTTCCGCCAGCTACACCGCTGACTGGAAGCAACTGCCCATCAGCGGCACCGCCGAACGCGGCTTGCAGGCACTCGACGATGGCCGTTGGCAGCTCAGCTTCGAAGCCTCCATGCTGGTTGCCAGCCTGAGCGAAGAAAGTACCTTTCGCGTCGAAAATGGCGCCTTCCTGCCGCTGACCTACCGCTTCGAGCGCAGCGGCCTGGGCAAGGGCAAGGAAATCGAACAGGACTTCGACTGGAGCGCGAAACAGGTGATCGGCAACGACCGCGGCAACCCCGTGCGCTTTCCGCTCAACCGTGGCCTGCAAGACAAATCGACCTACCAGTTGGCCCTGCAATACGACGTGGCCGCCGGCAAGCAAAGCATGAGCTACCAAGTGGTCGATGGCGACGAAATCGAAACCTACGACTTTCGCGTGCTCGGCGAAGAGGTCGTGCGCACCAAGGCCGGCCTGATCGATGCGATCAAGGTCGAGCGCGTACGCGACCCGACCCAAAGCAGCCGCAAGACCGTGCTGTGGTTCGCCAAGGACTGGAGCCACCTGCTGGTACGCCTGCATCAGGTGGAAAAAGACGGCAAGGAATACCAGATCATGCTCAAAGACGGCACGGTCGACGGCAAACCGGTGCAAGGCCGCCGCGACTGAGCGAGCCAGCACTTGAAAAGCCGGGCCATGCCCGGCTTTTTACTGCCTGCCATTCGCGGCTACGCTTGTCTGTATCTCCCGACGTGGGGCCGACGATGAACGAACGCTACCAACCCCTGGCCTGCGACCTGTACGACTACCTTGAGATCGCCTGCCTGCACCATTACCAGCTGTTTATCGAGCAGGTCGACGGCGACAGCCTCGAAGCCGAGGCGCTGACCACCGAAACCACACCGAGCAAGGAAGAATTCCTCATCGTCCGCAGCGCCAGCGGCGAACAGCGCCTGCGCCTCGATCAGCTGAGCGCCATCACCCCGCTGAACGCAGGCGCCAGTTTTGGCCGGGTACTGCTGGTTAACCGCAAATGCTGACCGCCAGGCGCCGTGCGCGAGCGGGGTAGCAGGGACCTTGGTCGCGCGCTCGTTGCTCTGCGCCCAGCTCACGTAACTGGCGCGGCACCATGAAAAAGCCGGGCATTGCCCGGCTCGTCAACGCGATTGGCGTTCACCACATCAGGTCATCAGGCACCTGATAGGCCGCGTATGGATCGTCGGCATCCGGGGCCTCGGTCGGCGTATTGAGCAGCACCACCCGGCGCGGGTCGCGCTCCTGGATCTTCAGCGCCGCCTCGCGCGGGATAACTTCGTAACCGCCGCCGCTGCGCACGATGGCCAGCGAGCCACGGCTGAGCTTGTCGCGCATCAGGGTGTTCACCGACAGGCGCTTGACCTTCTTGTCGTCGACGAAGTTGTAGTAATCCTCGGTGGTCAGTTTGGGCAGACGGGACACCTCGATCAGTTGCTTGACCTGCGCGGCGCGGGCCTTCTGCTCGATTTTTTCCTGCTGCTGGCGGTTCAACTCCTGGTCGCGGGCCACTTTCTCGGCCATCGCCTGCTGCGCGGCGAGCTTTTGCGACTCATCTTTTTCGACCTGGCCTTTATGCTCCAGGCGCTGTTGCTTCTGCTTTTCCTTGCCGACCTGCTTGGCCTGCTTTTCGTTGACCAGCCCGGCTTTGAGCAACTGATCGCGTAGTGAAAGACTCATAACTACCTGCGTCGGACGAATGAATGTGAGGTGTAGGGTGGAACATGCGCAGCTTGCCCACCGGATGGCATAAAGGCGGACAAGGCTGCGCCCTCTCCGCCCTACGAATCAGCCGCAGCTGAGTATGTTCTTTTCCTGTCGTTTGGCTTCGCCCCAGAGCGCATCCAGCTCTTCCAGGCTGCAATCTTCGATGGGCCGACCGGCTTCGCGCAATGCCTGCTCGATAAAACGAAAGCGCCGCTCGAACTTGCCATTGGCCGCACGCAGGGCCGACTCCGGGTCGACTTTAAGGTGCCGGGCAAGATTGGTCACCACAAACAACAGGTCGCCGAGCTCTTCGGCTATCGCCTGTGGGTCGTTCTCGCTCATGGCCTCGAGCACTTCGTCCAGTTCTTCGCGCACCTTGTCCACCACCGGCAAGGCTGCGGGCCAGTCGAAACCAACCTGCGCGGTGCGCTTCTGCAATTTCACCGCGCGGCTCAACGCCGGCAAGGTATTGGGTACATCGTCCAGCAGCGACAACTGCTCGGGAGCTGCCGCTTTCTCGGCGCGCTCTTCCGCTTTCAGCTCTTCCCAGCGCTGCTTGACCGCCGCCTCGGCCAACTGGCTGGCATCGGCTACGCCGTACAGATCGCCATCCGGGAACACGTGCGGATGCCGACGCAGCAATTTGCGGGTGATGCCGTCGACCACCTGGGCGAACTCGAAGCGCCCTTCCTCGCGTGCCAGCTGGCTGTAATACACCACCTGAAACAGCAGGTCACCCAACTCGCCCGGCAGGTGCTCGAAGTCGCCGCGCTCGATGGCATCGGCCACCTCGTACGCCTCCTCGATGGTGTGCGGCACGATGCTCGCGTAGCTCTGTTTGAGGTCCCACGGGCAGCCATGCTGCGGGTCGCGCAGGCGGGCCATCAGGTGCAGCAGGTCGTCGAGTTGGTACATGACAGGTTCCGGTTAATACGTATTGCGCATCGTAGGTCGTAGGATGGGTTAGCGGCGCGGGGCACGAATTTCGCCGCCATGATAAAACCAGCGTACCGCGTAACCCATCGAACCAATGCCGCGCCATATGCCGATGATGGGTTACGGCGCACCAGGCTCAGCGCTCGCTACCCTAACGGTGGCATGCGCCAGACCCATCCTACGCCCTACAACAGTCGATCCCGAGCGTCGCGACTCAGGAGACCCGGTGACGACGGGCCTCGATGATATTGGGCAACTGCGAGATACGCCCGAGCAGCCGACCCAGGGCATCGAGCCCGGGAATCTCCACGGTCAATGACATCGACGCGGTGTTGTCTTCCTTGTTCGAACGGGTGTTGACTGCCAGCACGTTGAGCTTTTCGTTGAGCAGCACCTGGGTCACGTCACGCAGCAGACCGGAGCGGTCGTAGGCGCGAATGATGATGTCCACCGGGTAGGTCTGCACCGGCACCGGTCCCCAGCTGACCTGAATGATCCGCTCCGGCTCGCGGCCGCCCAGTTGCAGCACTGCCGCGCAATCCTGACGGTGGATACTGACGCCACGCCCGAGGGTGATGTAGCCGACAATCGGGTCGCCCGGCAGCGGCTTGCAGCAACCGGCCATCTGCGTCAACAGGTTGCCGACGCCCTGAATCTGAATATCGCCGCGCCGGCCCGGCTTGAAGCCCAACGCCTTGCGCGGAATCAACTCGAGCTGCTCGCTGCCGCGCTCCGGCTCGACCAGTTGCTGAGCCAGGTTGACCAGGTGCGCCAGGCGCAGGTCGCCGGCACCGAGGGAGGCGAACAGGTCTTCGCTGGTCTTCAGGTTGGCCTTGTCGGCCAGCTTGTCGAAGTCCACGTGCGGCAACGCCAGGCGGCCCAACTCACGCTCGAGCAATGCCTTGCCGGCGGCGACGTTCTGGTCGCGATCCTGCAACTTGAACCAGTGCACGATCTTCGCCCGCGCCCGCGAGGTGGTGACATAACCGAGGTTGGAGTTCAGCCAGTCGCGGCTCGGCGTGCCGTGCTTGCTGGTGATGATCTCCACCTGCTCGCCGGTTTGCAGGCTGTAGCTGAGCGGCACGATGCGCCCGTTGATCTTCGCGCCACGGCAGTTGTGGCCAATCTCGGTGTGCACGCGGTAGGCGAAGTCCAGCGGCGTAGCGCCTTTCGGCAGGTCGATGGCGTGACCGTCCGGGGTGAACACATACACCCGATCCGGCTCGATATCCACGCGCAGCTGCTCGGCCAGGCCGCCGATGTCGCCGAGTTCCTCGTGCCATTCGAGCACCTGGCGCAGCCAGGAAATCTTCTCTTCGTAATGGTTGGAGCCGGATTTGACGTCAGTGCCCTTGTAACGCCAATGCGCGCACACGCCCAGCTCGGCTTCCTCGTGCATGGCGTGGGTGCGGATCTGTACTTCCAGCACCTTGCCTTCCGGGCCGAGCACGGCGGTGTGCAGCGAGCGGTAGCCATTTTCCTTGGGGTTGGCGATGTAGTCGTCGAACTCCTTGGGGATGTGCCGCCACAGGGTATGCACGATGCCCAGCGCGGTGTAGCAGTCGCGCATTTCCGGCACCAGCACGCGCACCGCACGCACGTCGTAGATCTGGCTGAATTGCAGGCCCTTGCGCTGCATCTTGCGCCAGATCGAATAGATGTGCTTCGCCCGCCCGCTGATATCGGCCTTGACCCCGGTGGCTTCCAGCTCCTGGCGCAGGTGGCTCATCACCTCATTGATGTACTGCTCGCGATCCAGCCGGCGCTCGTGCAGCAGCTTGGCGATCTGCTTGTACTGTTCGGGCTCCAGGTAGCGGAAGGACAGGTCTTCCAGCTCCCACTTGATATGGCCGATGCCCAGGCGATGGGCCAGCGGCGCATAGATGTCGAAAACTTCGCGGGCTACGCGCTGACGCTTCTCGTCGTCAGCGTGCTTGACCGCACGGATTGCGCAGGTGCGCTCGGCCAGCTTGATCAGGGCCACGCGTACGTCGTCGACCATGGCGATCAGCATCTTGCGCAGGTTTTCCACCTGCGCCTGCGAGCCGAGGACCAGGGAGTCGCGCGGATTCAGGCTGGCGCTGATCGCCGCCATGCGCAGCACACCCTCGATCAGCTTGGCCACCACCGGACCGAAGCGCTGGTGCACCGCGGCCAGGGTGACCTTGCCCTCGCGCACGCCACGGTAGATCACGGCGGCGACCAGCGAATCCTGATCGAGTTTGAGGTCGGCGAGGATCTCGGCGATTTCCAGACCGGCGCGGAAACTCGACGCGCCTTCGGACCACAGATTCTGCGCGGCATTGGCCTGCTGTTCGGCCTCGCGGGCGAACTCGCAGGCATCGCGCAGGGCATCGTGATCCAGCGCCGGGTCGACGCTGAGCACATGCGTCAGCCAGGCCTCAAGGTTGATGCTGCCGTCATCGTTGATCGGCTGGTGCGCTCTCACCTGAACCATCTTGCTTACCTTCCCTACGGTGCGCGGCATGCACACCGAACAGTCGCCGCCTTCTATGAGCCGGTCGGTTTAACCACGTAAGGCGCAATCCCTATGCACCCCTGCTGCACTGAGATAAGGGCGGAGCCGGATAAAACCAAGCACCCTGCCGCCGTATCCCAGCGCGTTTATCTACTGCCTGACAAACAGCGCCATCGCTTCAACGTGCGCGGTTTGCGGAAACATATCGAGGATACCGGCCCGCTCCAGCCGATAACCTTGCGCCAGCAACTCGCCGCTGTCACGCGCCAGCGTGGTCGGGTTGCATGACACATACAGCACCCGTTCAGCACCCAGCGCCGCCACCTGTTTGACCGCCTGCAACGCGCCGTCACGTGGCGGATCGAGCAACACGGCGGCAAAACCGCCCTGCGCCCAGTCGGCTTCGGCCAGCGGGTTGGACAGATCGGCCTGGAAAAAGTGCACGTTGCTCAGGCCGTTGCTCTGCGCATTCTGGGTGGCCCGCTCGACCATCGTCTGCACCCCTTCGACCGCCACCACCTCGCGCACCTGACGCGCCAGCGGCAAGGCAAAATTGCCCAGGCCACAGAACAGATCCAGCACCCGTTCGTGCGCCTGCGGTGCCAACCAGTCTAGCGCCTGCGCGACCATTGCCTCGTTGACCGGCGCGTTGACCTGGACAAAATCACCGGGGCGATACGCCAGCTGCAACCCCCAGCTGTCGAGCCGATAGCCCAGGGTATGGGCCGGCTCGAATGGCTGCGGCTCGCCTATGCCATGCAGCCAGAGTTGCGCGGCCTGGGCCACGCAGAACGCCTGCAAGCGCGCCAGGTCGGCCTCGCTAAGGGCCGCGGTATGGCGCACCAGCAGCGCACTGGCACTGCCATTGAACAACTCGACGTGGCCGATGGCCTGCGGCTTGTCCAGGCTGCGCAGCACTGCCGGCAATTGCTGCAAGATCGGCTGCAAGGGCTGTACCAGAACCGCGCAATCGGCGATGGCGACGATCTCCTGACTGGCGGCCGCACGAAAGCCGACGTCCAGGTGCTTGGCTTTGACATCCCAACGCACGGCGATGCGGGCCCGGCGGCGGTAGGCAAACTCCGGGCCGACCAGCGGCGCGGCCCAGACCTCGGGCTGCAAGTTGGCCAGGCGCTGGAGCTGCTCGCTGAGCATGCGCTGTTTCAGGGCGAGCTGATCGCCGTGGGGCATGTGCTGCACGCTGCAACCACCGCAGGTGCGCGCGTGCGCGCAGGGCTCGACGCGGCGTTCGGCACTGGCGCGCAAAACCCGCTCGCCGCGCGCTTCGACCACCTGGCTGCGGGCGCCAAGCACACGGGCTTCGACCTGCTCGCCAGGCAAGGCGCCACTGACGAACCAGGTGCGCCCGTCCAGGAAGGCGATGCCGCGCCCGTCGTTGGCCAGGCGCTCGATCGTCAGCAGTTGCTTCTTGCCCACCGGAATGGGCGTTGCGCGCGTACCGCCGCTGGGCTGGAAACGCAGACCGCTGGGTTTCTTAGCCATCAGTGATCCGGCGTGTCGTACACGCCCGTGGACAGGTAACGGTCGCCGCGGTCGCAGATGATCGCGACCATCACGGCGTTCTCCACTTCCGCGGACAGGCGCAGCATCGCCGCCACCGAGCCACCGGAAGAAACGCCACAGAAAATGCCTTCTTCCCGGGCCAGTCGCCGCATCACATCCTCGGCCTCGCGCTGCGCCATGTCGATGATCCGGTCAACGCGCTCGGCCTGGTAGATCTTCGGCAGGTACTCCTGCGGCCAGCGGCGGATGCCGGGAATCGCCGCGCCTTCCATCGGCTGCAAACCGACGATCTGCACCTGTGCGCTCTGCTCCTTGAGGTAGCGTGACACGCCCATGATGGTGCCGGTGGTGCCCATGGAGCTGATGAAATGGGTGATCTGCCCCGCGGTCTGCCGCCAGATTTCCGGGCCGGTGCCGACGTAATGCGCCTCGGGGTTATCGCCGTTGGCGAACTGATCGAGCACCTTGCCACGACCGCCGCGTTGCAGGCTTTCCGCCAGGTCGCGGGCACCTTCCATGCCTTCCTCGCGCGACACCAACACCAGCTCGGCACCATAGGCGGTCATCGCCGCCTTGCGCTCGGCGCTCATGTTGTCGGGCATGATCAGGATCATCTTGTAGCCCTTGATCGCCGCCGCCATCGCCAGGGCGATGCCGGTGTTGCCGGAGGTGGCTTCGATCAGGGTATCGCCCGGCTGAATATCGCCGCGCAGCTCGGCACGGGTGATCATCGACAGCGCTGGGCGATCTTTTACCGAGCCGGCCGGATTGTTACCTTCCAGCTTCACCAGCAAGGTGTTGGAGGTGTTACCCGGCAGGCGCTGCAAACGCACCAGCGGGGTGTTGCCGACGCAATCGGCAATGGTGGGGTATTGCAGAGTCATGGCGTCGATCGAGTCCGGACGGCAAGAGGGGCACCTATGATACCGGCAAACCGCCTACGGCCATAACCGCATGCTGCTGCGCAGCGCCCTCATGCCTCGGCAGGCAGCGCGGGCAAATAGAGGTGCATACGCAAACCCGGCTCGGCGTTTTCCGCGACGATCCG
>TARA_R100001244_G_scaffold44516_5_pt1 | contig 15323 bp, 14 predicted proteins | sample TARA_R100001244 | Tara Oceans TARA_R100001244 (sample SAMEA2621564) | marine metagenome | biome: marine biome (ENVO:00000447); feature: mesopelagic zone (ENVO:00000213); material: "saline water (ENVO:00002010), including plankton (ENVO:xxxxxxxx)" | depth 790 m
TTGGCTGATGCGCGCGCCGATGGTCTGCGCCAGCGCCTGCTGTAGCGCTGTGTTCTGAGCGGGGTTGTGGTGCTTGATCGTCATGTCGGCCTACCTCGTGGCCGAACTCTACCCCGCCCGCTCGGGCCTTCCCACTAAAAGCCCGCAACCTCATCGGATCAGGCAAGTAATCCAGAGCTATGCGCTACAGGCCACGCGGCCAGCTCCGCAGAATGAACCGCGAACCGATCCAGCAGCGGATCAAGTGCGGGCCGACCCAGTTTCTCCGCACAACGGATCAAGCAACCCACATAAGCACCGGAGTGCACTCAATGAACAACGCGTATTCCCCCATCAAGGTGATCCAGAGCGCGATCTTCGCCGCGATTGCCGCCATCGCCAGCGTGTCGCCTGTATTGGCCCAAGAGCCGAAAAAGTCGACAGGAGAAAAAGCCATGCCCCTCAATCAGCAGTGGGACAAGACGTTCCCCAAAAGCAACAAGGTCGAGCAGCACAAGGTGACCTTCAAGAATCGTTACGGCATCACCCTGGCGGCCGATCTGTACCTGCCCAAAGAGCGCGGCAGCCAGCCACTGCCGGCTCTGGCCGTCAGTGGCCCGTTCGGCGCTGTGAAGGAGCAGTCGTCCGGCCTGTACGCCCAGACCATGGCCGAGCGCGGCTACGTCACGCTGGCGTTCGACCCGTCCTACACCGGTGAAAGCAGCGGCGAGCCACGCGACCTGGCCTCGCCAGACATCAATACCGAGGATTTCAGCGCCGCCGTCGACTTCCTGGGGCTGCAAGCGTCCGTGGATCGCAAGCGCATCGGCATCATCGGCATCTGCGGTTTCGGCGGCATGGGCTTGAGCGCTGCGGCGGTCGACACGCGCATCAAGGCCGTGGTCACTACCGCCATGTACGACATGTCGCGCGTCATGGCCAAGGGCCTGAACGACAGCCTGACTCCGGAACAGCGGGCGCAGACCCTGGAGCAGTTGAGCCAGCAGCGCTGGGTCGATGCCGAGAACGGCGTGCAGGCGCCAGGATCGCGCATCCTGCCCGAGAAACTCAGCGGCAACGACGGGCCGATCATCGAGGAGTTCTTCGACTACTACCGCACCCCGCGCGGCTATCACAAGAACGCGCCGAACTCGAACGGCGCCTGGACGGCCACCATGCCCCTGCCGTTCATGAACCTGCCGCTGCTGACCCACATTGCCGAAATTTCGCCGCGCCCGGTTCTGCTTATCGCTGGTGAGAACGCACACTCGCGCTACTTCAGCGAAGATGCCTTCAAGGCTGCCGCCCAGCCGAAGGAGCTGCTGATCGTCAAGGATGCCAACCATGTGGACCTCTACGACCGCATGGACAAAATTCCCTTCGACAAGATCACCGATTTCTTCGGCAAGAACCTGAAGTAGAGGCAGTACGGCCTGGCCGAGCGTGGTTGATCAGCGGCCGTTCTAGCCTGCCTCGCGGCGCGCGCCAGATTGCGGGCAGCGCTTATGGTTTCGATCAGTTGAGCAACAGATGGCACGTCGTCTCGTCGCCCAGCGGACGTTGCTTTAGCAACTCTAGGCGGGGCCAGCGTTTTCACACAGCCTGAGTCAGAAGCGGAAACCATTGTCGTCCGCTCCACACTTCGCCATTAAGCCAAAGCCAGCTCGCTGCTCTTGATGTTGGCGATAGGCCCCAAGATCGCAGCATCAAACTCATCCAGGGATTCTCGGTTGGCGAGTCGCTTCGGCAGATCGGGATTCGCCAGAGCAGCCTTACCTATTGCAATGATGTCGGCGCCGTCATCCAGTGCGGCTGAAGCGTGCTCTGAGGTATGCAGACCGCCATTGGCGATCAACGCCACCTGTGGGGCGTAGCGACGCGCCAGCGCCACAAGGCTGGCGTGACTAGCGGGAAATGCCGGTTGCCAGGCTTCGAATTCCGTGACGTGAATGAAACCAACACCTGCATCGCTGAGTGAGCCGAAAATCACCTCCGCAGCGTGCTCCCCCTCAGCCCACTTGTGTTCATAGTCGTTGACCTTGCTCTGCGAGATTCGCACGCCGACAGGCACTGCTCCCGCTGCTGCCCTTACCGCTTTGACGACTTCCAGCATCAGGCCCATACGCTGCTGCACAGTGCCGCCCCAGCGGTCGCTACGCCGGTTTGTATAGTCAGTAAGGAACTGATCGAGCAGGTATCCATTCGCGCCGTGGATCTCGATGCCGTCGAAGCCTGCGGAATTGATTGCCAGGCTTGCGGCCCGGGCAAAGCCATGAATGGCATCGGCAATATCTTCCTCCGTCATCACGCGGGGAACTGGGTACTGACCTTCGCCATAGTAGAACGTCATCTGTTCGCCTTTAGGGCGCAGTGCCGAGGGGGCGGCTGGGACCTCGACGAAGCGATTGCCTTGGCTGAGGGCTCCGGCGTGCATGATTTGGGCGAATGCCATGCCCTGATGTTTATGAATGCCATCTGTCACAGCTCGCCACGCCTGAGCCTGCTCGTTATCGGTGATACCAGGTTGGAACGGGTAGCCCTGTGAATGCTTCTGATCGGTATAGATGCCCTCGGTGATGAGCAAGCCGAAGCCTCCCTGGGCGAAGCGCTCGTAATAGCGGGCCATTTCCGGGGTGGCATGCCCCGTCTCGGTGGCACTCACGCGCGTCATGGGGGCGACCGCCAGGCGGTTGGTTAACGAGCAGCCCGCAATATCGCATGGAGTTAGAATTCTTGGGGTGACCATCTTCAATGTCCTCTCTATCCTGTTTGCCGAGCTAGGCGATATACAGAGGTTAGGTGACGAAGCTGGCAATTAGAATCGGGCGAAATGGATAAGGCGCCGTAACGAAAAGAGATATAAAAATGCAAATTTCAGACGTCGAGGTGTTTGCTGCCATTGCCGAGAGCGGCAGCCTGTCGGGGGCTGCACGACGCCTCGGTTTGTCCCCCATGACAGTGTCGCGGCGGCTGGCTTCCCTTGAGCATGAACTAGAGGTACGGCTGGTGCATCGCACCACGCGGTCGGTTTCGCTGACGCCTGAGGGGGAGGTTTTCCTACCGTTTTCCAAGACGCTTCTCGGAGCAAGCGAGGCGGCCAGAGTCACCTTGAAGGCGAATGCAGGAACGGCCAGCGGTGTATTGAAGATAACGGCACCGACCGTGTTCGGCCAGACCGCCATCATGCCGCTGATTCCGGCAATGCTGGCCGAGCATCCCGCTCTGCAAGTCGACCTGCATCTCTCGGATAGCATCGTGGATATCGTCAGCCTGGGTATCGACGTGGCGATCCGTATCGCGACCCTGCGCGACTCCGCCTTGGTCGCCCGCTCGTTGGCACCCAACCCCCGCGTGCTGTGCGCGAGCCCCGACTATTTGGCGCAGCATGGCGTGCCCAGCACTCTCGACGACCTGCGCCGCCACCACTGCCTCGCATTGCACGGCATGCCGCACTGGCCGTTCGTGCGTGGCGCCGAGACGGTGGGCTTCAAAGTAGAAAGCGTGTTCTCGGCCAACAGTGTCGAAGCGGTGCGCACCGCGAGTAAACAGGGGCTGGGGTTGGCGATGCTCACCTACTGGGATGTGCGCGACGATGTAGCGGAGAACAGGCTGCGCCTGGTGGCGCTTGAAGATGCAATCCCGGAGCAACTCTTTATCACCGCCGTGCTGCCAACTCGCCAACAGGTACCGCATCGCGTTCGGGTTTTTCTCGACCGCCTGGAGGCATCCCTCAACGAGGATAAATGACCGCTTCTGAGCAGTTTCTGCCTGAAGGCAGAGACCGCTTTGGGTCGTATGCCCCCCATTACCCAAATGAACTCCATCCGCTCGCCCGGTGTCTGTCTGCTGTCGGCCCACCGGGTGGATTGCATGGCCATTCGCCACTCTAAGCGATTGCGCTGCCCCTTCCCCGCCTGATCGCGCTCCTGCCTACAACAGTTCGCCTGGCCGGCTTTTATCGCACCCGCTTACAGGGTTTCGCTCAATCGCCATGTGAAGATTGCCCCATGTCCCTATCCCGTCATTCCCTCTCCTGTTTTTCGCCGCTCCAGTCCCTCACCCCAGGTGCTTGCCTGCTAGGCAGCCTGCTGGCGGTCGGTGCCCCGGCGCATGCCGAGGAGACCGCCAGCTCTGTGCGCTGGGTAAGCGACAGCCTGAATACCTATGTGCGCAGCGGTCCGACTGACGGCTACCGCATCGTCGGTACGCTGCCCTCCGGAGAGAAGGTCGAACTGTTGCGCGCCCAAGGGGATTACAGCCAGGTGCGCGGCGAGAACGGTAATACCGTGTGGATTCCCAGTCGCGATCTTCAGGAGACACCCGGTCAGGCCGAGCGCTTGCCGCAGCTGGAGCAGCAGGTGGCCGAGCTCAGCGCCGAGCTGGAAGGCATCAACGACACCTGGAAGACCCGCGTGCAAGGCATGCAGGAGACGCTGGATTCGCGCAAGGCACTGATCGACGAGTTGCAGGTAGCGCGCACGGCGCTGGACAGCGAGCTGAGCCAGGCCAGCGCCGAGTTACGCGAATTGCAGGCGCAGTTGGGCGAAGAGAACCAGCAGGTGCTGATGCGCTACATGGTTTACGGCGGCGCCATCGCCGGTGCCGGGTTGCTCGCCGGGCTGATCTTGCCGACCCTGCTGCGGGTGCGGCGCAAGCGTAACGATCAGTGGATCTGATGACCGAGTAAGCCTTACTTGAAAGGCTTGGTGTTGAGCACCACGCCTCGCCGATGGCAATTCAGCTCAGCGCAACAGCCGCGGCCTGTTCGACCAACTGCGCGCTGGGGCGCACGCCGGTGTATAGCTCGAACTGTTCGAGCGCTTGCAGGACGATCACCTCGGCGCCGCTGATCACCGGTTTGCCGCGCTCGCGGGCCAGGCGGATCAGCGGTGTTTCCAGCGGAATCGCCACCACGTCGAACACCCAATGCGCCGCCTCGACGGCGGCAGCGCTGAAGGCCAGGCTGTCGGCTTCCGGGCCGCCGTGCATGCCGATCGGGGTGACGTTGATCAGCAGCTCCGCGCGCAGTTCACCCAGCTCTGCCTGCCAGTCAAAACCGCAAGCCTGTGCCAGCGCCCTGCCCGTTTGCGGGTTGCGCGCGATGATGCAGCCGTGGCGAAAACCGCTGTCGCGCAAGGCGAAGGCCACCGCCTTGGCCATGCCGCCGCTGCCACGCAGGGCGAAGCGCGCATGACGCGCGATGCCATGGCTGTGCAGCAGGCTGACCACGGCGCGGTAGTCGGTGTTGTAACCAGTCAAGCGGCCGTCATCGGCAACGATGGTGTTGACCGATTCGATCACCGCCGCCGAGGGGTGCAGCGCGTCCAGGTAAGGGATGCAGGCTTCCTTGAACGGCATCGACACGGCGCAGCCGCGAATACCCAGCGCGCGGATACCGCCGATGGCGGCCGGCAAATCGGTGGTGCTGAAGGCCTTGTAGACGAAGTCCAGGCCGAGCGCTTCATACAGGTAATTGTGAAAACGCGTGCCGAAGTTGCCGGGGCGCGCGGACAACGACATGCACAGCTGGGTGTGTTTGTTCAGGGTGCGCGACATGGGGATTTCCGCCTTCGCCCGGCCGGCGACGAGCCTCGGCCCACCGCCCGCCACAGGCGTCTCAGAAGATGTAATCGGTAGTCAGGAAGCTCGACTCGCGGTTGCGGATGATCTCGCTGATCAGCGCCTTGTTGTCAGCCTGAAACTTGGTCGCCACCAGGGTGCGGATGGAGAACGTGCGTAGCGCGTCATGCACCGACAAGGTGCCTTCGGCGGAGTTCTTGCGGCCGTTGAACGGGAAGTTGTCCGGGCCACGCTGGCACTGCGCATTGATGTTGATGCGGCCGACCTGATTGGCAAAAGCATCGACCAGGCGGCCGATCTGCGCGGAGTCGTTGCCGAACAGGCTGAGCTGCTGGCCGAAATCCGAGTGCAGCACGTAGTCGATCACCTCCTCCACCTCGCGGTACGGCACCACCGGAATCAGCGGGCCGAACTGCTCTTCATGGTACAGGCGCATCTGCGGCGTCACCGGGCTGAGCAGCGCCGGGTAGAAGAAGCTTTCGCGGTGCGCGCCACCACCCGGATTGATCACCCGTGCGCCCTTCTCCACGGCATCGGCAAGCAGGCCATTGAGGAAGTCGACCTTGCCCGGTTCGGGCAACGGTGTCAGGGCCACGCCGGCGTCCCAAGGCATGCCCGGTTTGAGCTGGGCCAGTTTGGCGCAGAACTTGTCGAGAAACGGCTGCAGCACATCCTCATGCACGAAGAGGATCTTCAGCGCGGTGCAACGCTGGCCGTTGAACGACAGCGCGCCGGTGATGGCCTCGCTGACCGCGTTGTCCAGATCGACCTGCGGCAGCACGATGCCGGGGTTCTTCGCGTCCAGGCCCAGCGCCGCGCGCAGGCGGTGCGGCCGCGGGTGGAGTTTCTTCAGGTCGCTGGCGCCCTTGTTGGTGCCGATGAAGGCGAACACATCGACCTTGCCGCTGGCCATCAGCGCGCTGACCGTGTCGCGGCCACGCCCGTAGATGATGTTGATCACCCCCGCCGGGAAGCTGTCGCGGAAGGCTTCGAGCAGCGGACGGATCAACAGCACACCGAATTTGGCCGGTTTGAACACCACGGTGTTGCCCATGATCAGCGCCGGGATCAACGTGGTGAAGGTCTCGTTCAGCGGGTAGTTGAACGGCCCCATGCACAGCGCCACGCCTAGCGGCACGCGGCGGATCTGGCCGAGGGTGCCCTGCTCCAGCTCGAAACGGCTGGAGCGCCGATCCAGCTCTTTCAGCGCCTCGATGGTGTCGACGATGTAGTCGCAGGTGCGGTCGAATTCTTTCTCCGAATCCTTGAGGTTCTTGCCGATCTCCCACATCAGCAGCTTGACCACTGCCGTGCGCTGCTCACGCATGCGCACCAGGAATGCCTCGACATGCTGGATACGTTCGGCCACACGCAGGGTCGGCCACGCCCCCTGACCGTGATCGTAGGCCGCCACCGCCGCGTCCAGCGCGGCCAGGGCGGCATCGGCGTCGAGCAGCGGCGTGCTGCCCAACAGCACTTGCTGGTCGCCCTGCTCGGTAGCGAGGAACACCGGGCTGCGCACGCTGGCCAGCGGCCCGTCCCAGCGAACCAGCTGGCCGTTGACCAGGTAATCGCGCTGCTCAATCGGCGCACCCGGACGGTAGGGCTCGGGAATCTCGGCAAGCGTGGGGAACAAGGCATCGAGGTTGTGCTGCGTGGTCATGGTTTATCCCTCGTTTAACAGTCACTGGGGCGAATAGGGTGATCGGGCCGGGTAAAGCTAGTGTTCTGTCTCTGAATAAAAGTTCTTCACGGGCGTGAAACGAGGCCGTGCTTGGCAGACAACCTCGTAGGCTGGGTTAGCGGCGCAAGTCCGCGAGGTACAGGCGACACACTTGCCGAACGCCGCGTAACCCAGCACGGCGTCGGTACTCGCGCCGTCAATGCTGGGTTACGCCGCGCCAGAACCGGCAGCTTGAGCGGAGCATCGCGCACGCGTCTAACCCAGCCTACGGAACTGATGGTTATTTCTGAAACAGCACGCTAATTCAACAGTTGCAGGGCATCGGCACTGGCTTGCTGGATACGCGCCCAATCGCCGTTCTTGACCCACTGGCTGTCGAACATCCAGGTGCCGCCGACGCACATCACGTTGGGCTGCGCCATATAACGTTGCAGGTTGTCCGGGTTGATGCCGCCGGTTGGGCAGAAGCGCACGCCGCCAAACGGCCCGCCCAGGGCCTTGAGCGCGGCGACGCCACCGCAGACCTCGGCGGGGAACAGCTTGAAGCGGCGGTAGCCGAGGGCGTAACCGAGCATGATGTCGGAGGCGCTGCTGGTGCCGGGCAGCATCGGCAGCGGGCTTTGCAGCCCGGCCTGGAGCAACTCGACGGTGGAACCGGGGGTGACGATGAACTGCGCACCGGCCGCTTCCGCGGCGGCCAGCATTTGCAGGTCGAGCACCGTGCCGGCGCCGACGCACAGCTGTGGGCGCTCTTCGCGCAGGCGGCGAATGGCGGTCAGGCCGTGTTCGGAGCGCAGGGTGATTTCCAGTACCGTCAGGCCGCCGGCGGCCAGGGCATCGGCCAGCGGCAGGATGTCCGCCTCGCGGGCGATGGTGATCACCGGCATGATCCGCGCACGGGCGCAGAGGCGGTCGATTTCGGCGATTTTCTCGGCCATACGCTGTTGGGTGTTGTGGGTCATATCGGCTGGTCCTTCGGCCCTAAGGGCACCAGTAAATCTCAAGGGGAGAATGCAGCAAGGCGCGAACCGGCATGGTCGCCTCCTCATCGTTGCGCAAGGCTTCGCTCAGGGTCGCCAGCTTGCCCTGGCCCTGAATCGCCAGCAGCGGCACACGCGCCGAGGCCAGTAGCGACAGGCTCATGCTCAGGCGCTGATGCGGCACGCTGGGCGCCAGCATTGGCAGGCAGCGCCGCGGGCCATCGACGCACAGCGCCTCGGCCAGGTTCGGGCTGTTGGGGAATAACGAGGCGGTGTGGCCGTCGTCACCCATGCCCAGCACCAGCACATCGATGGGCGGCAGCTCGGCCAACGCCTGGTCGGCCCTGAGAGCCGCGTCCTCCAGACTGGTGGCAGGCGTGTACAGGCCAATAAAACGGGCGGCCGCCGCCGGGCCGCGCAGCAGATGGCGGCGCACCAGCCCCTCGTTACTGTCGGCATGGGCAACCGGCACCCAACGTTCGTCCGCCAGGCTCACCACCACCTGCGACCAGGCCAGCGGCTGCTGCGCCAGGCGCTCGAAAAAAGCGATCGGGCTGCGCCCGCCGGACACCACCAGGCAGGCCATGCCGCGGCTGACGATGGCCGCTCGCAACACCTCGGCCACCGTATCGACCAGAACAGTGGCGAGTTGGCCCGGATTGCTCAGGCTGCGCGCGGCCACACCCGGCGGTAAATCGAGGTCAGAGATCGCCATACCAGGACCTCCCATCGCGGGTAATCAAAGCAATCGAGCCCATCGGCCCCCAGGTGCCGGCAGGATACGGCTTGGGCGAATCGCCGAGCTGCTTCCAGCCGGCGATCAACTGGTCGCACCAGCGCCAGGCCGCCTCGATCTCGTCCTTGCGCACGAACAGGTTCTGGTTGCCGCGCATCACCTCCAACAGCAAACGCTCGTAGGCATCGGGGATGCGCGCGCTGCGGTAGGTGTCGGAAAAATTCAGTTGCAACGGCCCGCTGCGCAGCTGCATGCCCTTGTCCAGGCCTTGATCCTTGGTCATCACCTGCAAGGCGATGCCCTCGTCCGGTTGCAGGCGGATGATCAACTTGTTGCCGATCAACTGACGCTGCTCGGGGGCAAAAATGTAGTGCGGCGGCTCTTTAAAGTGGATAACGATCTGCGACAACTTCTGCGGCATACGCTTGCCGGTGCGCAGGTAGAACGGCACGCCGGCCCAGCGCCAGTTGCGGATTTCGGCACGCAAGGCGACGAAGGTTTCGGTGTCGCTCTGGGTGTTGGAGTTGTCTTCTTCCAGGTAGCCCGGCACCGCCTTGCCGTCGCTGCTGCCGGCCACGTACTGGCCGCGTATCACCTGACGGCTGAGTTGCTCGGCGGTGATCGGCGCCAGCGCCTTGAGCACCTTGACCTTCTCGTCGCGGATGCTATCGGCGGAGAGGTCGCTGGGTGGATCCATGGCGATCAGGCAAAGCAGTTGCAGCAGGTGGTTCTGGATCATGTCGCGCAACTGCCCGGCCTGATCGAAATAGCCCCAGCGTCCCTCGATGCCGACCTTCTCCGCCACGGTGATCTCGACGTGGGAGATGTGGTTTTGATTCCACTGGGTTTCGAACAGGCTGTTGGCAAAACGCAGGGCGATCAGGTTTTGCACCGTGTCCTTGCCGAGGTAATGATCGATGCGATAAACGCGGCTTTCCGGGAAGTACTGCGCCACCGCCTCGTTGACCGCCTGCGAAGAGGCCAGGTCATGGCCAATCGGTTTTTCCAGCACGGCACGCGTGCGCTCGGCCAGGCCGATTTGCGCGAGGTTGGCGCAGATGCCGCCGTACACCGAAGCCGGGGTGGCAAAATAGGCAATCAGGCGCTCGGCGCTACCGACCTGCGCGGCCAACGCGTGATAATCGTCGGCCTGGAGAAAATCCATGCTCAAGTAGCTGAGGCGCGCTTGAAACCGCTGCAGCGCCACTTCATCGACTTCGCTCGCCGGCACATAACGGCGCAACTGGGCGTCGATAAAAGCCAAGTGCTGCTGCGCATCGCCGGTTTCGCGGGCCAAGGCGAGAATCCGCGTATCGGCGTGCAGCAGGCCGGCGCGGTCGAGCTGGTAAAGCGCCGGGAAGAGTTTGCGCAAGGCCAGGTCGCCCAGCGCGCCAAACAAGGCAAACGTACAGGATTCAACGGTTATGGCAGGCATGATGTTTGTTCTTTTATCAAGTTAACCTAGAAATACCGTGTTATCGGCGATTGATCAAGGCTATATGTAGTAATAAAAACAACATTTTTACTAAACCCACTTACCAGTGGTCGCAACCCCAGGCCATCAGTACGATAGGCCAGCCGTTTTATCGCCGCATAAGGAAGCAAAATGGATCGCGTGCGAAATCTTCTGGAGCAGATCCAGGGCCGACTCGACAGCCTGAACAAGGCCGAACGCAAGGTCGCCGAGGTGATTCTGCACAGCCCGCAGCAGGCCACCCGCCTGAGTATCGCCGCCCTGGCACAAGCGGCGCTGGTCAGCGAACCCACGGTCAACCGCTTCTGCCGTTCGTTCGGCGTCAGCGGCTACCCCGAGCTGAAAATGCAGCTGGCGCAAAGCCTGGCCAGCGGCGCCGCCTACGTCAGCCGCGCGGTGGAGGCCGACGATGGTCCCGAGGCCTACACGCAGAAGATTTTCGGCAGCGCCATCACCTCGCTCGACAGCGCTTGCCAGTCACTCGACCCGCAGTTGATCAGCCGTGCCGTCGACCTGTTGATTCAGGCACGGCAGATCCATTTCTTCGGCCTCGGCGCCTCGGCCCCAGTGGCGCTGGATGCGCAACACAAATTCTTCCGCTTCAACCTCGCCGTGTCAGCCCATGCCGATGTACTGATGCAGCGCATGCTGGCCTCGGTGGCACACACCGGCGACCTGTTCGTGATCATTTCCTACACCGGGCGCACCCGCGAACTGGTGGAAGTGGCGCGCTTGGCACGGGAGAACGGCGCCTCGGTACTCGGCCTCACCGCCGCCGGCTCGCCGCTGGCCAAGGCCAGCACCCTGAGTCTGAATATTCCACTCCCGGAAGACACCGACATCTACATGCCGATGACTTCGCGGATCATCCAGCTCACCGTGCTCGACGTACTGGCCACCGGGATGACCCTGCGCCGTGGCGTGGACTTCCAGCCGCACCTGCGCAAGATCAAGGAAAGCCTCAACGCCAGCCGCTACCCGGCGGACGAAGAGCCCACCTGAACCCACCCGATGGCGCCCGCAGGGTGGGTTAGGCGCCGGTTAGCCACGCGGCAAACACCGCGATCCCAGCTGCGCCGTAACCCACCCCTGCAGCACCACCGACTACCGCCTGGTGGGTTACGCGGCGCGCCATGACCATGGCAATTCAACGACTCCGGACAGCGCCGCTAACCACCCTAGGCAAGCATCGCACTGCCCTTCTGCTTCACCCTTCAGCCTGCCGCGGTCACTTCCACCAGTATTCGACCTGTACGCCAAAGTTGGAGCCATGCCGCGCGGTGTCGAAGGCGCCGCTGTCGGACAACGCCGAGCCCGCCGCCAATAGACTGGCCGCACGCTGCGCCGCCTTGTTCCAGCTGGCGTAGGTGTAATACAGACGGAACTCCGGGCGCGCCCAGAAGCCAGGGCCGGCCGGCGACCAGGTCGGCGCGACGGTGAACTTGGTCAGTTTGCGCGTGCCATCCGGCGCCTCGACCTGGTCGCGACCCAGCTCGCCGACCAGTTTGAACTGCTCGGTGAAGGCATAGCTGGTACGCCCGCCCACTGACAGCCAGTTCTGGTCGTCGCCGTCCGGGCGCGTGTCCTTCTGGTACACCACTTCCACCTGACCACCCAGGCGCGGGGTGATCTGCCAGTCGAAGAACTCCACCAGGCGCCAGCTCTTGGCGCTGCTGTCCAGGGTCGGGTCGCCGGTATAACCCAGGCCGGTGCCCGGGCCTTCGCCGTATTGCAGGGCCAAGGTATTCACCCCACCGAGGAACGCGCTCTGCTTGTGCTGTGCGGTCAGCGCCCAACCGCTGTTGGCATCCGTGCTGTCGGGTTTGTCGATGTAGCTGACGCCCACCTCCAGCTCGCCACCGGGGTTGCTCTGGAAGCCGCCGACATTGAAGTCGTGACGGTTGATATAGGGTTCCTGGTCGTAGCTGTCCTTGCGCGAGAACACGTAGCTGTACTTGAGGTCGCCGATCACCATCTCGTCGACGCCGAAGCCGGTGGCGCTCTGGTTCCAGTAGTAGAAGTCGGAGATATGGATGTCGTTACGCTTGTAGAAACGCCGCCCCGCCCACAGCGAACCGCCATTGAGCGCCGGCATGTTGCTCCACTCGGCGTACATCTGGTTCATCCGCGCGAAGCCATAGTCGCCGGTGAATTTCGGCGTGTGGCCATACTCGTTGTACAGCTGCGCCATGCCTTCGACGCTGACCACCGAGCCGTCGTCCAGCGTCAGCAGGTCTTGGCGCAGGTCCAGCTCCATGTACTGCTCGCACTCGTTGCCCAGGCGGTATTTCGACTGCGCCCCCGGCAACTGGAAGCACTGCTGCGTGCCGCCGGTATCCGCGCTGCCCGCGCCGCTACGCACATAGCCGCTGAACTCCACGGCATGCGCCTGGGGCAGCGCCAGATAGCCCAGCGTCAGCGCCAGGCCCAGATTCGTTACTGTTCTCATATCCATTCCTTTTGTTTTTATTGTTGTACCGCTCACTACACAGGCTCACGGGCGCGGATACGACAGGCACACCCCTGAGCGATTGATGCGTTGGGCTGGCGTTCAGTGATGCTTGAGCTGGGTAACCTTGTTCGCCGGCTCAACCGCCGCGCGCGGCTTTCCCGGCAGCAGGCGCTCACCGCTCTGCGCGTCGAACAGCAGCACCTTGCTCGGCTCGAATTGCAGCGCCAGAGTCGCCCCCACCGGCGGTGCCATGTCCGGCGCCAGGCGGCAGCAGACCTTGGTCTGGTTGAGGTTGACGAACACCAGGGTGTCCGGCCCGGTAGGTTCGGTGACTTCCACTTCGGCGCGAATGCTCGGCAGCTCGCCGCCCTCGCCCGCCAGCTGGATCTGTTCGGGACGGATGCCGAGGATCACCTCGCGGTTCTCCAGGCCCGCCTCCATCTCGCCCAGGGGCAGTTCGCAGCGTGCCTGGCCGGAATCGAGCAGCGCCCACACCTCCCGCTCGCGGCGCTGCAGGCGCAGGGGAATGAAGTTCATCGGCGGCGAACCGATGAAGCTGGCCACGAACAGGTTGGCCGGGTCGTTGTAGATCTGCTGCGGGGTGCCGAACTGCTGGATGATGCCGTCCTTCATCACCGCCACCTTGTCGCCCAGGGTCATGGCCTCGATCTGATCGTGGGTGACGTACACCGTGGTGGTCTTCAGGCGCTGGTGCATCAGTTTGATTTCGGTGCGCATCTCCACGCGCAGCTTGGCGTCGAGATTCGACAGCGGCTCGTCGAACAGGTAGATCTTCGGTCGCCGCGCCAGCGCCCGGCCCATGGCCACGCGCTGCTGCTGGCCGCCGGAGAGCTGGCCGGGCTTGCGGTTGAGCAGGTGTTCGATCTGTAGCAGCTTGGCCACCCGCGCCACTTCTTCCTCGATAGCCGCCGGGGCCATCTTGCGCATCTTCAGGCCGAAGGCGATGTTGCCCTTCACCGTCATGGTCGGGTACAGCGCGTAGGACTGAAAGACCATGGCGATGTCGCGGTCCTTGGGGCTCATGCCGCTGATGTCGGCGCCCTCCACCAGGATCGCCCCGCCGCTGATGTCCTCCAGCCCGGCGATGCAGTTCATCAGGGTCGATTTACCGCAGCCGGAGGGGCCGACCAGAATCAGGAACTCGCCGGAGTCGATCGCCAGCTCGATATTCTTCAGGGTGTCCGTCAGGCCGCTGCCGTAGGACTTGTTGACGTTGCGCAGTTCGAGGGTTGCCATATCGTTCTCCTAACCTTTGACCGCGCCGGCCGTCAGCCCACGCAGGAAGTACTTACCGGCCAATACATAGACGACCAGGGTGGGCAGACCGGCGATCATCGCCGCGGCCATGTCGACGTTGTATTCCTTGGCCCCGGTGCTGGTGTTGACCAGGTTGTTGAGGGCCACGGTGATCGGCTGGGTATCGCCGCTGGCGAACACCACGCCGAAGAGGAAGTCGTTCCAGATCTGGGTGAACTGCCAGATCAGGCAGACCATGATGATCGGCGTCGACATGGGCAGCAGAATCCGCCCGAAGATGGTGAAGAAGCCCGCGCCATCCAGGCGTGCGGCGCGCACCAGGGCATCCGGGATGCTCACGTAGTAGTTGCGGAAGAACAGCGTGGTGAAGGCCAGGCCGTAGACCACATGCACCAGCACCAGGCCGCTGGTGGTATTGGCCAGACCAAGCTGACCGAGGGTGAACGAGGCCGGCAGCAGCACCACCTGAAACGGCAGGAAGCAGCCGAACAGCAGCAGGCCGAAGAACAGTTGCGAGCCGCGAAAACGCCACATGGCCAACACGTAGCCGTTCAAGGCGCCGAGCAAGGTGGAGATCAATACCGCCGGAATGGTGATCTTCACCGAGTTCCAGAAATACCCGCCGACGCCGTCCCAGGCCTTGATCCAACCGATGACGGTGAACAACTCGGGCCACGACAGCAGGTTGCCGGTGCGGATGTCTTCCGGGGTTTTAAAGCTGGTCAGCAGCATGATCAGCAGCGGAATCAGGTAGACCGCGCAAGCCGTCAACAGGGTGGCATAGATCGCCAGACGACTGAGGCTGACGGCTTTCATCCGGCGCTTCGCGCCACCTTCGCCCTGGGGCAGAACGGTATCGGCAGGTCGTGCATGAATGAGCGGCTTAGTCATGGCGCTTGCCTCGCAATTCGGAATACAGATACGGCACCAGGATCGCCAGCACCGCGCCGAGCATGAGCATCGCGCTGGCGGCGCCGAGGCCCATCTGGCCGCGGGTGAAGGTGTGCGCATACATGAACATCGCCGGCAGATCGGAGGCGTAGCCGGGGCCGCCGGCGGTCATCGAGGCGACCAGGTCGAAGCTCTTGATGGCGATGTGCGCGAGGATCATCAGCGCACTGAAAAACACCGGCCCGAGGCTCGGCAACACGATGCGCAGG
>TARA_R100001244_G_scaffold21303_4_pt1 | contig 15303 bp, 10 predicted proteins | sample TARA_R100001244 | Tara Oceans TARA_R100001244 (sample SAMEA2621564) | marine metagenome | biome: marine biome (ENVO:00000447); feature: mesopelagic zone (ENVO:00000213); material: "saline water (ENVO:00002010), including plankton (ENVO:xxxxxxxx)" | depth 790 m
CAAACCCTAAGACAGGAAAGAAATACTCCCACGTCCTTAACAGGAACACGGACAAGAAGAGCGACAAGGAACCTGATTACCGTGGAGTATTGCACCTCGCTTTTAGCGAAGAGCTACTGGGTATCATCAGCAGCAATGAAGGGAAACTGAAATGCAATTTGTCAGGATGGAAGCGTGACGGGGAATATGGCCCGTTCGTCTCCCTCCAGCTACAGCATCCTATTGACGCGCCTGTCGAGGAAGGTGCAGAGGAGGAGAACCCTTTCTAGTCAGGTTGTTTTATATACCTGAGTAGTTAACGCCCTCCCTGTCGGGAAACTGCAGCCTGACGGGGAGGGTTAACCATTAAAAGGAGGAGTTATGAAATCAGAAGAAGAAATGCGGAGCACACTCACCCACCTGTACAAGGGGAGTATGCTTCCAGCAATAGAGGTCGGACACGACCAGTACGACGAACTATTCGACATCGCACTTGCGTGTGTGTCGGATGTTACCGGAACGCCTGAGGAAGTCATCCTCGGCAGGGACAGAACACAGCCCTACCCAGTTCACAGGTTCATGCTGTTCAAGCTCATGAGGCATGAGGTAGGCACGGGGAAGAATGGGGCATTCGGAATGGAACCCACTCTGGAATGGATAGGCAACAAGATGGGCGACAGGAATCCATCCAACAAGCGAGATCACGGCTCCGTCCTTCACGGGGTGAAGTCGTTGGAAATGTTCCTAGAATCAGACAGGAGAGTTGAGCCTATATATATGCGGGTGCTGGCTAGGTTCGAGATAGCGCGGGCAGAGTACCTGTCCCTGTATCTGGACGAAGCGACCGACGAAAAGATAGTGGGGCTCAAGAAAGCTGCCACCACCATAGCCAGAGCCATCAGGAACCATGAGGATCACCTCGCTCAAGTGATGGAGCAACTGGCTAAAGCTGAACTGAAAGGAGATGACAATGAAGATATGGTACAAGACAAGTGCTCATCAGATGGATGATACCGAGATGGAATATGTCCAGTCTGTTGACGCAGGAAGCTGTGCCGTATGGGAATGGGCTAAAGGAATATGCAAGCAACGTGATGACTGCACCGTGCCTGATCGGGATGAGATCGAGATGATGGTCATCTGTCGTAGGCTGGGCATAGACGAGAAGAGGATGGACAAAATCCTCACCGCCCTTGAAAAGGTGGGCTGGATAGAGAGAGGAGATGGTTTCTTCCTTCGCATAGCTAACTGGGACACATGGCAGACCAACTTCAGGTCATCACAGTATGATGCTAAGAGGAAAAGGGATGCTTATCATACTAAGAAGACTGAGGGAGGCTCACTCAAGCTGGACGTTCCAACCTGCCTACAGGATGCGGACTTCCTCAAGGAATGGCGGGAGTGGATAAAGTATCGGCGCAGCATGGCTGCACCTGTGTCGGACGAGTCTATCTTCTTCCAACGCCAGCTCAAGTGGCTGGCAGGTTACGGGCCTAAGAAGGCCATTCAAATTCTAGACACCACCATGAGGAACTCATGGCAGGGCCTAGAGGCAGCAGCAAAGATTCTGGACAAGTAGGCTACGAGTCCGGTTGGTACGCTCGGAGGGCGGTGATGCACCCATTGTTGATCGTGGTGTAATCGCCGCTCTCTGAGTCTTCATACTTCGATGTCTGGAGAATGATACAGTTCTTCTTCAGCTCCTTCAACACCCCCCACGAGGTACACTTCGAGAGCTTCACGTCACTGAGGTTTTCGTTGATGTACCCGCTGGGGTCTTCCCATTCTACTTCCACCATTTTCCCCAGCAGCTTCTTATATTTTATCCCAGCCATCCTTGTACTTCTCCCATTTGCATACCTTGATGTTCCCTCTCCCTTTCCCTGCAGGAAAGATCACGGCAGTGCGATGTCCGGCTATATCCTCCACGGGAATAATATAGAACCCGTCGAATATCATATCGTCGAAGTCTTTAGAGTAGGAAGCGTGAAGGACCACCACGTCACAGTCTCTCTTAGTGTAGCTCTGTCTGGCTGGGCTCCCGTGGACGGTGGCGCATCTATAGCTTCCCCCCTTGTTAAGTCCTGCGGACTTGACCTGTACCCTTCGTGAATGCCCGTCCTTCTCCGCGATCAGGTCATACGAGTCCTCTATTAAAGGCCAGCTAACCGTGAAACCTAACTCTGCTAGTTTAGTTGCAACGGCCAGCTCCGCAACGCTGCCTGTCCTTTTCTTGTCCATCCATTGTCTGTAAGATTGTGTAACACAATCTCTTGAGCTTCACATGATCGTGTGAAGCCTTTGCGTATGTCTGCAGACATACGCTAGTAACCCCTCAGAATCTCTTCAATTCTATCGGGCGGTTTCTTCTTCCTGCTCTTAGGGGTCCTCTTGTTCATGTCTATCTTCATTCCCCGCATCACCCTAGCGTTCCCGCCTGAGATCAGTCCTGCCGCCCTAGCTGTTCCCTCGTAGGTTTGCTGTAGATTAACTATACTGGCATAGTCGTCATAAGACAAGTTGCGCTTAGCCCACTTGAGGAAGTCATTCTGAATGTCTGTGTTTGTGTAGCCCCCCACCTTCAGGGGTTGCGAGCTAACAACGGAACTGGACACCCTGCTCCACGACTTGTCTCTGTCATCTCCCATCAGAGAAGCCACCTTCAGGGCAGCTTCCCTAGCTCCAATCGTGTTGCCCAGATACAGCTCGTCATGTATGTCTGTGTAAAATCTCTTGTAGGGAGAAGGCAGGAATCTTCCTCCACCACTGAACATGGAGTCGGTGTCCATCCCCTTGTGATCTGCGTACCTGTCTGCTGCATTCTTGAGGGCGTAATAGTCCTGCCTAAGCTTGTGCCGTCTAGCTCTGTCCCAGTCAAGTTCGACTGCGTTTGACACCCTGTAGGTTGCCCTCTTGCCATACCTCCACAGGCTGAACTGTTTCTCAAAGTATTTCTCCATGAGTTCGGCATCAAGATACTCTTCCTGACTTTGTGCATCCTGCATATAGTGGTATGCGTTCCACGCTATCGCTAGGCCAGCGGGTTCCAGTAAGTCTTTTTGTCGCTTGCTCTCATGTCCGAATACCGCCAACCCCTGCTCCCCTGCCTCCATCACTGCCCCCATCGTTCCTGTGTACTGGATGTTCTCGTACCATCTTCCTGCTAAGTCCCACATTCTCTTCGGGAGGGGATCGTCCCCTGACGCTATCTCATGCCATGTTGGAACATCCCTGTTCATTCCGAATAGGGATGCCATGAATTGCCAGAACGCCTCGCCGCCGCCGCCGAATAGAGCAGCCATAGCCATCAAGTCCTTAACGGATAATAGCGATCCTATGCCGTATGCCTTGAGGTCTTTGAACTTCGCCTTTGTAACCGCATCAGACATATTGTCTGGGTCACCTCCCGCCTTCTTTACTGACTTTCTGAACCTTCTTCTAATGTTCTTAGCGTGAAGCTGGTTCATCATTATGCCGTAGGGCATGAACTTGCCCATGAACCTTCCCATGGGAGTGGTTAACCAGAATGGTAACTGGTTCGGAGTGTAGCCTCCCTGAGTGTCGGTAACGAACCTCACAACGAAATCAACCATCGCCGCATCGTCACCCTTCAACAGCCGATTGATCTTAGCATCATCAAATCCCTTCATCCCACCAGCGAAGCTCCTGAACTCCTCTAGTAGCTGGGGATTGCTTTTGTCCCTTTTTGCATCTATTGCGTCAGCTACCAGAACACGAGCGGTCAATGCTGAATCATACCTCACCGTAAATTCTGTGCCCTTGAATCCAGTGATTGAAAGTCCTATGCCCTGAATCTTTCTTATCCTGCGAAGGGCTACGTCTATTATGGAAAGCTCCCCCAACCTTATCTTCTCAATCTCTTCCTTCGCGGTGATCTTCTTCCCTTTACCTTCCGCCTCTGTGGCAGTTGCCTCGTACCCAGTCATAAGGTGAGTCAAGTCCTGTTGCAAAACCCCCCAGCTTCTCAGCTTAGCTGCGTCTATGGCTGCATCCTGCAGGACTATCAAGTCCGTGCCTAAGAGCTTCCCTGATACTGCGTTCGCTCCTCTTCCTGCCAGCCTTCCCAGTGCCCTCAATGCCGCCGATGTGTTACCAGCGTAGTATGCTCCCGCAACATTCTGTAGTGCTCCAGTCCCGTTGCGTATGGCACTTGCCACTCCGGTAAGCATTGTGGCGGATGCAAAGGACTCAAGCCCAGCCGCAACCTTCTCCCCCGTCTGCCCTATCCACCCCCCTACATCCCTGTATGCCGCAGCTCTTGCCCTCTTGAGTGCGTTGATCTCGGTGCTTCTAAGTGGCTTACCGTATCTCTTATGAACTATTTCAATCACCACCTCGAAGGCGTCTTTGCCGTCCATTGCTGGGTCTATACCCTGACCGAATGCCTCTATCTCTGCTATCCTCTGCGACCAGTTGTTTATGTACCCTAGGAAGGCGTCTAAGCTGAAGTCCAGCAGATCAGCGTCCAGCGGGTTCTCCCTCTTCTTTTCTAACTGGCTCATCAACTGTGAAGTAGTCTCAGTCCCATCCCTGTTGCTGCCATACCCCCTGACCTTATGCCTGTCCCTCCACTCGACTAGGGTTTCTACATCTTTCACTCCCTTGACAGTCCTTCCCACCCGGTCTATCAGGAACTCTATGGTTGGAGTTGCTTTGCTTTTTTTGTGCAGGTTCTCTAGGACTGTCCGGTATTCAGCCTTCATCACCATAGGGAACCCCTCTTTGCCCAGCTTGAAATCTCCCAGTTTGACATTTCCCTTCGAGTCCACAACGTATACCCTCGTCTCATCTCTCGCGTGAGCTCCCATCGCGTCATAAGCCTCTCCCACGCCCTCCACTATGTTTTTAGCGACTGGGGACAGCGTCTCAAGGGGCGGCTCTGGCCCCTTCTTCTGCTGAAATATGTGCCTTGCCCTCCAGTAATCGTCTACCTCGGCCTCAACTCCCTCTAGTTCCGAACTCTTTATGGTTGTCCATAGGTGCATTATGTCCTTAGCCTCGTTGTACCCGCCTTTCCTGTCGAATACCATAGAGGCGAATCTTCCCGCCAGCTTCTTGCTGTCTACTTCCATCTTGTTCCATCTTACCGCAAGGGCATTGAATCCGTAATATTCCAGAGTGTCCTCCTGTCTCCCGACCATCTGGTTCCACAACCACTGCGGCATATTAAATAGTTTTCCTACGAAACTGGTATCAGGAAGGAGGCTTATCCCCTTGTCCTCATCTTCGGCCCTTAGCCTTATCTGATTCTTTATCTCATTCGGCATCACGCTGGTGTCTGTGGCTACTGCAGCCGCTGACGCTCCCTCTATCGTGTTGCCAGCGTTCATCTCGTCAACTGCAGTTATCATCTTCTGCACCATTCCTGAATCGAACGCTCCCCTTGATACGGATGTCCCGTCAAGGGAGGCATAAGCTGCATCCAGTGCCTCAGGTATGGAGCCTTTCTTCTTGAAAACTTTCAGGGCTACGTCAAGTGCATCTTTGCTTTGCTCGGCTGGAATAACCCCCGAAACAGGCTGAGGGGCTGTAGCGTGTCCACTCTTCTTGAATGCTTCGAGTGCCTCACTGATCTTACCCAGCTCAAGCTTAGACGGGGTTACAGTCTCCCCTGCAGTTACAGCAGCCACGCTGTCCTTCATTCCTGATAAAATCCTGTCCTCTGTCTCCTCTGAGGTGACGCCGCTATTCCTGAATCCAACTGCGTTTGCCGCAGCTACCCCCGCTTTCACAGAGTCCGATACTGACTGACCAGCCTTCAGTGCCACCAGTGCAGCAGCGATCCCAGCATCAATGGCCTGTTCATCACTCAGTCCTCCAGAGCGCATATATCTAATCCCCTTAGCCTCTCTCTTAGCCTTATGCCTAGCCCTCTCAGCCTGAATTTTCTCCAGTTTCTTCTCCCACTTCCTTAACTTCCCTTTCTCTTCCTTGCTGAGCAGGTCTTTGCCCTTAGCTATCCTCTTCTTTATCCTCCTTACAGCACGAGGAGGTTCAATCGTCCCCTCAGGTTCCCATGCCGAAGACACATCTTCGGGGTCACGGATTGACACGTCAGGGCCAGCATCCGCCACCTTAGTGGGTCCAGTCTCCACGGCTGGAGGAGCATCAACGCCGAACGCTTGCTGTGCCTTCTGCAAGTCCTTTACCACTATTCCCTTAGGCCCGAACCTCTCAGGCTTATCCCCCTTTGCAATGGCAGCAGCCTCCATCTCTGCCACAGCCGCAGCCTGTTCCTCAGCCGACACCTCTCCTTCCAGCATCGGAACCTCAGGGATATACGGTACTGCCACCTCCCCCTCAGGCGTGGGAGTTACCTGAGGAATCTGTCTCGACTCACGAACCCTCGGCAGGAATGGTTGTGCTGCGCCTCCGTAACTCAGCTCCGCGCCACCTTCCCTGACGAGAAAATCTCCCCGTTCGACTTCTTCAGACACAGGAGGTGTGGATATTCCAACTGGAGAGGTCGGGGCTATCCCTAAGGTTTCTGCACCAGTGGCTACCTCTATCTCTGGGGGGGCCTCGACTGTCCCCATCTCTATCAATGCTTTATCGAGGAATTGCTTCTGCTTCGGAAGCAACCCTTTCGTTGACATATCGTAAAGTTCTTCAACCGTCTTTGCGCCAGCCTCATCGAGGACTTTCTGAGTGTCTGCGTCATAGACTTTCTTTTTCCCTGCGTCTATGTCAGCAAGAAGTATCTCAGCCTCTCTCCCCACTTTCCTCAGAAGCTCCTGTTCGCCCTTAGATAGCTCAGTGTTCGGGTCTGTGAGATTTCTGACATAGGCATCTCCGATGTCCTTGTTAAGCACCGCCTTGAGTCTGCCCAGCTCCTGATACTCGTTAAGCTCCCTTAATGTCCACTTGCCACGTATTTGCTCCCTGTCTATCTTAGCTATCTCAGGGTCAATCCACTTTCCCTCGTCCAGCTTCTTCATCCACGCAGCCTCGAACTTAGGAGCTATGGCCCTCGCGACCTCTGCCTTCATCTCCTCAAGCTCGCGAGCTGTTCTTTTCTTCTGCCCGTAGGCTCCTGCTCCTCCTATGATCCCCCCGAAAAATGCTCCAGCACCGACCCCCTTCATTATCCGCTTGAAAGCCTCCCCGTGCCCTTCCCACAGTTCGGGCTTATACCTGCGCTCAGTAAAGTAGGCGTCAACAAACTCATCAACCCCTTCCTCAACCCCTTCCACTGCAGCCGCCATCCCCGCTCTTCTTAATATGCCTTGTTTAGACGCCTCGGCTATTCTCGCTGCGTACTGAGGGCCGACTCTAAGATTTGTCTCAGCAAACAGCCCCAGCCTTCCCGCCACTGCCCCGCCGATTGCAGTTATTACTCCGGTCTTCGCTCCACTTACCAGTGCTGGGCCAATAGCCCTTCCAGCGGCAATCGCGTACAGCTCTGATTCAGGAGAGTCAGGCAGCTCCTTCCTCAGCCTGTCCATTTCTATCTCCTCATACTGCTTCATGGCAGCACCCGTCTGCTGGGTTCCTGCCCAGCCGAATGCGGAGGCTCCCATGCCTAGAGCAGTTCCGCCTCCGGTAGCCCATGTTCCTAGAATTAGCGGAACCATTCTCCCTCCTGTTCCTCCCAGAAATCCCCCTATATCGCCTATGGTTGAGTCAGGTGCTAACGCCCTTGAGGCTTCTGTGATTCCAGTGCCAACTCCCCCCAGCCCCCCTTCTCCCCATACCTCCCTAGCCGCCCTTTGCTGTGATTCCCTGCTCCACTTAGCCGCATCCCTGAACCCCAGCGTTTCAAGAATCCATCCTCCAACAAGGGCATCTAGGCTTTCCCCACCTGCCAGTATATCCGATGTCCCCGATACTACTCCCCCTACAGTCTCTCCCGCTACCCTTCCGGTGACCTTTATCGGACCTCCGGTTTTCTTTATGTTCTCCTCCTTGTCTTTCTTTATCCTCTGGACCTCTTCATAGCTAAGGGGGGTAGGGGACGCTACGGTTATGCTGGTTCCGTCACTCAGAGTGAGATTGTAGTAGAAGGGCTCCATCCTAGTTCCCTAGTTGACTCTAATCCATATTTCTCTTCCACTAATAAAGTTCCCAGCCTTGTCCTTCGGGCTTGTTGGGTCTTCCGTGAATTGATTCCTCTGCATCTGCTCACTTCTTGCCTTGTGAAATTCTATAGGCGTAAGCGGTCTAGTCGGATTCCTTCTAATCCTATGCGTTAACTCAACATCCTCTGTCACCACATTCCCTTGAGGGTCTTTAGTCGTAACTGGAATCGTGAAGACTTCTGGAGCACGTTCCACAATGTATCCTGTAGTGGCTGGAAGCCCCAGAAGCCTGATGGATTCGCTCCAGCCCAGCCCTGCAGTCTTCCTATCTCCAGCAAACCTAGCTCTTGCCCCTATCTCTGCTCCCTCGATGGCTTCTTCTTCCGTTCCAGCAGCGGAACGAGACAATACTTCCAGTGAGGAGAACGGGGTTGTGTAGTGAACGGGCTTTCCGCCCGCCCGAGTCTCTAGGATTTCTGCAGACTCGAACCAACCCTGACCGCGCTTGACAAAGTTGTTGAAATTAAAGTCCCTGAATCTGGGTATGCCGATCCTGCCTAAAGCTAAAGTGAGAACGGCTCCCGGTTCGATCCCCCTTTTTACTGCTTCTGCTCTTATCTGACTCGCCGTTGGTCTTGCTCCACCCACCGTTGGTATCCTGCTCACGACACCATCCCACCACTTGTCAAAAGCCATTTGCGCCTGCTCATACTGAGGAACCTTCTCAACCGACTCCATTAAGTTCTCCCTGTCCGTCTGTATCTTTAGAAGGGCGGCTGCTGATTTCTGTATAGCCTCATGCTTTTTTATCGGTTGTTTCAGGCGGGCTATATCAACCATTTCTTCCCAGTGTAGGTTGGCGTCTGCATCTATAGGGTCTGTCCACGGGTTTACCGGGGTAAACCCTGCATCTAGGTCAGCAATGCCCTTAGCTATGCTTCTCTGAACCCTCCCACCGTAGTTTAGCTTCAGGTATTTTTTTTGCCCAGATGCCCACGCATTGTGCAGCTCTCCTCCCAGCTCGCCCTCTTCAGCGTTGGAGGCTATTGTTTCGGTGACAACACTAAATGGTTGTCCGGAGTCGCCCGCCTGTTTTGCCAGAATTACCCTTCCTGATCTTTTAGCTCCAGTCGCTCTGGTCTTCTCGACCTCAGCTTCCTGAGCTCTATACATGGCTGCATAGTTCTTAATAGCGAGATCACTCGTACGTTTCTGCAACGTCTCTGCCGCGCTAAGTTCTGACTCCTGCCTCAGCAGAGCAGCCGCTTCTGCCTCTGGCCCAGCCGCCGCTCTCCTCTCTGCGCCAGTTATCGAAGCAAGATACTCCTGCTGCGCCCTTATATTCTCGACTGTGCCTATCTCTCCTTGCGGCATACTTTGCCTAACTGCATCCATAGCGGACAGCTTTTTCTGATCTATCCCTGCAGCTTGCCTCACCATCTCAATGGGTGAGAGCTTCACGCCTGCTGGCTTTCGTTCTGTAGTGGGATACCCCAGCTCCTCTAGAGCAGCCCCCAACGAGGCGGGGTCCCTGCTTCTCAAAGCCTCTAGAGTGGATGCCAGCTTAGCTTGTGCAGCCCTCACCACAGTCCTTTTCTCTGCTTCTTTTGCTGCCTTCTCTCTATCCAACTCCCTCCTCCTGCCCTCGAACATCTCAAAGAGATTCGGAGCCTTTGCGGATGATGCTAAGAATGCTTTTTCAAATGGGCTTGCCATAATTACTCTCCTGTTATTTCGGGAAGACTCTGTCCCGCCATTCCGGCCCTAATGCCATCCTTGCTCCCAGCATCTGGCCGCCGAACCCGCCTAGACCTCCTAACACCGTCCCGGCAATAGTTCCCAGAGGACTGCTAGGCTCGTACATACTTGCTTGAGTTCCGAACACGTTGCTGGCAAACCCCGATCCTGCTGCTGCGGCTCCGGGGTCTAACCCCATCCCTCGCTGCATCTGCGGGGTTGCAAAGGGTGAAGCTCCCTGCTGGAAGCCAGCCATCATTCCGCCCTGAGCCGCTACAGGTGCTAATCCCAATAGGGATTGTATGTTACCAACCCCCTGCTGCCTCGTAGCAAGTTGCTGGCCTAGATTCTGTTGTTGTCCAGTGAATGTGGCTCCCCGTGCCTGATTGATTTGTTGCACCCTTTGCATCGTGTTAGCAAAGTTCTGCTGCGCCAATCTGTTGGCCGTGTCACTCTCCGACTGTCCGCTGCCGAGGAAGCCTAGGTACTCACCTCTCCTTTGCTGGCCTAACTGCATTCCACCCTCCAGCTTCGCAATCGCCTCACGCAATCCTGACCCAGCTCCCAACGCCTGCCCTCGAGAAGCCGAAGCCCTTCGTACTCCCTGCTCCAACATCCTCTGCTGTTCAGGCGTCAACTGTTCTCCCCTCATTAACTGATCGGCAAGCTGAGTCTCTAGCTCCTGCCTCCCAGCGGAAGTCATCTCTGCCTCAGCCAGAGTCGGGGCAGCGACCTCTTCATACTCAGGGACTGCAACGCCTTCCCCTAAAAGTTCCTCAGCAGTGCCTTCTCCTCTCCTCAATCCTCCTGCAAACTCTTCCCTTAAACCGAACCCCTCAGGATCAACCTGACGCATCTGTTCTCTCTGTTCTGCTATAAATTGTGGTCCATACTCTATCAGGTTTGAAAGCTGTGCCTCGGTCATCTGCGGAACCATCCCCAGCAATGCCTCCGTTTCAGCCTCCGTTATGTCTATATCGCCCAACCCCCTAAAATCGGCAGACACCTGCTTTCCCGTGCGAGGATCAGCGTAGGACACAGGTTGGCCCAGACGATAAGCGGCCTCAATCCTTCGCCGTGCTGGCATAGTCTCTATGTCCGCATAAACTCCCTCGCGAGTTGCCGCTGCATAGTCTGGTGGCGGTGGTGCTTTAGATTTTCCCATAACTAATTCCTCATCAATCGGCGTTTAGCCGTGTTCATGTCAACTAACGTAACTCTTCCCCCGTACTTATGACGTACCCACGCCACCTTCTCAGCATTCTTTCCCAGATGATTCCATATCATTCGGTATAGAGCCCTTATCGCATCGGGGTGGTCGCATACTGTCATCTCAACATAACATATCGGCCCTTCCGTATCCCGATAATGCTCATGGCAATCCTCTTCATTGTCCACGAACCTCACAAAAGCCACTCCCACCAGCTCGTCACCCTTTGCCACGGCGTAGTATCGGTCATTATCGACAAACCACTGTACCCACTCCAATAGACGTTCCCGACCCCACTCCCTACAAAAGTCCAGCTTATCCCCGATCAGGTCAGCCATCTCTACGGTTGTTCTAGGGAATGTTCTCATCGTTGCGGATCGATTGTATCAGCAAACGCACTCGACTTGACTGCGTGTAATGAGAGTTTCCCGGCGTCGGTGGTCGCCATGTACTGCATCTCCTTAAATTTACCACGACTGAGCATATTATATGCCCTTGTGAAGTGCGTGTCCCTAGCCGGGACAGCTACGTTCCTCTCCAGAGTCCCCAACACATCCGATTGCAACAGTTTCTCACTCTCAGTCAGCATCGCGTCTCCCGTCTCTAGCAGGAGGCCGTTGTTTATCCCCTCCATATCCCTTAAATAGAAGAAGCTCACCAGCTGTTCATTGCTGAACCGATTATCCACATCGAACTCAACCTGATAACCCAGCTTATCAGCATAAATCTCCTTGAAATTGTAGGCGCGACTCAGGAGTGTCGTAGCATAATCATCTGTCTGATCCCGATACTCAGATTCCGTGGCCGAACTCTCAGCCACATAGTCCAGCCACGTATAAAGTTTGCCACAGTTGTCCCCGAACTGGAGCCTGATGTTCCCGCTGAAAGCTGTCACCGCAAAACTGCGAGGCTCCCAGCCTACCCAGAAGCCGCTCCACGATTTCTGCTCGGCATTGAAGACCAGCGTAGTGTCCGGGTCAGTAGCCGAGTCCAATGCTACTGAAAGCATATAACGATTCCGATAATACACCGCGCAAGACTTGCTTATGTGCGTCTTGTTAATGCGCTCAATGTAATCGTTGATCGGGGATGAAATGGGCGAGGAAATGTCCGTCTGCGCTCCCGCCTCAATGGTCGAGAGACTCCTCACGCCATCACGGGAAAGGAAGAACACATCCGGCCCCACCTGCTGTGCTGTCTGGTGAGCCACACAACCCGTCCGGTTATTGATTAGCTTGATCTCCCAATCGGCAACATCCTGCGCTGGGTTGGCGTCCACACTCCACACGCTACGCTCCTTGAAGACCAGTATCCTGAACTCAAACCACGGCAGCAGTGCAGTGATCGGGTCACCATCACCTGATCCCACCCTGATACTGTTCCCCAGCAGGTCCCACGACTCGCCGTCAAGTACGTCTGACGAATATAAAGTGTCCGGTGGCACGGACGTATTTGCGCTCGTGCAGAAAAGTCGGTTGGAGTGACTGATTAAAAGTTTCGGCTTAGAGGGTGTCTGAGATAGATGGGCTATTCCCGTTGCCGTTGGATCAGCTGATCCGGCTGCGAATGCTATGGTCGGAGGTGTAGTCGCACTATACCCACTGCTGGGAGTGTCAACCACAGCGTCAATCACCCTCCCGCCGTACCCCAGCCTCGCCGTTGCCGCTGCGGCTCCACTGCTGAACGTAATCGCAGGGACAGCCTCGTAGCCCAACCCCTGCTCAGTTATCTCAATGCTCGATATTGTCCCAGCCGTAATCGTCTGGGCTGCGGAAGCCGAGTCAACGTATTGCAGGTTCCCGACGCCATCACAGAAGTACATCCGGTCAACCAGTTGCGCGAAGTAAACGGCTGTGGCTGTTGAGTCAAAGGTTCCTCCCGTGTCAGCAATCGACCCAGTCTCGCTGACGTACTTTATCTTTCTGGTTCCGGCAGTCGTATCGTGGTTCGCAAGAATCATCTGCTCTGCCGAAGGCGTGTCATAATAAGCCACACTAATGATCGGGCCAACAAGAGTTGAACTCCACTCCTCACCAACGTCTTCCCACCGATCCCCGGTTACATCCGTGTCGTCTGTCATCTCGTTCCAGACTGCATCCAGCGTATCGCCCAGTAACTGTGACACTCCCCGTCGGGTTGTCGCATTGCCGAACGTGTCAAAGTCCACGTTCTTGCCTATATCAAACGCTCCCTCCGCTATGACGTTCTTGCGGACGTTGCTCGCTTGACCACCCGAAAAGCTGACATCACCATCCAGTGCGATGGGGTCATCAGTTAAATTGTTTTCCAGTTGTGGCATTAGCTCTTAGGCCCGAAGTCTGCTGTTGTCGCCCTGAAGTCGTACTGACTATATACGTAGGGGATTATCCTGCTGATCGACTGTCTCTGACCCTTCTCCATGTCCCTCATTATCTGAATGTGAGATGCCGCCTCAGTAAACTTGATCTGCGCCTTGCTGTACTGCCTCGACCTCTCCAGCATATCTCCCTCTACAAACGCCAGCAACGCATTGTCTATCCCGTTCAAGGCTGGCGTGTCCGAGTCCCCCAGTTCCACCCACTTCAGTTTGCCCAACACGAACACTGACCCGGCATCTTTCGGAACAGGCACAGGCTTGATTCGGCAGAACCCGCTTGCGTCCTTCGGCAGGTTAATGAAGTTTGTCGGGGTAGACCTGCGAGTGGAGATGTTCTCCCACACATTCGGGTCTATCTGGAAGAACGTCATCCAGCTATCATTGAGCAACATCAACCCGTCATCCTTGCCTGTCTTCGTAAACTTCAAGGCAACGGGGAAATCTATGAAGGTGGTTGGTGCGGATGAGGATTGGTAAAATGTAATGGTTGGAACACCGTCCAACGTGATCTCAGTGTCCTCAGCCGCTACCGCCTTGCTCGCCACACCCACTGTCTCAGTCCATAGGCCGGAGTCCCATATCATCTGGTAACGGCGGTTAACAAAATCCTTGCACACCGCTACCGAGTCCGAGGTGGTGTCGGAAAGTTTCGTGGTAACAAAGTCTGCTAATTCAGTTAATGTCATATTTCACTCCTAGTATTCCACGATAACCACTCCGTCAAATCCGACTCCGTACACTGTGCTTTGCCCGCCAGCACCGCCGCCGCCGTATGTTGTGGCGTTTCCCTCTACCCCATAAGAGCTTAAGACTCGCCATCTCCCTCCGCCTCCGAATATTGAGCCTCCACCTGAGCCTCCTGCGCTCGACATTAAGCCCGACTCTCCGGTAAAGTTAGTGTCCCCTGAAGCACCCGCACCGCCTCCACCATAGGCCACACTGCTCCCTCCTTGCTCGCCACCTGTTGCAGAGCAATAGCCGCCGAAATTTGAATCGCCACCTGCGACATTGACAGCACCCCCCGCACCCACGACAACAGTGATGTCCGCACCGGGAGTGAGTCCGGTAATAGCCTTGATTGCTGCGCCACCAGCACCTCCTCCCATCTTAGTTCCAGCATTAGAATCCTCCATCCCCCCGCCCCCGCCACCAACAACCGTCACCTTGACTGCCGTGACAGTGGCCGGGACAGTAAATGTTCCGTCAGACTCAAAAGTGTCAATCCCCCTTACTCTGTCAGCCCAACTCGGATTCGCCGCAGCACCACCACTCTCAAGAACTTGCCCAGCCGTCCCAGCGGCCAATCTCGCTGGTGCGCCGCTTGCGCCATAATAAAGTACATCTCCTTGAGTGCCATCTTCCAACATCGACAGGTCTACTGCGTTGGCCTGTATAGTCCCCGCAGCCGTTACACCTGACCCACTGAAATCCACGTTCCACGCCACATCACCCGTCATCGCTATGTTCCCAGTAGCAGCAAGAGCTGTGGCCGTTGCGGAGTTCCCCGTACAACTTCCCGAACTCCCAGTTACGTTTCCAGTAACATTTCCAGCAACATTTCCTGTTAGTGCGCTCGCAACTGCCGTGGCTGTGATGGTTCCCGTGGATGGGTTGTAAGTAAGGTTGCCGTCCATCTCCAGCCCGTGATTCCCGCTGGCTGTCGCTGCATCGGCTACAAATGAAATCAGGTTCTCTTCATTGGTGGATTCGTTGTCAGTAACGTAAGCCTTTGTCGCCGTATCCGCATTCCCCGTCAAATCTCCCACCACACCGCCAGTCGCAGTAACCGCCCCGGTAAGCGTGGATACCCCCGTCACCTCAAGGGTCGCGGAAGAGTCATCTGATTGCTTGATCTGAACCGATGCCCCAGCCAGCTTTAATGCGGAGTTATTCGCCGTGCCATCCTGAATGGTGCGGGGAGTGCTGGGGTCTATCCCCGTTGCAGCAACCTTCAGCAGAAGATCGTAAGTCGAGGCTACCGT
>TARA_R100001244_G_scaffold6593_37_pt1 | contig 15246 bp, 12 predicted proteins | sample TARA_R100001244 | Tara Oceans TARA_R100001244 (sample SAMEA2621564) | marine metagenome | biome: marine biome (ENVO:00000447); feature: mesopelagic zone (ENVO:00000213); material: "saline water (ENVO:00002010), including plankton (ENVO:xxxxxxxx)" | depth 790 m
CATGCCGTGGCCAAGGCGGGCGTGGAAGGCGGCTTTGTCGATGACAGCCTGATGGGCAATGTCGCGCACGCGGCACCCAATATCGGCCGCAATGCTGCGCTTCTGGCCGGTCTTCCCAAGACGACGGCCGGCGCGACGATCAACCGTTTCTGCTCCTCCGGCATGCAGGCCATTGCCATGGCGGCCAACCATATTCGCGGCGATGGCGCCGATTGCGTTGTTGCGGGCGGCGTGGAAAGCATCTCGATGCAGGGCCCCCGGGCGCCGGAAGGGTCGATCGACGAGGAAATCCTCAAGATTGCGCCGGCGATCTTCATGCCGATGATCGACACTGCCGACATTGTCGCCGAGCGCTACAATATCAGCCGCGAATATCAGGACGAATATGCCCTGCAGTCGCAGCAGCGGATGGCTGCTGCCCAGGAAGCCGGGCTGTTTGCCGATGAAATCGTCCCGATGCAGACCCGGATGAAGGTCGTCGACAAGGAAACCAAGGAAGAGAGCATCGTCGATTACACTGTCGACCGAGACGAGTGCAATCGGCCCGGCACGACCCTGGAGGGCCTTGCCAGTTTGAAGCCGGTAATGGGCGAAGGCAAATATATCACCGCCGGCAATGCCAGCCAATTGTCGGACGGGGCTGCGGCCGTATTGCTGATGGAAGCGAAGGAAGCGGAACGCCGCGGACTGGAACCGCTCGGCCGTTTCGTATCCTGGGCGGTTGCCGGATGCGAGCCGGATGAAATGGGCATCGGCCCGGTCTTTGCCGTGCCCAAGCTGCTCGAACGGCAGGGCCTGACCGTGGACGACATCGACATCTGGGAGCTCAACGAGGCGTTCGCGAGCCAGTGTCTCTACAGCCGCGACCGGCTCGGCATCGATCCGGCAAAATATAATGTCAACGGCGGCTCGATTGCCATTGGCCATCCGTTCGGCATGACCGGTGCGCGCTGCGCAGGGCATCTGCTGCAGGAAGGCCGCCGGCGCGGTGCCAAATGGGGTGTGGTCACCATGTGCATCGGCGGCGGGCAGGGCGGTGCCGGACTGTTCGAGATCTATTCCTGAACGCATCACAATCGCCATCCGGCCCCCCATCAAGGAATCGAAAATCTTGGACAGACTAACGGAAGAACAGGTCGCCCGCCGGCTGTCGGAGGCGCTGGCCCATCGCACCTCCGTGCCGGTGGAGAAGCTGATCGGAGGCCTGCTCCGCACCCTCGATCTCACGGCCGATGCCGCGGACGCATTCACATTTCCCGCGCTCGAGACGACCGCGCGCGAGCGCATATTCGGCGGGCAGGTGATCGCCCAGGCGATTGTCGCCGCCGACCGCACGGTCGATGACGAAAAGAAGATCCATTCGCTGCATTCCTATTTCCTGCGCGCCGGGGATGAAACAAAGCCGCTGCACTTCCGGGTGCATCGCGACTTTGACGGACGCAGCATCTCCAATCGCAGGGTGGTGGTGCGGCAGGATGACAAGGTCATCTTCAACCTGACCGCCTCCTTTCAGAAGCCTGCCGAAGGTCTCTCCCATCAGATAGCGATGCCGGATGTGCTGCCGCCCGAGCAATGTATGGGCGCGATGGAGCAGATTGCCCGCAACCCGCTGGTCCCGGACGAACTGATAGAACGAATGAGCATGCCGCGTCCCTTTGATGTCCGCAGTTTTCGCCCCGAGGGCAAAAGCAGGACCGCGCGTCAATATCAGTGGTTCCGGACGGTGGCGCCGCTGCCGGATGATCCGCTGATCCACCGCGCAATCCTGGCCTTCGCCTCGGACATGGGACTGCTGTCGACGTCGATGATCCCGCACGGATTGCACTGGACCACGCCGGGACTGTTCTCGACCAGCCTCGACCACGCGATGTGGTTCCACGACGATTTCCGGGCCGATCAATGGATCTGCTATGTCATGGACAGCGACTGGACCGGCCATGCGCGCGGCCTTAATCGTGGCTCGCTCTACACGCAGGACGGCGTTCTGGTCGCGTCGGCGGTACAGGAAGGCATGATGCGCCTGATCCCGACCGACGGCTGAGCCCTAGAACAGTACCTTCAGATCCTTCTTCAATATCTTGCCGTTGGCGTTGCGGGGCAGGCTGTCGCTGCTGAACAGGACTTTCACCGGCACCTTGAAATTCGCCAGCCGTTCGCGCACCCACTGCTGCAATTCCGCCTCGGTGGCAGATTGTCCTGGCGCCAGTTGCACGATGGCTGCCGGTTCCTCGCCCAGTGTCTTGTGATCGATCCCGACCAGGGCCGCATCCATCACCGCCGGATGATCGTAGAGGACATTCTCGACCTCTGACGAGTAGATATTCTCGCCGCCGCGGATGATCATGTCCTTTGCCCGGTCGACAATAAAACAGAATCCTTCCTCGTCCAGTCGCGCCAGATCGCCGGTACGGACCCAGCCGTCGACGAAGGTTTCGGCGGTCGCCTCCGGCCGTTTCCAATAGCCTTTTACCACCATCGGGCCCCGCGCCCAGAGCTCTCCGACTTCGCCAACCGGCATTTCCCGGCTTCCATCCGCGTTCATGACCTTGAGGTCAGCAGCTGCCACGGGCGGACCGCAACTGGTCGGGCGGTTGAGATAATCCTCGGCGCTGTGCGAGGTAACTGTTGCCATGGTTTCGGTCATGCCCCAGCCGTTGCCGGGCAGGGCGCCGAAGACTTCGTAAATCTTGCGCGCCAGTTCCGGCGCCGAGGGCGCGCCGCCATAGCTGATCGCATCGAGAGAGCTCAGGTCATATTTCTCGCGGTCCGGATGTTCGATCAGCTGCCACGCGATAAACGGCACGCCGCCGGTCGCATTGACCTTCTCCCGTTCGATAATTTCCATCGCCCGGACCGTGTCCCATTTGTGCAGGAAGATCATCTTGTGGCCCGCGTGGACGGTCGGCATCATGGTCGCGGAACAGGCTGTGCAGTGGAACATTGGCACGACCGTCAACCCGACCCGGATCGTCGGTTCGGGAAGAGTGTCCCCCCGCCGCATTGCCTGAGCGGCTGCGGAATAGCCGACTGTAACTGCATTGGTTGTCAAATTGCGATGCGTACCGAGCGCACCCTTGGGTTGCCCGGTCGTGCCGCTGGTATAGAAAATGGTCGATGGATCATCCGGCGCAATATCTGTGGCCGGGAGATCCTGGTCCGGCAGATTGGCATAATCGTTGGGACCGCCAATAATATCTTCAAGGGGACGGGCCGGCGCTGCCAACTTGCTCTGGCTGCGTGCCACGATGACATGTTCCAAATCTGTCAAATCGGCAAGATGCGGAGAAACCCGGTCCCATCTTTCGGCATCGCAGAGCAGCACGCTGGACTCGGAATTCTCCAGTCCGAAAACCAGTTCCTGGTCGGTCCACCATGCGTTGAGCGGCACGGCGATCGCCCCGATCGACGTCGCGGCAAAGAAAATCACCGGCCATTCCGGCAGATTGCGCATCGCCAGCGCAACCCGGTCCCCCTTGGATACGCCGATTCTCTGCAGTTCCACGGCAAGGGCGGCGACCGCGCGATACCAGTTGGCATAGGTGACGCGTTCGTCTTCAAATATCAGAAACTCGCTGTCACCGTGGCCGCGCGCATGTTCTGCCATGGCGGCGAGACTGGGATGGGCATTTTTCCAGACGCGGGTCGGAACGCCGTCGATATCGACTGTCTCCATTTCGAACGGCTGTCCCGGCGCGCATAGCAATGCTTTGACCTCATCGCGCGATCGCAGGGGCCATCCATCGGTCGGCACCCATTTTTCCAGCATATCTGCAATATCAACTGACAAATGATTCTCTCCTAGTGTATCGAAGCCGGGCTATCCGTTGAATCGTTCGCCCTTGCTTGCCTTGTCCCGCAGCATCGCTGCTACCGGGAGGTTGTGCTTCTCCAGTCCGGCAACGACTTTGTCCAGTCCGACCGTATCGGCCCAGAACATCGGCCCGCCTGTGTATAGGGGCCAGCCGTAGCCGTTGATCCAGACAACATCGATGTCGCTCGCCCGCTGGGCCATACCTTCATCCAGGATTTTCGCGCCTTCGTTGACCATCGGATAGAGCAGCCGCTCGCGGATTTCATCCTTCGAGATTGCGCGCTGTTCCTTGCCTTCCCTGGCGGCAAACTCGGCGATGATCTGCTTGACCTCGTCGGACGGCGTGCGGTTGCGCGCCTCGTCGTAATCGTAAAATCCTTTGCCGACCTTCTGGCCCCAGCGCCCGACGGCGCACAGGGCATCGCGCAGCGTTTCGATCCGCTCCGGATCGCGATGCCAGCCGATATCGACACCGGCGAGATCGGACATCTGGAACGGCCCCATCGGGAAGCCGAAATCGACCAGGACATCATCCACTTCCCAATAATTGGCACCCTCCATGATCATCTGGTTGGCCTGTTGCTGGCGCGGGCTGAGCATCCGGTTGCCGATAAAGCCGGGACAGACACCCGAAACCGCCGCGACCTTGCCGATTTTCTTGGACAGCTTCATCGCCGTCATCAGCACGTCGTCGGCGGTCTTCTCCCCGCGCACGATTTCCAGCAATTTCATCACATTTGCCGGAGAGAAAAAGTGCAGGCCGAGGACATATTCGGGCCGCTTCGTCACCGCCGCGACCTCGTCGATATTGAGGTAACTGGTATTGCTGGCAAGGATCGCGCCCTGTTTGACAATCGAATCCAGCTTGGTGAAGACTTCCTTTTTGACATCCATATTCTCGAACACCGCCTCGATCACCAGATCGCAATCGGCGAGATCGTCATAGGAGAGCGAGGGAGTCAAAATGCCCATTGCATCCTCGACCTGCTGCTCGGTCATCCGGCCGCGCTTGGCTGTATTCTCGTAATTTTTGCGGATCACGCCGACGCCCCGGTCCAGCGCTTCCTTCTTCAGCTCGACAATCGTCACGGGGATGCCGGCCGACAGGAAATTCATGCCGATGCCGCCGCCCATCGTTCCGGCTCCTAGGATGCCGACCTTCCGGATGGGAATCAGATCAATTTTGGGATCAATGCCGTCAATCTTGTTGGCAGCCCGCTCGGCAAAGAAATAGTGGCGCATGGCCGCCGATTGCGTTCCGGTCATCAGCTTCATGAACAGTTCGCGTTCTTTTTTGACGCCCTCGGCATAAGCGAGTTCGCCCGCTGCCTTTACCGCCTGGATGCCGGCTTCCGGCGCATCGAACCCGCGAAGCTTGCGACCATTTTTCTGCCGGAATTCATCAAATATCGCCGGGTTCTTGATGCCGTCTTCATTGGCCGTGCCCTCGGACGAGCGCGGCACTGCCTTGCCGATCTGCTCGCGTGCAAAGGCAATGGCATCCTCGGCGAGGCTGTCCTCGCCGACGATCTTGTCAACCAGACCGATGGCATTCGCTTTGGCAGCAGAAATCGGGTTGCCGATCACCACCATCGGCAGCGCGGCTTCCGCGCCGACCACGCGCGGCAGGCGCTGGGTTCCGGCGGCACCCGGGATCAGGCCCAGCTTGACTTCGGGCAAGCCCATTTTGGCGGATGGCACGGCAACCCTGTAATGACAGGCCAGCGCCACCTCGCAACCGCCGCCCAGAGCCGTTCCGTGGATTGCCGCGACTACCGGTTTGCTGCTCGCCTCTAGCCGGTCAAGGGCCTCCCCAAGATTGGGTCCCTTCATCGGCTTGCCGAATTCGGTGATATCCGCCCCGGCGAAAAATGTCCGCCCATCGCACCGGATGACCACCGCTTCGACTTCGTCATCCGATAGGGCCTGCTCGATCCCGTCGACCAGTCCTTGGCGAACGGCGGCACCAAGCGCATTCACCGGCGGATTGTTCGAGATGATGGTCAGGACATTTTGTTGCTTTTCAGTGGTAACGACGGACATATTTCTCTCCTGCAGAATTCTTTCCAGATGCAGAACAGATGAGATGTGTCCTGTCAATTGCAGACGATACCGGGGCCGGTGTTCCAACATCGCCATTGCCAGCATTGTTTAACCCCATTCGCCAATATCCGATGGCGATCGATTGATTCAGCGAGGCCGGCGTGCGCTATCAGGCCGAAACACAGGTCGCGCTCGCAATGCCGACTGTCCGCTCCCGGCCCGATTGTGGTCCATGTCATGGCGGCCGGCTTTGTCGGTCGCGCACACCAAGGCTGGCCGGACAGCGCGGTTTGGTGCTGACCTGCCGATTGCGGCCGCCGACAATGGCCGGATAATTCTCGATGTGGCCGGTTATCCCGTCCGGGACTTCCATCTGTCCGGTCTGGAAAGCCTCCTGCACAGGATATCCCTGCTCAGGATTGAGCGACGAATTCGGCGATGGTTTCGCGAGCAATGATTAATTGCTGAATCTGAGTCGTCCCTTCATAGATCCGGAACAGGCGCGCATCGCGGTAAAAGCGTTCGACAGGATATTCGCACATATATCCCGCGCCGCCGTGAATTTGCACGGCGCGGTCCGCGACACGTCCCAGCATTTCGGATGCAAACATCTTGGCTGACGCCGCCTCCAATGTGATCCGTTTCCCGGCATCACGCAGGCGTGCGGTTTCCATTACCAGGGCCTTTGCCGCCAGAGTATCGGCCTTGCTGTCGGCGATCATGGCCTGGACGAGCTGAAATTCGGAGATTTTCTGGCCAAATTGTTCCCGGTTTACAGCAAAATTGACGGACTCCCGGATAAGGCGTTCTGCCATACCCACACAAATGGCGGCGATATGCAGCCTGCCTTTGTCGAGCACTTTCATCGCCGTACGGAATCCATTGCCTTCCTCGCCACCAAGCAGAGCGGAAGCCGGTACCCGGCAATCGTCCAGAATGACGTCGCAGGTCAAAGCGCCCGACTGTCCCATTTTCTTGTCGGGCTTGCCGAGGCTCAGTCCGGCCTGCTCCCTGTCGACCAAGAAACAGGAAATGGCATCGGCGCGCCGACCTTCGCCGGTGCGGGCCATAACGGTAAATAATCCGGCTACGGGGGCGTTGGTGATGTAGCGTTTGGTGCCGTTGATAATATAGTCGTCGCCATCGCGCATGGCCGTCGTGCTGATGGACAAGGCATCGGATCCCGCGTCCGGTTCGGTCAATGCAAAGGATCCGATCGTTTCACCGGATGCCAGTCGAGGCAGATATTTGCGCTTTTGCTCTGCTGTCCCGGCCATAATGATGGATTGGGATCCGATGCCGATATTGGTTCCGACCAATGAACGGAAGGCAGGGGAAGTCTGTCCCAGTTCGAGTGCGACACGGACTTCCTCCTCCATACTGAGCCCGAGGCCACCATATTCTTCGGCAATGGCCAGACCAAAGAGGCCAAGTTCCCGAATTTCGTTGGCCAGTCCGTCGGGGATCCTATTCTCCTCTGCCACTTGCTGCTCGGACGGTACCAGACGTTCGCGTACAAAGCGCTGGACCGTATCTATCAGGATTTCGAAACTGTCTTTGTCCATATTCTGAAACTTCCCTTATTTGCCGTGCGGCAGTTGGCGACGGATTACCGGATTGTATCCGAAACTATCGGGAAGGAAATGCTTCTGTTCAGACACCGGAAAAATCATCGACGTGATGAACCGCTCGACAGAGAGGTCTTCGATCGATTCAAGGCAGCAAATGTCCTGACCGAACCGAAAGATACGGGAGAGATTGGTTGCACGCACCTTTTGCTGATGCGCAAGTTTACCGGCGATCCTTGACCAAAGACGGGCCGGGCGCAGAAGTCCGCAGAAAGCGGGGAACTGTGGAATTTTGTGGATATTGTTCGGCATGTGAATGGTGACCCCTACGGGATTCGAACCCGTATTTCAGCCGTGAAAGGGCCGCGTCCTAACCCTTAGACGAAGGGGCCATACCGATTGCCGGTCAGCGAGCCACGGCCATTAGGGGGGTGGCTGGCTTTGGTCAACCCTCTTTTCGCCGGAATTTAGGGGTTGATTACCGGCGCCGAGCGAGACTGCTGTCGGCCAGCTGTATTCCGGATCATGGCGGCGGCTGATCGAACCGGTGCGACCACGATGACAACGCGGTTGGGCACACGGTCTTGGTGCTGCTCAATCGGCCCAGGCGGCATCCTCGAGATGAATTTCGGCGGCCGGGCGACTGCCCCAATCGTCGATCTTGGCACGGCCGGCGATCCACAATTTGCGCCCGCGCGGCGCGCTCAGCAGCGCCTGGCCGAGGTCGCTTTCGGCGGCGCGGAAAGCGATGGTCTTGATCGAGGCTCCATCGTCGCCGCCAACGATCATCCGGACATGATCGGTGCCGACAATATCGCATTTGATGATTCGCACCGGTCCCGTGGCGATGCGCGGCGCCGGCCAGCCCATGCCATAGGGACCGGCGCCATCCATCGCCTCGACCATCAGCGGATTGACGCCCTTCGGCGACAGCACCGCATCGAGCAGCAACGCCTTGCCATCCTGCGCCTTGCCGACGCTGTCGGCGAGCCGGTCGTTGAGAAATTCGGAAAAGGCGTCGACCTTGCCCGCCGCGATGGTGATGCCCGCGGCCATCGCATGGCCGCCGCCGGCGATCAGCAGGCCGCTGTCCTTGGCGGCGATGATCGCAGCGCCGAGATCGATACCGGAAATCGAGCGGCCCGAGCCCTTGCCGATGCCCTCTTCATCCAGCGCGATGATGATCGCCGGGCGGTTCAGCTTCTCCTTGATCCTGCCCGCGACAATGCCGATGACGCCGGGATGCCAGCCCTTTGCGGACAGCACTGCCACGGCCTGGTTCTGCTGCGACGAGCACATCGCGTCGGCTTCCTCCAGCACATGCGCCTCGATCGCGCGGCGTTCCTGGTTGAGATGGTCGAGCTCGGCGGCAATAGCGGCTGCCTTTTCGGGGTTCTGCGAGATCAGCAGGCGCACACCGAGATCGGACTTCCCGACCCGGCCACCGGCATTGATTCGCGGGCCAAGGGCAAAGCCGAGATCGGAACAGATCGGCGCCCGTTTCAGCCGGCTGGCATCGATCAGCGCCGCCAGGCCTATATTCTGGCGACCGGCAAGCACCTTGAGCCCCTGTGCGACAAAGGCCCGGTTGAGGCCGCGCAGCTGGGCGACATCGGCGACCGTGCCGAGCGCGACGATATCGAGTAGCTCGAGCAGCTTGGGCTCTGGGCGATTCTGGAAATATCCCTGGTTGCGCAGCGTCCGGACCAGCGCCGCGCCGAGCAGAAAGGCCATGCCGACGGCAGCGAGATGGCCATGTTCGGCGCCGGCTTCGCTCTCGTCGAGCCGATTGGGGTTGACCAGAGCGACCGCCTTCGGGAGCTCGGCGGCACATTTATGATGGTCGACCACGATCACCTCGACCCCGGCGCGATGCGCCATGTCGAGCGCTTCAAAGGCCATCGCGCCGCAATCGACGGTAACCACCAGATTGCTGCCTTGCTCGCCGAGCCTGACCAGCGCCTCTCCCGAGGGGCCATAGCCCTCCATCAGCCGGTCCGGAATATAATAGCCAGCCTCCAGTCCGAGATCGCGGAGCAAGCGGATCAGCAAGGCGGCACTGGTTGCGCCGTCGACATCATAGTCGCCGAATATCGTAACCTTTTCCTGGTTGCGGATCGCCTGGCTCAGGCGTTCCGCTGCCGTTTCCATGTCGCGGAAGACGGACGGATCGGGCATGAAACCCCGAATCGTCGGGTCGCGGTTAACCGCCAGTGTCTCGCGACTGGCACCGCGGGCGAGCAGCAGCTGGGTGACCAGGTCATCGGGCTGGAACCCCGGATCGCGTGCATCGGCGCTGGTACTGCGCCAGCGCCAGCTCTGGCCGGACAGGGAATTTTCGACATTCAATACTGCATTCATGGTCCGCGCTATGCGGGAATCCGGCGGCGCTGACAATCGGTCAGTTCGCTGCTAGGAGGGCAGCGATGAAAACGCTTCTGATCGTCTACTACAGCTATACCGGCGGCACCGAACAGATGGCCGAGGCAGCGGCTGCGGCCGCGCGGGATGAGGAAGGCACGGATGTACGTCTGATGCGGGCAGAGGATTGCCAGCCGGATGACATGCTGGCTGCCGACGGCTATATTTTCGCGACACCGGAAAATCTGGCGGCCATTGCCGGTGTGATGAAAGCCTTTCTTGACCGCTGCTACTATCCGGTGCTGGGCAGGATCGAAGGGCGGCCTTATGCCGCGATGATCTGCGCAGGTTCGGATGGCGAGAATGCACAGCGGCAGCTGGAACGGATCGCCACCGGCTGGCGGCTGAAGAAAGTGACCGATTCGCTGATTGTCTGCACCCATGCGCAAACCGAAGCGGCAATTCTCGCACCGAAGATGATCGGTGAAGAGGACCTTGAATCCTGCCGGGAAATCGGAGCGACACTGTCCGCCGGGCTGGCGATGGGCGTGTTCTAGATCAGCGCCTGCACGCGGTCGCGGAGGACCGGAATAACCTCGGCCTCGAACCAGGGATTGGCTCGAAACCATCGGATATTGCGCGGGCTGGGGTGGGGCAGGGGCAGCAGCTCCGGCCAGAACTCCCGCCAGCGCTGCACGGTTGCGGTCAGCGTCTTCGAGCGGGCGTCCCCGACATGCCAGTCGAGCGCATATTGGCCGAGGACCAGAGTCAGACCGATCGCCGGCATCGCTTCCAGCAGAGGCTTGCGCCACGCGGGGGCGCATTCTGCCCGGGGTGGCAGATCGCCGCCGGTGCCGGTGCCGGGATAGCAGAAGCCCATCGGCAGGATCGCAAACAGGTGCGGATCGTAAAATTGCGCCTCGGTCGCGCCCAGCCATTCGCGCAGCCGCATGCCGCTGGCATCGTCGAACGGTCGGCCCTTTATATGGGTCTTGCTGCCCGGTGCCTGGCCGACAATCAGAATCCGCGCGTCGGCAGAGGCTTGCAGCAGGGGCCGGGGGCCAAGCGGCAGGCCGTTGCAGATGGTGCAGGCCCGCACGTCCGCCAGTAGCTCATCCAGATTGCGGGAAGTGCTTTGCATGGATTCTGGACATTCTGGGAATCACGGTTTCGGCTGACGGCGACAGACCGAGACATGATCAGGCTCTGGATCGTCGGGATCGGCTTCCAGTGCGAAAACATGCAGCAGTCGAGTAGGTTTGCGCGTGCTTGCCTTGTTCGTTGTACCATTGATGACTGCAGCGAAATCGGAACAGGCCAGTGCGCTGCGCAGATAGTCGCTGTGCCCGGTCTGGCCGCGGCTGATCGCGGTGGTGTCGACAATGGTCAGTCCGCTCTTGTCCGGCTGCGTGTCATATTCGGTCTTGGCGGCATAGCATCGCTCGGGATGGCCCGCCTGCCGCAACGCGGCTGCCTCGAAGGGATTGAAGCAGTCCGGGCGGCCCAGTCTGGGATAGCCATGGAAATTGTAGGACAGGCCCAGCGCACGGTCTTTTGCCGATACATAGACCGTGATCCGGCGGTCATTGTTGACCCGGCGCATGGTGAGCACGGTTTCCGCAATGTCGCGCTCGAAATCCTGGCGGTCGATATCCGGTGACGCGAGGATGATATTGGAAATATTGCTCGAATCGGCATTGCTGCTGTTGCGATCGACAAATTCGATCGCGGGAATCACCAGGCGTACGCCCAGAGAATGGGCGACCAGAATGATTTCCTTTGTCCATGGCTGTTGCGCCAGCTTGGTCAAAAAGCTGCGAAACTGGCGTTCGTTGTAATACATGTTGGTTTCGTCGGCGGCATATTTCAGAAACTCGCCCTGCGAGGGCCAGCTGTAATGCACCATCGGTATATCCAGCCCCGAAAGCCGGGCAATCTGCGCGCTGTCGCGGGCACTGGTAAAGAAAGTCTCCCGAAATCCGTGCACATAGAGCAGGACACGGCCATCGCGCTTTTGCATTTCCGCCGCCAGATCCTCCCACCATTGCTGGTCATTGTTCAGGGCAAGCGGAATACGATTCTGCGTCTTAACCTTGCCCTTGGCGTCGGTGATTTCCATCTCGGTGGGGTCACCGAAACGGGCGTAGCGGACGGTGTCGCTCCGCTGGCTGAGCAGCTCCACCATTTCCGTCCGACAATCGGGCAGACGGCTGGTCACGGCAAAATAGGGCTTGTCCACGAACCGGTCCGCCGGCTGGACCTCCGGCCGACAGCGGTCGTTTGCGACATAGTCGCCATGGGGTATGGGACCATAAGCTACCGGAGAAATACAGGCCGATACCAGCAAGGGTAAGAGGCACAGGCCGAAGCGCAATTTTCTGGCCCGGGCCAGAAGCCATCCGGGCAGGGTCTTTTCCATCAGTTCTTGCGATGTTCGCTCTTCACCCAGCGGACCGTGCCCGACGACGCGCGCATGACTACGCTTTCCGTCGTCATCTTGCCGCCGCGCAGCTTCTTGACGCCTTCGAGCAGCGAGCCATGGGTGACGCCGGTCGCGGCAAAGATTACATCGCCCTTGGCCAGTTCCTTCAGGTCATAAATCTTGTCGAGGTCCTCGATGCCCCATTTATAGGCGCGCTGGCGTTCATCATCATTGCGGAACAGCAGACGGCCCTTGAACTGGCCGCCGACGCAGCGCAGCGCGGCTGCCGCCAGCACGCCTTCCGGTGCGCCGCCGCTGCCCATATACATGTCGACCGTGGTGTCTTCGTCTGACGTGGCGATCACGCCGGCCACATCGCCATCGGGAATCAGCATGATGCCGCAGCCGATACCGCGCAATTCGGCGATAATCTTGTCATGCCGCGGCCGGTCCAGAACGCAGACGATGATTTCCGACGGCTCGACGCCCTTTTCCTTGGCAACGGCCGCAACATTCTCGGTGACCGACTTGTCGAGATCGATGATGCCCGGCGAATAGCCCGGACCGACGGCCAGCTTGTCCATATAGACGTCGGGCGCGTTCAGCAGGTTGCCCTTTTCCGCGATCGCGAGAACGGCCAGTGCATTGGCGCCGGCCTTGGCGGTGATCGTCGTGCCTTCCAGAGGGTCCAGCGCGATATCGATTGCCGGGGCTTCACCTTCGCATCCGCATCCGACTTTCTCGCCGATAAACAGCATCGGTGCCTCGTCGCGTTCGCCTTCGCCGATCACCACGGTGCCGCAAATGTCGAGTTCGTTCAGCGCCGCGCGCATCGCTTCTACCGCAGCGGCGTCCGCTGCCTTTTCATCACCGCGGCCGATCAGATTGGCTGCCGATATCGCCGCCGCTTCGGTGACGCGTACCATTTCCATGACGAGTACGCGGTCCAATATGTCGCTTGCTTTGGGCATATTATCGATTATTCCTTCTGTAACAGGCTGATTTTGAATTCTCGATAGGGGAGCAATATTGCAATGTCGAGACAGGTTTTCCTTATCCTTTTTCTGATACCGTCCGTCGCGCAGGCGCAGCCCCTGCAGCCAGGTGACCGGACCAGCGCACTTGTTGAAAATGCCAGGCAACTGGCCGCTGTGGATGCCGATGGCTGCCTTCTCTATCGGCCGACCGAAGAGATCGTCGTGTGCGGCATCCCGGAAATCGACCGCCAACAAAGACTGCCCTTTCCCGAACTGGCTGCGGAAACCGGTAAAAGAATCCGGGAACCGCTGCCCCGGGCTAATCCGGAAATTGTCCAGCAAGGCCGATGTTATGTGACCATGAACGAACGCAACTGTTTCAAGGGCCTGTCGATAGTGAGTGTCGGTATTGGGGGAACCGGTGGTGGCGTCGGTGGCGCTGCCGGCCGTGTCTGGCAGGCCGTCGCGCCGGATGTGCCCGACCGGGACTATGTCAAACAGGCGATGATCAGGCCGCTGGCCCCCGCATCCGGCGAATGATCAGTCCTGATCGCTGAGCAGGTGCATGACCACGGGCGCGGCCTGCAGACTGGTCGAACTGGCTAGTGCAGCAAGGCTTTTCGAGACATTGCATTCGCGGCTGTTATGGGTGACCATCGACAGCAGAACCGATCCTTCGTCGGTCTTTTCGGTCTGGATGAGACTCTCGATCGAGACATCGGCATCGCGCATCGCCGCGGTAATTTCGGCCAACACGCCAGGCTTGTCTGCGACAATGAAGCGCACATAGCTTTTGCCGACGCGGTTGCCGCTCTCGGCCCGCTCACAGCTTTCCATCTGGCTGGCCGGAGCTGCGAACACGGTTCCCGCATCGCCTCTGGCAATGTCGATCAGATCGGCGACGACCGCCGAGGCCGTTGGCCCTTCCCCGGCACCGGCACCCTGGAACATCAGGCGTCCGGAAAAATTGCCTTCGGCAACCACCGCATTGGTGGCGCCATCAATATGCGCCAGCGGATGGCTTTCCGGCACCAGATAGGGATTGACCCGCTGGAACAGTTTTCCGTCGTCAATCCGCGCCATGCCGAGCAGCCGGATGCGATATCCCAGAGCCTTGGCCTGGCCGATATCTGCCGCCATGATGTTGCGAATACCATCGATTTCGACGCCGTCGAAATCGAGCGCCTTGCCAAAGGACAGGGCCGCCAGAATGGCAAGTTTGTGGGCGGCGTCGACGCCATCAATGTCAAAACCCGGGTCGGCTTCGGCATAGCCGATGTCCTGCGCCTCTTTCAGAACGTCGGCAAAGGCATGGCCGTGTTTTTCCATTTCGGTGAGGATATAGTTGCAGGTGCCGTTGAGAATTCCGTAAACCCGCTCGATCCGGTTGGCCGATGCGCCGTCGCGTAGCCCCTTGATGACCGGGATACCGCCGGCCACGGCGGCTTCATATCTGAGCGACAGATTGCCCGTCTCGGCGGCCTTGGCCAGCTCCATGCCGTGATGGGCGATCATCGCCTTGTTGGCGGTAACGAATGACTTGCCCGATGCCAGACTCTTGCGCGCCAGGTCCAGCGCCGTGCCGTCGGAGCCGCCGATCATTTCCACAACGCAATCGACATCATCCTGATCGGCCAGCGCCACGGGCTGGTCGAACCACGGATAGGCGGAAAGATCAATGCCGCGGTCGCGGGTGCTGTCGCGGGCGGAAACCGCGGATACGATAATGGGCCGGCCGGCCCGTTGTTCGATCATGGCACCATTTTCTTCGATAAGCCGGATCACTCCGGTCCCGACGGTGCCCAGTCCAGCGAGCGCGATGCGAAGCGGAGCGGTCATGGTCATTAGCCTCTTTGCGTTTGGGTGAATTGCAGGCGCCTTATTAGCGACGCGTTAGACGAAAGCCAGTACTAGTTCTGCTCCGTCAGGGCTGACGTGATCTTGGGCATGAGCCGAGATCGTTCAACACCATCTGATAGTCGCTCCGCGCCTGCTGTGCGTTCGCCATTGAATCGCTGGCCAGCGCACTGGCCGGCAACTGGCGGGGCAGAAAGCAGGCCAGCC
>TARA_R100001244_G_scaffold44536_1_pt1 | contig 15154 bp, 25 predicted proteins | sample TARA_R100001244 | Tara Oceans TARA_R100001244 (sample SAMEA2621564) | marine metagenome | biome: marine biome (ENVO:00000447); feature: mesopelagic zone (ENVO:00000213); material: "saline water (ENVO:00002010), including plankton (ENVO:xxxxxxxx)" | depth 790 m
CCGCTACAACCGTGTCACCGTCTATTACCCTCACTAACCTGCACCTATACCTATACATATTAACCGTTCCCTTTCCCTTTCATCCATCCCGTTATCATCATTACCAAAGTTCTAACTGCCTAATATCAATACCATCTTCCTCATTTCCCGCACTTCCCGTACCTTTCATCACGCCACCCTCCATTAACTCGTCCATCGATCTCAATTGCCATGCTGAATACAAATAACATGGACGTTTGTCAAATGGCGGTCGCGTATCCTCCCACTTACCGTCCCTCTTCCCGTCACCCCCAAATACCCAACCGCAAATCTCCAGTTCCGGTAACCCATGCAGCCTCACCAATACATACCGCCAATCGTCCCGATCATCCAACTGCAAAATCAAATTGCCACGTCGCAGTAACGTTGACCTCACAACAATATCGTCACCAACTTCCGCCGTACCCTTGTAACTCCTCAAAAAACCTCGCCAATTCAAACCCAATACCTTGGCTACACCATATCCCGCTACACATCCCTGTACACTCACCTCACCATCATCACCACCAAAACCATGCGTCTCACCCACACCCAACTTCCGATTCAATGCCTGTCTCGCTAACCCCACATTCCTCGCTTCCTCCATCTCATCATCATTCAAAACCAACTTTATCACGCTACTCATCGTCCCATAACTCCAATTGCATCACAGGTTGTGTCACCGCCTTCTTCTTCCTGCCGTTCAATGCCCTCTTCCTCAATACCATACCCGCACCGTCACCCTTACTCACCCTCCTCAACCGGTCCTCGTTATACACACTCTCACGCATCTCCACCACTAAACTCGAATTCTTTACCCCAAACTCAAAATCGTGATACAACCTGCCCACGTGATACGTACCGTCATTCTCCATCACATCAGCCTTTTGTAACGCATCCAAAATAAGTTTCTGGCCCGCACTCGCCTGGTTGTCCGGATCCACCCTCCTCGTCCTGTTCCGCCACAAAAAATGAAAGTCTACCGGATACCCAACTACCCTAACCAACTTTGTACGAAACAACTTCATTAACGCTAACTCTACCGCTTTCTTTACCTTGCCACGCGCATGAAAATGACTCCCAAACATCGCGTTCAATGTCGGTAACCGATACACGTCATGGTTAAACTCAACTACCTGTACACGACCACCATCACTCACCACTCCCCGCTCCACCATCACACGATCCATTCCCCATCACTCCCGAAAAAAATAAAATCTCAAATACCTTCAACCCTCCCCCTATCGGGGGGTACCCGTAAACCCCATTTCCCGCCCCGTGCCTGCGGCCTCTTCTTTCTCCTCAAACCTCCCTCCGTCTTCCAACGCCAACTCCGTCGCGATAACTGCACATCCAATCCCTCATCCCTAATATACTTCACCAAGTCATCCTCCACCATACCCAAATCCTTGGCTATCTTATCCACACACCCACCATACCTCATCATCACAACTATCGTTTCCCTATACATAGACAAATTCTTGACCACACAACCCATAATACCTACCACCATAACATAATACCACCCAAAATGTCAACGAGGTTCTAGCCCCACCACCCACGTGGATCACGCGGATTGCCAACCACGCGGACCACTCACTCACCCAAAGAAACCAGAACTCAAGAAGGCAATAGAGCAAGAGGGCGAGAGGGCGAGGGGACGTGGGGCAATCTACCTTTTGTTGATCGCCAGAAGACGGGGGCGACCCTAGGTCGGGATTCGGGATTTCAGCCCAGAATTCAGTCATAGCAAGGCTTTGCGCCTCTTCGACTCGATTCTAGCGATTCTTTGGCCGTTCCGTGTGGTCTAGGTATGATTAGACGGTAAACTCTTCACCTTGGTGCGTTTACGGGCGTTTCTGATAGCCTTATGGCATGGTAGGAGTATACTATTATGCTATAGGTAGACAAAGTGTCTAGGCAAAAAAAATGCCCTACCATTTCTGATAGGGTATTGATTGGTTGATGTTATGCTATTCGGTTATTCCGAATCCTGATTTTTCTAGTATTGATTGGTGTTTTTTCCACAACGATACATCAAATTTATCAGGATTACCTAAGACTCTGCAAAGCGCATTGACTGCAATTTCATACTCTTTTGTTGCTTTCGGATTAGCCTTCAACTGATACAATCGGTGCATTCCAAAAGCCCGCAGGTTGTCAAATTTTTTAGGTTTCATTCTGCTAACTCCATGCCATCATAGAAGGATAAGGTTTCATCTTTCCAAACCACAAACCATTCAAAGTCTTTTTGATACACGGAGAAACCTAGGCCGAACATCTCCGATATCTGATTCATCCTACGTTTTGTTGTTACTGTTGTCCATCCTCCAGAATTCAAAGAGATGCTTTCGTTAGAGAATTCGACTATTTTCGTATTATGCAAGACTACCTTTGTTGTTCCATCATCCGTAAAAACTGACGTGTTATTCCACATTGTTACTATCTCCCTGTAGATTGATTGTAATTATAATATTCTATGTTGCCATGGTCAGAAATAAATACAACATCCTCATGCACTCCAACATCAACAAAATAATCTTCCAATTCTTTTGCGGAGGATGCTACTAGATCCCCATGTTGATAAAAAGTTTTATAATCTTCCGTTGAGACAAAGTCTTCGCCTCTCCAGTTAGACACAAACATATCAGTCGAACAACCTTCCCCAGAAGTAACACATAATCCAAAATACTCACAGCGTTCTTCTAGCATCTCCATAAAATGAGCATCCATGACAACATCTCGCCATGTTTGGTTCGTTGTCCATGGCATGTAATATTTTCCACTAGGCATTATCTGAAACACTGAACCAATATATATAGACTCGACTAAACATCCCATATCATCTATATATAGATCCATGTCAGGATGGTTACTTATTCCTTCTCTGTAATCATACGAAAAGAAACATTCTATATCTTTAGAGAATTGCTTTCGTAAATCGACTAATTTTGACATTTTGAATCTCCATTATTTGAATTGAAATTATTGAAACCTAAATGATACAACGCTAGTATAATATAACAGGTTTCACAATGTCAAATATTTTTCTATGCATGTCAAAATAATTATTGCCGTATAGAATTATTGCCATAAATAATTCTTTATGTCTTTATTTCTTTATGTCTTTATTTCTTTATATACTTATTTCTTTATGGAGATACTTCTTTATGGAAATACTTATAGAGGGATTTACTTCTTTATGCATATACTTAAAGAAGTAAAGACTTAAAGCCTTAAAGACTTAAAGAAGTTAAGCCTTAAAGAAGTTAAGACTTAAAGAAGTTAAGACTTAAAGAAGTTAAGACTTAAAGAAGTAAAGACTTAAAGAAGTAAATACTTAAAACCCTAAAGAAATAAAGCCTTAAAGAAGTCCAGGTTTAAAGAAATAAAGCCTTAAAACCAGACAGAAATAAAGCCTTAAAGAAGTTAAGACTTAAAGCCTTAAAACCTTACCATAACTGGGTTTTAAGCCACTTTTTCCCCCTTTTAAGAGGGGTTCTGGCATAAGATTGCTTAAAAAGTAATAGTAGCTGATTCTGTAAAACTTCTTAGAATACGCCCCACTTTTCAGTAATTGCCACAGTTATCATCTTTGAAAGCGTATTAGTTTTCTTACCGTCACAAATCCTCCGAAGTCGTTGAACGTAATATTGAGGCAGTTCTGGTATCAATTCAGCCTTGTCTATCAACTCTAATACCGCATCAGTTTTGCTCCTTCCATTCGCCAATTCCGTAAGCCTTTTAAATTCTGAATCATTCATCCTCATCCCAAAATGATTATCTTTTTTAAATTTTGTTGTCCTAGCCATCTATCTCCTCCAAAGTCAGTCACAGCCTAGCTGCCGAGCAATATTATAAGTCATAAGTTTCTTTTTTTTCAAGGTTCTTGCTAGCTTTATGTTGACAACATCTTTCTACGTAGAGTAAACTTGTGTCAAATCATTAAATAGTTATTGCGATGGAGAGAGAATGACAAATCAAAACCAACTCGAACTTAGCCTCGAATTCGAGGCACAAGACAACCCCCCTGATGACAGGGAAAAAGAATCGTATCAAGTAGAAAGGTACGAAATTGAAAGATCACAGAAACCTACCGTGATTTCATTGTGGGTTCAGTTCTGTGACATCACTGAAGAATTTAATTAAGGAGAAAAGAAATGAGTAATGCTGAAAGCATCAACTTCTGGAAATCTCGATGTCCAGAAGATTGGAAACAAATACAGAATTATATGCTGAACAGCCCTGTAGAAGGAACAATGATATTTGAAGGTACTCAAATCCCAAAAATCGTCTACAAGGCTTGCGAGTTTTTTTGCGATTTTAGAGAGGTTGATTCATATCATCCTGAAGATGGAGATACTTGGATAGACCCTATATATTTTGTAGTTGCATCTGAAATCTTCAACACCAAAGGAGAAAAGAAATGAAAATGCTCTGTGATAGAGTCAAAGAACTTGAAAGCCATAAAGAAGAATTCAAAGCAGAATTAGGCGCATCAGCAACAGTTCACGAACGCTTAAGAATCCTCGAAAAAGAAATTTTCGAGGATGCAAATGCTTATGAAGATGCTTGTGAAAAGCACATGGGAAAACCTGTTAAGGAAAAAAGGCGAACTGATCCCAATCCAAAGGATGATAACTACGAATATCCTCAATACGATCTTGATCCTCTTGAACTCAATTGTTTGCAAGTTGCCCTTGATCATTTGGTGGAGCATCTTAATGATCTTCCTCATAAGGAGGATGAAAATGGAGTTCGTAATATGGAAAATGAAGACGAAATTGAGGCACGACTTTCTTGTACAAAAACCCTCATAAATTTTATCAAGAGATGTGAGAACGAACACGGAACTCTCACATTTTAACCATAGCCAAAGAATGGAGATAAAAATGCGAATCCTAGTAGCTTGTGAATTCAGTGGAAAGAAACCGTACACTTAAACTATGAAGGTGTTAAGAAAAAGAAATAGAAGTCTGAACGAAATCCCCTTAAGGTTACTTAAGGGGATCGGAGACATATGTCTCCCTGATGAGTCTCAGATATCAGAATTGAAGTCAATTTAAAAGGAGAGTTGAAATGTCATTTGAAGAATGGAAAAATGAATATGCTGTACAGATAACTGACCTCTATTTCGATTACTTAAAGGACACGAACCAAACGAAAGAGGACTGCACAATCATCGAATTTGCCCAATATATGTTCAGCCAAACCATACACAATGAGGAGAACCACGCATGAGCATATTAGAAACCATCAGCACTGCACTAACAATTATTTTACTATTAATCATAGCCATATTTGCAATGGCTTAAGAGGAGAATGAAGATGAAAAAGAAATACACTGTACACCTAACCCTCATAGAAGAATCCACGGCTTCAGTAGAAGTAGAAGCCACTACCATTGAAGAAGCCATCAAAATAGGAAGTACTTACTACCCAGAAAATGATTTGCCGTGGCAGTATGCCGATTCATTCGTAGAATGTTGCGAACCTCCAACCTTGGAAAATGAGATAACGGAGAACCAATAATGGAATTCGTAATCACAAAGAATGAGGAACTGCAAGGCATTGAGGTAGATTTTCTCGATAAGCCTGAGCCAGAGGTGACAATACGCTTAAGGACCTCTGGTCTACGGTGGAACCCAAAAACGAAGGTCTGGTATTGCCGTTTATCCCATGGATTTACAGCCAAGCAAGTCGAGTCAATTGTGCTAGGAGACGACTCGCACAGCATAGACCAACTGCTCTTAAAAGCTTTCCAGAAATCACTTTCTGCATACAAAGAGGAACACCAGAAACTGCGAGGCATAAAACCACGCCATGTGGTGAGATCTGGTAATAAGGTTGTGGCAAAATTAGTAGACCTATGCGGTCACAGTCTCGCAAAGTTCTGGGCAACAACGCCCCAAAACAAGCGATTGTTAAAGCATTTGAAAACCATCTCTGATACTGAAGATACCAATTCATGGATTTACAGATTCGATGAAACCATCAGCTTAAGGATGTCGAGAGGATATAAAGGTGGATTTGAACTGAGACTACATTTCACCAACAGTAACCTAAACACACAATATATCACGCCCCAGAAAATGGCTCATCAGGCTTTCTGTGCTGTGATGAATAGCAAATCCTATGATCTCTATGAAGATAGTGAATTAGACTGAAAAGGAGAATCGCTAATGCCAGAAACCAAGAGATTCATCAGGGAGATTTCCAATCACGAACTTTTCCTGCTTACAGAGGAGTGGGAGAATTCAAGGATAGATACCGCCAAGTATTACGAGTCAGTCACCTCTGCACATGAGGTAGATAAACTCACTTTCCAGATTGCCCTGAAAGATGGGTTCCTCTGCCAAGTATATAATAATCGGTTTTATGTAGCATAACCTTAAAGGGAGAACTAAAATGCTTTATTTGTTTATTTGCCGAATGTCTCGTGAACCAAGAGAACTTAATCCTTTGGAAATTCTTGAAGAGGTCAATTACGATAGAAACGAAGATTGGACTGATTACGATATGGAAGACTTTAATGATTCTCCAGAGGATGTACTATTATGGATGCACGATACTAACCTGATCTTCATTAAGGATAATGAAGGTGAATGGACGCATTATGACGTTAATTTGGAGAGTGAAGAAAACCCCAACCATTTCCTCTATCGAGAAATAGGAGATGCTGAATACGATAAGGAGCATCACGCATGAATAACTCTGCCACGACACGAGTAGGAAAATGGAATATCGGAGCCTGTAACGATGACGACAACCATCTAACAATCATTATCACAAATGATGATGGAACTAAAATTCACGATACAGACACTGACCTCTCAGGAGAGGATTATCTTGGTTTCCGATTAACCACGGACAAGATTGAAGAAGATTACGAAAAGGAGAATCACGCATGAGTGAGATCAAGTGGCAGAAATTATCGGCAAAGCGGAAGGAACGGTTAGAGCAAGCTTGCCAAGAATACTTTAACAGGAAGGCTAGAATCTCGCACCCCTGCGGTACATTCGATAATGGAGGCAGATGGTATGCTGATGAAACAGAAGAACAGGACTGCTGTAAATCGATCCGAAATCCATCCAGATCGTATCCCTATTCGATGAATTTGCACTGTAGATCACTTGAGCATATAGCCTGTTTATTTGGCGTGGATCGGTCATTTTTACGCAAATTAGCCAAAACCCAGAATGTTAACAAAAGTTAACATTTCACTTTTCCTCTAAATCCACCTCACCTGACAACGCTAATCGAGTACCTAAACCCTCGATTAGCGTTTTTCTTTACCATCAAAACCGAACGTAACAGTACCGTAATCAAACCCTTAACCTTTTTCCAGTACCTTGGCTATGATTCCGCATTAAAACCTCGTATACGCAATCCTAGACCCTTTGCTGGCGATTCTGTGCATACTTGATTGCCATGCTTATCTGACCATCGATGAATAAACGAACGGCAACTCTAGTTTCAAGTTCATTTAAAGCCTTGAGTAGCCTGAGAAGGAATTGTTTCTCATCACAGGCGGTATATCCCTTAAAGGCATCATTGAGTTGCTCTTGTGACCATTCTCGTGTGTTCTTGTAGCTGTTGGGAGGGAGTGGTGGATACTCTTTTTGAGGTTTCGGTTCCCTCTGACGAAATGATGAATCGTCACCTAACCGAAAGAGGGATAGATCAGAATAATATGCTTGAGACACGGGATGCTTATGCAAAGTAACGATTTCAGTTTGCTTATCGAGTTGCTCTTGAATCTTGCCTCCGTTATTGCAAGCGAGGAAGTCGATAAGTTTATTGCTGTTAGCCTTAAGCCAATCAAACTGTTTGGGGTTAAGAGAATCTGTGTTACCCAGAAGTTGGAGTTCCGTATTTTGATCACGCAGTTTGAATTCAATTCCCATGGCTTCAATTTTCTTAATGATTTGTGCAAAATCCTTCATGCCCAGATTCCTCCGTTTTTTCAGCTTAAAGTGATGCCTTAAAATGGCCCGTAAAATCGTCCCTTTTCCCCTTAAACCTGGCAGGAAAATGGAGTGAGGGTGAACCACACGGATCGTGCCTTGAAATCGGCTCGTTTTTTTGACCTCGAATTTTCGTTCATTTTCATCTGTTTCCAAAACAAAAGTGACGGCAGGTGATGGGTCCAGTTGCTTATTTTCATACGTGAGAAATGAGATAAATTAATAGGGTACTACCCATCACCATCCATCACCTGACCTACTGCAACCTCATACTATCACTAACGAGTGACGGGTCAGCGTTTTCGTCCCAACGGTGACGGCAAATTGCCTGTTTTTGCCCGTTTTTTGCCCTATTTTAGTCACTTTTTTTGAAGGAGATTACCCCATTTTCGTCTCGAAAACCGGCTTCATCACCTTGTGCCGTCACCATTTTAATTCCCAGCCAAAAAGCACCGTTATTTCGCTTCTTTTTCTGGAACCCTTTTTCGGTCATTTTGAGGGCAAATTTCTTAGAGGAATCGTAACGTTCGCCAGCCTCTTCGCAGAAGGCTTTGTAAGCCTTATAAATTTCGCTTGATTTCTCTTCAAATAGTTCGGCTACAGCGCATTGATCTTCTATGAATCGTCCCAGGATATCGGCATCATGTCGCCATTGGGAGGAAGCGTTAATGACTTCAGTGGGGAACGTGAGTCCGTGGTTATACCATTGGACCGCACCTTGCGTGGCCCAGTGAAGGATATGATCAGCTTCGGCCAGGAGTTTTTGTTTGAGGGAAGTATCTTCACGTCCCTCGAAACTTACGTTGAAGGGTATGAGTCGTAGCCGTGACCAGATGCCTGTGTCAGTCCCGCTGACTTCTGGTGTACGGTTAGTAGCCATAAAGAGTGTGTGTGAAGGTTTAAAGGAGAAGAAGTTCTGGTGCATGTATCGTCCTTTGAGTGTATCGCCGCCTGTGAGTCGTTTGACGAGTGATTCTTTGAGTCGATGATTTTGTTCTGTTTCGGAACAGCAGATGAGTCTCATGCCGCGAAGTTCGGCGATTTCGGTAGGGTGTGATTCGTTATTGCCGCGGTTCATAAGGAGATCGGGAGCGGAAGGCATGGCATAATCACCGAGTATTTCTGTGATGACATCGATGAAGGTTGATTTGCCGTTACGTCCGTGACCGTGCAGGACGAAGAGGTAGTGTTCGGTAGTGAGTCCGAAGAGGGCGTATCCGATAGCACGTTGCAGGAACTCGATGAGTTCTGTGTTACCGTCCATGATTTCGTGGAGGAAGGAATGCCATCGCGTGGTTGAAGGTTGAGGTTGGGTATCGAGTGGGAGGTTAGCGTTAACGAGTTTGGTTATCAGGTGTTTGGGGTTATGGGGAGTGATATCGCCTGTGGTGAGGTTAATGGTCCCGTTAAGGGCGTTGAGGAGCGTATGATGTTGATCGAGTTGATTGACTGTGACGGGTGTTTTGGGTTTGACCATTTCGGCAATGTTCTTTTGTTTTGAGTTGGAGGAACAGCCTTTGGCGAGATCCCAGTAAAGGGTGCGTTGATCGTTATCGGCGGCAGTGGCGGAAAGGTGGAGGAAATGTGGTATGAGTTTATCTGTGAGGTTAAAGATTTGTTTGGTATCATCGAACTTCCATTGCTTGGAATCCCATATGATCCATTTACCTAGCGTATCGCACCAGAGCAGGTTGTTATCGGCCCCTAGTTTGAGGAGTGTATCGCGATAGAAAGCTTCTGTTTTGGGTAGTGTGTTGGTGGAGACATCGATTTCGGCCTTGGCCCCATTGTTATCATTGTTATTGCTGTTATTGCTGTCACCGTTGTTATCCGCAGTACCATCCTGTGGTTGGGTATCGGGTAATTTGGGGGCATTGGCCGTTGATGTTGGAGCGATAAGTATTTTTGCTTGATGGAGCGGATCGCGTGATTCGGTATTATCGATAGCGAACTGGATTGTTGTGTTGCGGTACGACTCGCGATTCCATTTCTCTCTCATCAGGGCGGAGGACCGGAAATACTGGTCAATCTTTTCTGCTTTGTGTTGAAACCAGAATGCGAGTTTGCAGCAGAGTGCGGCATCAGCTTCGGAAGAAGAGTCGTATAGTGATATGTTACCGTGAATATAGAGATCCTGGAACTTGGGATCTTTATTGATTGCCCGTTGAAGGATGGCGTGATCCTCATCATTGGATGGTGGTGAGATACTATCATCACTGGCCGGAGACGGGATAAAAACCTGTGTTTGAGGTTCGTCTTCATCCTGGGGAGTATCGAACCACATTTTGTAGAGTGTATCGAGATCGGCTGACCTGTCTTGAATATCGGCACTTGAATCAAGAACATTCCCTGTCATGGTAAAAAATCTTAACTTATCATAGACTTCTATGTTACCTTTTCGACATCTGCTACCCCAGTGTAAACTTTTTTTACCTTCAATCCAGAGTTTCAGTCCTGTACCGGAAGGTGATATTTCGGCATATGTGGGCATGAAAAGGTCGAGTATGGGGACAACCCATTTGAGTGGATTTTTATTTTCGTCCAGGCAATCATCGATATCGATTCCTGTGAACGGGTCATCGTCACTGAACACGAATCCTATCCCGGCGAATTGCTGGGATTGGTGATGGCTAATGTATCGTCCTTTGGCTGTGACGAAATTGGACCATGTTGAGGGATCGGTAGTGGAAGCGTTGCCTGAGAGGTTGGAGTTATAGGGTATTTTTGTCAGTTTACCGTCACGTTCTTCGCGTTTCCAGAGAACGAACTGGCGGTGAATTTTGAGTTGTGTGGGTATGTTATCGAACAGAACATCATGCACTTGCGGGTCAAGGTCGTTTATGGTATACTGCATCTTGAGAGCAACTCCTTATTTGAATTGATTTGAATTCTCCATCGGAATTTAAATTTACAAAAAAAAGCCAGCCTTGTTAGCCGAAACTAACCGAGGCTGGCTTTTTTCTGTGTGGTGTGTATACATTAAAGGAAAAAAGAGTCACGATATTTCGGGAGAAATCCGTGATTCTGACATTTTGCATTATATCATGTTCCTTCCTCAGAATCAATCTCTATTTGCGGTGCATCGGCGGGAGCGAGTGTTTCCTTTAGGAGTTCCACGGTATGTATTTCGCGGTTATGTATTTGGCTGAGTGCGAGTGCCAGTTGATTGATCTGGCTGAGTTTGATTGGCAGCCTACCGTTAAGCTTTGAAGATAGCGTAGTTTCGTTACAACCGAGATAGGCTGAAATCTCTTTCCTGTATCCCCAGGTGAGTCCACGCACTTTACGGGCATCAACTTCCAGCATACGGGGATTTCCCCCATTAATTTGACGGGCGATTATAGCGGGATTGTTTCCCAGAACTTGTTGCTGATTCATAATCTTCCTCCTCCAAGAAGTACAACAATAAATAAGTGTTTGGTAAAGGCATACATTATAGCATACTCCATACCTGTGTGTCAATTACATATCATTCTGTCGCTCTATGATCAACTTTTTATGATTGACAGCACATTTATGTCTATGCTATAATAAATGTATGCAAAACGAAAGGGGGACAAAATGAAGTTATACGAGATTCTGGGAAGCATCCAGCGTATCCTGGTGAATGACGAGTTATCGTCTGAGGAACAGCGGGGTGCGTTGGATCATCTTGACATAGCGTTTGATATCAAGATGGAGAATTTGGCACGGGTGCATTTGAATTTGCAAGCTGATGTCATGTCGGTAGATGCCGAAATCAAACGATTAAAGAAACAGAAAGAGAGTTTGGTTAATCGTGTGAAGAGTGTTGAATCTTATTCCAAGTATGCATTAACAACTGCGGGACGGGACAATGCGGGAACCAGTACTTATGGTGTTTCGTTGAGGACAGCACCGCGAAAGGTTGTGGTCGTGGATGAGGATCGCATATCGGAAGAATGGTATCGTACTGAGGTGGTACGGAAACTGGACAAGAAAAAGATGATTGAACAGTGGGATGGCAGAAAACATGAACATGCAGAAACTATGTCATGTTTTGGGTTCACGGTAGTTAGGGAACGGTATCCCAAGTTCCCCAAGATTCAAACAAATACTGAAAGGAGCAATCAGGAATGAACGGAGGAATATTGAGTATGAATGGAGGAAGGGTCAAGAACCAGCCTGTGGTTGGTGAAAAAGGTACTGAAAAAGGTACTGTTACGAGCATCAACACGCCCCAGTTAACGAGGTTGGGGGAACGCACAGTCTCGATGTTTGAGTTGCATCGGGAGATGATCAAAGCGTTACAGAAAAATGCTTTTGAACTGATGACCATGTTGGGGGATTACGAGGAGATAGACGGTATTATCAATAAGGATGATTCCATGATTGCCAACACACCTGAAACCCGATATGCCGTGATTCAGGCATCGTTCGCTATTGAAACCATGTTTGCTGAAACCGGCGGGAAAATCTGGCAGGAACTGGCAGATAGATTGCGTCAGGATAAAACAAAAGATAGTTCTTGACAGGCATAAGAATCTATGTTATAATGAATGTCAGTCAGTAAGGGAATAAAGGAAATAAAAGAAAAACGTTTCGGGAGAACGTAAAGCATGAGCAGTAACGAAAATCGCAATCCGGTAGCCGAAGATTTCCTTCAGCAGTTGAGGAAGGATTACGATCTCAGTGACAAGGATTTCTGGTATCATGCGGAATCGGATTGCTGGATACTTTACCATGACGCTTGTATGCGTATTGCGTATTTGGCGGGGGTGGAGTTTGACAAACCCGAATGGATTTCCGCTGGTGCTAACGGTCATTGGGCGGTAGTGGTATCAGGTACTTTGGATTCACGGAGTACGTGGACCACGGGAGAAGCGAGTGTAGAGACATCGTATTCGCCTTACTTCTGCGCCATGGCTGAGAAACGGGGTAAGGATCGGTTAGTATTGGATTTACTGGGTGCTTATGCATTAGGTATTAAATCTGATATTGAAGCTGACGACTTTTCCCGTGCCAAGGTCAGAATACATGACCATGCCGTGGCTGAAGTGCGGAAACTGGGTTCACCGGACGATAAGATCAAGGCTGTATCGGTCAAGTTGTTCGGGAAGAAAGGCGTTGATTGGCAACGGTTAAGCGTTGACCAGTTACGCGATTTGTATCGTAACCTTAAACCAAATAACCAAACAACCGAAAAACCCGAAGGGGGAAAAAGTTAAGATGGAAACTGAACAGCAAGGAATAGTATTCAAAAAAAGCGATGGGGACTATGACAGTGTCCCTGTAGGCGTTCATAACTGTAAGGTGGTGGATGTGGAGATCGGTGAAACCAAATTTGGTGAATCTACCAAGTTTGTTTTGTTGACCAACCAGAAGGATCGTAACGGAGGCTTGATGGATATTTGGGCTTATGCATCAGGCAGTAGTCCAACACCACGCAATAAGCTGGGACGGTGGATCATGGCTATCATGGGGGTGAAAAACTTCAAGGAGATCCCTGAATCTTTGACTGCCAACCAGTTAATGGATCAGTTGGTACGAGCGCAGGTAGTGGAATACACTAATCCTGAAGGTGTGCTTCGTACCAAGGTGGAAGATATACTTCATTTCGAGGATGGTGCCAAGGAAGGTGGTGACGGTGACGGTGACGGGTTCGACATGACTGCTTCGACAGAGAAACCTGCACCGGGTGCATCGGGAACTGCCTCCACGCCTGATGACGATGATGACGATATACCGTTTTAGGGGCTGATGCCCTGGCAGGAAGTTTGAACAGTAAAAAGAAAACCCCTGAGAAGAGGAGGAACGGTTGACACATGAGGTTTCGACCGTTCCTATTTCTCAGGAGTTCCTATTAACCCTCATTTACAGGAGTAATCAATTGTACAACAAATATGCGGTAGAAATCAAGTTCAGAAATAGAGTTTATGGTGGCCTCCCCAAGAGTAAAGAACTGGTCAAACAGTATGTTCAAGCCAAGTTCGGATCGGAAGATACCAGTAAGGTAGCGGAAGATTTGGATCTTGAGGAAGAACTGGAGAAGTCGGTAACCGGCTTCAAATGTGATGACCGTGGCATATACATGGGCAGTTATTGCTTAAAGGCAGCCATGAAACAGTATACCAGCCTGATGAAATTAACGGTACAGAAACGGGGGTCTAAGCAGACTGTTAAGGAAACGTTATTCATCAAGGGCAAGGTGGATGATGAACTGACGAGCGAGAAGGTTTATTTCCAGCCTATGACGGTCAAACCGCACGGGTTGGAAGACTTTGCTGGACACGTATCGACCATGCAGGGTATGAGATCGATTCTCAAATCCTCGGAATATATTGAGCATGGCGTGATGCAATTCGAGATCTGGTGTCTCGCTGTCCGTATGGAGAAACGTACTGAGTTAACGGCACAGGACATTGAGGATTGCTTGACTTTCGGTCAGGAATGCGGACTAGGCAGTTGCCGTAGTTTTGAATCGGGCAAGTATGACTTGGTTAAGTTCGAGGAACTTACGGAGGAGAAGAAGTCCTAATAAGGGAAGAATCCCTGGTGACGGGCAACGGAACATTGTTGCCCGTTTACTTTACTTTGCGACAAAACTTAACAATACGGCACGGTACTCAACAATGCGACAAGACACTTCGTTACGTGACCCTGCGACTGGACTGAACAGGACAGGACTTGACTGTACAATGCGACGATACATTATGCGACAAGACTTGACAATGCGACATGACAATACAATTCACCACATAACAAGACAATGCGACGGAACGTTACGGTACGGAACTTTACTTCACCAAACAATGCGACTGGACGGAACGGGATCAAACGATACTTGACACTGCGACTGGACATGACCTCATCGTCAGCACAAGACAATGCGACTGGACATGACGGGACGCTATTCCACCGAACATCACCGGACATTGCGACTGGACAAGAACAGACGTGACGTTACATTACTGTACAATGCGACGAGACTCGACTTAACTATACTGGACAATGCGACAAGACTACACTTTACACTACCTGACCTTACACTGCGACTGAACGTGACTTATTCGAGCAAAACTGTACCTTGCGACATTACGGGACGAGACAAAACGGATCGGTACAGGACGTTACATTGCGACACGACCAAACAAGGCGAGACACTGCGACAAGACCTTGCACCGCAAGACGCCACGTTACACTGCGACGAC
>TARA_R100001244_G_scaffold132319_1_pt1 | contig 14984 bp, 9 predicted proteins | sample TARA_R100001244 | Tara Oceans TARA_R100001244 (sample SAMEA2621564) | marine metagenome | biome: marine biome (ENVO:00000447); feature: mesopelagic zone (ENVO:00000213); material: "saline water (ENVO:00002010), including plankton (ENVO:xxxxxxxx)" | depth 790 m
TCAATGGCACAACGCGCAAGGCGGCCTACAGCTCTCGCTTACGAGCAGCCAACCCGCCGCGCCAATTTGGCGCCACGGCGCGTATTACTTTTTGACGGCGCAAATCCGCCGAGGAGGATTATTTGATGACTACCAATACAACGAAGCCCCGGCCAAAGACCGATAAGCCTAGATCTGCCCGTCGACGTTTTTCAAACCCGGTTCCAATGGAAGGTGAAAATGGCGTTTTCAGCCAGACTTGGTTTCCGGTCGCACTGTCGACTGAAGTCGAAAAAGGCAAGGTGGTCGGGTGCGATTTTCTCGACGGTCGGATCATCATATTCCGCGGTGACAATGACAAAGTCGCTGTGATGAGTGCCTATTGCCCCCATGTAGGCGCTGACCTTTCGGTCGGAACCGTTGTTGGTGATCGGATCGAATGTGCATTCCACAAATGGCAATTCGATCAAAAGGGTTGGTGCATCCAAACGGGCGTCGGAGATCCGCCGCCACCGACCGCCTGTCTTTACGAGTTTCCCGTAGTCGAGCGGTACGGTATTATTTGGGCCTTCAACGGTGAGGAGCCGCTTTGGGAACTGTTCGATTTCGAGTTCGACGACAGCGAATTGTCCTTTTCTTCATTTAAAACCGATACCTATACCTGCGACCCCTGGATTTTTGCGGCGAACACGCCCGATGTCCAGCATATCAAGGCCGTTCACGGCATTCGCTTTAATTCGGACGATCCCCATGAAATCGTCGAATGGGAACGCTACGGCTTCCGCATGCAGGTGGACGCGATACACCAGAAGGGTGAAGAGCTGTCTTGGAACGTCGGCATTCGCGGGACTACAACGTTCATCCAGGAAGGTTTGGTCAACGGCTGGTGGATGGGTGTCGCTGCTGGATTTTCTTGCCCCAGGCCCGGGACACACGAAGTCTATGTTTGCATCGCTGTCAAGCGCGGAGACGGCTCGACGGAGGCCAATAAGCTGAGCGAGGAACGGCTCGCGTTCGGTACCGAGCTGCTCGCAAGGACCGCAGTTGAAGACAAACCAATATTGGACCGGATACATTACAATCCCGGAACGCTAACAAAGGGTGATGCAACACTGGCCCGGTGGCTAGACATCGTGCGCGCCTATCCAAGGGCGCATCCCTCAAAGGATTTCATCAATTAGGCGGGCACTGGGCATTGTCATGTCTGGACGGCGCTCTTCGAACAAGGGTATATTTGATATTGATGTGAAGTTTTCGCGTGCCGTCATGTCTTCCGCCTTTTGGATGCTGTCACAGCAAAGTGGCTGATCAGTCGAGGCGCTGCTAAATGGTCTGGATGAGCAAGTCCGATAGTGCTGAGAAAACAAAAAACGGCTGAAGCTTTCTACCAGCTATAAGCTGGTGGGTTTGCTCCTAAGTTGAGCCACTAAAATTCAGCGCTTACGAATTTTCGGGCACGCGCCGCAAAGTGACCTCTCTCACATCCCGGCCCCGCAAAAGCGCTAGGGCGCTCGCAGAGGAACCAGCACGAGGACGAAAGAATGATGAGACGCACCCATAAAACCGGCATCGCAATAACGATTGCACTTATCGCGGCGATGCCCGAAGCGGCTTCTGCCTGCGAGCTTTTTCACGGCGTACGGGTCAAGATGGAATCGGGAAGCTACCGCGCCACCCTGAACGATGTCGCTCTCAAGGATGGAGGCGTCAAACTGTCTTCAACGAACGGATCGGTGAGCCAGTCTTCCTATGAATATCGACTCACCGAATGGCTCGTTCCCGGCAAGAATATCGTGAAAACCGATTATGACGGAACCGCAGCGGAATTTACAATTTTTGCGCGGTGCAAGGGCAGTTATGAAGACGACCATATCGTCGACACCGTGACCTTTACCTCTCCGTCTTCCAAGCAGTTGAGCTTCGAACATCTCGGGCCGCTGGAAGATACCTATCTCAAGGCCGATATTGCCGGTGACGAAGGTCTGCTGGATGCGGTGGAGAAACTGCAGGACGCTGCGCGGGCGGGTGACGTCGAGGCCATATTGCACATGCATGGTCCGATGATCGAAGAATTTGGCCGGCGCATGGGCAGCACCGAGGGGATAACATCCTATCTGCGGTCTATTCTGACCAGCCACCCAGCGGTTGTTGAGAAAGCGCTTACCGTAACGCCGGTTATGGGCGGGCGCGTCTATCAAATATTCGGGCCGGACGGTCAGCCGCCGATTTCCGTATCGGGAAAAACCGAGGACGGAAGCTTCTCCTGGCCAGGGGGTGTCTATTGGGCGCGTTTCGGCGACGAATGGGCCGTGGTTGCCAATTAGGAGGAAGAAAGGCGATTTGCCGGTCTGCCATCTGGCAGAGGGGTGCTGTCAATCTAACAGCAACTCGTCTCCGATTGGCGCACCAAAAGTCAGATCGAGGTTACGTCAGGCGGGGAGATTTTGCCACTCGGCCAGTGCGACCGAGCGTCGTGCCCTTTAACATACTGGCTAATTATCAACCTTTCGGCAGAGCACGAAAGGTCGGGAAATCGGACGCGGTAGCCCGTTGTCTTAAAGCTATTCCGAGTGACGGCGAGAGGCTGTCACTAGTTCGCGTCCTCATCCTCTTCAGATCTCCGCGTGTAGATTGCGACCGTGCGATAGATTTCTGTACCGTTGGCTTCGCCTACGACCAAAGTGTCCTCCTCGCAGTCGATTTGACCCCAAGTTTCACAGAGCAGAGCTTCTATCACCTCCATTGGGATCGAACCGTTTCCCCGAGTGACAGTGGAGATCCATTTATTGTCGCGCGGACGATCGTAACTGTCGTCGGTCTGTGCGATCTTAGCATTAGCTTTAAAGGAAGATTCGAACTCGCGCTTGGTGACGTCATCGTCGTCTTCGTGACTGATCGAGCCCTCATAGACTTCCAGCCGCTCGAGGGGCGTGACGGTGTCAACAAATCGCGAAGCGGTCATCCATTCTTCTTGCCACCAGACGACCGGCAGTTCCGCGACGTCACCGCCGCATCCCATAACTATGGACGCCGCTCGTGCCTTTTCCGCATCGGGTATTTCGGCGGCACCGATTATAATCGCTTGCTCCGACGACCAGGATGCGAGCACCGGCGCCGGGATGATCGGACTTGCGGAATTGCGCGATGCGGTGGTCTCCACGCCGATCAAGATGCCAGCGATGAGGCCAATCTTGCTCGCGGCAAGACCATCAACGGTTAGCAAACCGGACGTCGACCAATAGTTAGCTGCGTCGATACGTGCGCGACCGTAGAGTTTGCCATCTTCATCACGAAGCTCGGTGAGCTGTTCCCATGGTTTCGTGGTGGGAGCGGGGCTCCCATCGTCGAAATCGTCGACGTCGTCGCCCTTGATACGGTCCAAGAGTGCAGTAGAGTTGATTTCGAGCCAATCGCCTGCGGTGGTCTTGCTTTGAGCTGCGTCGTCCTGACTAACCGAGATTGTCACATCGCAAGCGGGTGCGATCGCAGCAATTACTGCTCCTAGCTTCACCAGCTTCTTCTGGTCAAACAAATCTTCGCGATACAGGAGGCCGTCGGGCTCGAACGGATTGATCTTGAGTCTGACCTCCACTCGTGTACCTCCGTCGATCGGAACCTCACTAGCCTCGGCATTTCGCAGATTTGGTCGCGAGCCGAGGCCGTGAAGAAACTCTAATACGCGCGCGGATTGTGTGTCGCGATCGAAGCGACGGGTAATGACCCTAACTTGATCGCCAAGCATGAAAATTGAAAAGAATCCGATCCCGTACTTACCCCGGGATTTCATGCCCGCAGCAGCTAGGCCGGGAAATTCCTGGATCGCGAGTGACGATTTCCAAAATGAATTTCCAAAGTCGATTAGCGGACCTGTAAGCACGGTATGCGACATGCCAACGCCATTGTCCTCGAAGCAGAGCCAGAACTCATCTTCGCGCTTTTGCAACATGACATGGAGTTCACCCCATTTGGGTGGACGACCCTGCAGCCGTCGTCGGGCAGTGATAGCATCTAGGCCGTTTTGGATCAGTTCTCGAATGGGCGCAGCAGCACTGTCGCCGTAGAGCTTGCTGCCCCCGAGAGTCGCGACTATTTTGGGAACGTCGCTGACCCGGACGGTGCTGTCGACTGGTGTCCAGCCGACCGTTTCAACGGTTCGGGCAAGGTCGGTCGGCGAATGTGCTCCCTCCACCCGTCGAACCACGAGCGGTCTCTTCTGGTGGTCGCGAAGAACCCGGTCAACGTCACGGAGTTCGCGATCGACCATTTGCAGCGCGTCGAACGCAGTCCACCACGTATCTGCCGCGTCGGCATCGAAAGGCGGCTGTGCGGTGTAGACTAGCGCGTCGGCATGAACGTACGGCTTTGCCATTCGCTCTTGAAACTTCCAGTGGTTTGCCGATACCCCGCTGGGCTGAGCGAGCGCGAATTCGAATGCCGGTGCTCGCCGTTGGTCAAGGTGCATTGCATCGGCCACGCGGAGCAGGCAGGCAACCTTCAGCAAATCGACAGTGCAATTGGTGACATTCGGCAGAGCACCGAGCGTCCCGGACAACTCCTCTTCGACTCTCGCAATATTCCACCAGTGGCTGTAGCCAACCTTGCCAATCTTCGGGCCGTAGAAGTTACGAACCTGCTGATCTTCGATGATGAACATCGGCTGCTTCTGCGGGCCCATCCAAGAGATCATCGGCAGGTTCTCAGCCTGCTTGGCGTGAAGCAATCGCAGCGCATCCGCTGTGGTACGATTTTCAGCTTCCTTGACCGCGGCGACGTCGCTAGCAGAAACGGAAGCCATATACCGCGAATGGAGATCGCGCCATTCGGTCTGCTCGCGCAGCTCAGCTACTCCGCCAGGGAAAGCAGCGATCGTCATTGCGGAATCGTGTAGAAGCACCGCGCCACCGAACACAAATGCCTCGGCTGGGTTAAGGTCGAAGTTCCCGCCTGAGGCGATGGATGCCATCTCCCACAGCGCATCCAAATGAGTCACGTCGTGAACGGTCATGTGGGGTAAGTCGCCAGCGATCTTGGCGACAAGCGCGCTAGCGCGCGTGCGCATTGCCTTATAGCAGCAAGCAAGGTGCCTCTGCTCTTCTGGAGTGGCGTCGGCACGGGCATCTTCGAATGCTGCCTTCCACAAAGTTGTTTCTTCAAATGCCATAATATCTTCTTAAATAGCAGCTTATTCAGGGCTGCAACAAAATAATGGCTGCACTAATGAGGATGGAGCCCGACTCTACTCCCCTTTAGCTTGCCGACATTCGCAGGCGCTGTTTCCGTGTAAAAATCCAAGTTTGCTTTTGGATTTGGCGTTGGCGTGGCTGAATAACCGACCTCACGCGCATTGCAGACCGACAGCAATTGCGCCGTTTGCGACCGGGCAGCATTTGGTGCAAACCCTTATGAAAACTGTCATAACGCGATTACATTTCTGGTAGCCTCTGTCGGGACTTAAATCGTCAATGACAGCGATGTATTTCGTTGCAAATTTCACTCGTCCATCCGTGCATCCCGCACTACAATAAATTCGTCGGCCGCGGACACTATGATCGCCTCGGGTCAGCGGCAAAGACGCTTCAGATTTGCAAGATGCTCTTTGTCAACGTGTTCCATCATCGCGAGCAGTGCGCCAGCGGCGGTGCGCGTTTCCTCAAGCGTCATCGACGAGAAGGATAGAAGGTCATCGAGGTTGTCTGAATGGGACTCCACCTGGGCGAGCCGTTCCAGTGCCGCAAGTCTGTCGCGATCGAGATAGGGATAGTCGGCGCATAGCTTGTCGAGCTGGTTGGAAAGGCCTGACCCACCTGGACATTTGAAAGCGAGAAAGACGTCCAGCACCCGACGGAGAACGTTCGGAATCATGTATCCATGATCGTCGTATGCGTCGGCCTGTTCAGCAAACCGCAGGACATGGCTGAAAAGGAAGTGGTACTCGGAATCGTACTCGCGCAGGAGTTTGGACATCTCCACGATCGTGGATGACCGACGCACCTGTCCCCCGGGTATCGCCACGTCGATGAACAGGAACGTTGCTGTAGGATCCCTCCCGTCCGACGGCCGTGCTTTCGACTTCCAGGACTTCCGGAATTCGTTCATGCACTGGAGGTTGTGTGTCATGACGAAGACCTGTCCCGCCTGATTGAGGCGGGTCCGCACGAGCGAACACGCGAAATTTAGCGCCTTCGTGTCGAGGCTCGAAACCGGGTCGTCGACAACCACGATCACGTCCTTCAACTTCCGGTTATCGGCCTCGATCGACGATAGGAAGTACGAGATCGCGATCGCGGTCTTCTCGCCCTCGCTTGGGACGCCCATGATGGGCGCGCCGTGCCGTAGAAGCTTATATCCCTCATCGACCGGGTCTATCGTCAGCTCGCTGTGTCCGAGGTATGTCGCGATCAGCTTGTTGATCACGCCAGCGGCCGGGCCATGTGTCCTTATCAGTTGGCGCAGTTCGCGTGCCGAGTCTTTCAGCGCCGCTATGGCGTCAGTCTCATTCTTCAGCTTGCTTACCGCCTCATCGAGTTCCTTTGCCGTCTTCGCATAGTCCTCGCGGCAGTCGGCGATGAAATGGCGCCGGATCGAGGTCTCGGCTGCGTCCCTATGCTTGGCGAAATCGGTGACTGCCTGGTTGTGAGCTGCGACGGCCTCGTTGACGGCGGCCACACCTGCAGCAAGTCTCTCTGCGGTGGCGAGAACGTCCGGTTCCGCGATGACATCTTTCATGTCTGCAGGCGTCGCCGGACGCTCTAGCTTTGCGGAGAGCACAGTCTGCAGGCTGCCGAGCTGTTTCGTTAGTAGGCGCACATCCTCCGACACGGCATCCCGTACAACCTTGAAGTCGGTCCGCAGCTCAGTTGCAAGCTCGTCCGGAGCAGGTAGCTGGCCGCTCAGCCGGGTCGATGTCTCGATTAGATCGCTCAGCCGATCGGAGGTCTTTGTCAGTCGGGCGACGAACTGGTCCACCCCGTCATCTAGGGCTGCGGCGAGAAGCGCTCGCCGCTCGGCGGAGATTGCATTGCCACAGTAATAGCAGTCGGCGATTCCATGGGCTTCGTGGTATTCATGCCCATGCTTTAGCCACAGCAGCATGTCGGGGTACTGCTGCACTTCGTCGAGAGCTATCATCGCTAGCGACTGGCCGCAAGCCTCGGCGATAAAGCGGTAGGCCGTCCCGATGGTCGCCTTGTCGAACGACACAGGATCAAGGCGAGGCATCGGTTCGTCCATCCGGCGCGTGTCCTCGGCCGCCTTCAGCTCAAGGTCGGTGAGTGGGGGCCGCTCGTCGTCTTTCCAGGAGTCGTAATCCTTGGCGAACGCGGGCGCTTCGTACTTGCGGCTGCCTAGATGAAGGCGGGACGCGACCGACTTTGCGTGTTCCCTTTTAAAATTGGCGAATGCCTTGTCTGCTGCGTTCTTGCTCGCGACCGCGGTATCATTCCTCGTGTTCGCCTTGACGATCTCGCTCTCGACCTTTGTCAGTTCGTTGGCGGCTTCAGCTTGGTCTGCGCCGATGTAGAAAACGGGGTTAGCCCGCCCAACTGCCCATTGTAGGTTCTGTTCGATGTAGTCCGAATTGAATACCAGCAAGCGCTGCTCAAGCCCGACGGGATTGGTCGGGCAACCGAACGCCGAGCCGTCGTCCAGCGACACCTCGAACGTGCCGCCCTCGGGGACCTTTGGGTGTAGTGCGCCGACCTGAAGGCTGGCGAAAAGGCGCGACAGTGTGCTCTTCCCCGACCCGTTGAATCCGTAGACGAGGTTGTAGCGACGGAACTGCAGGGAGGGCGAACGCGCATCTCGGTCGGCGTATATTCCCATACCCTTCAGAGACTTGATATTCGTTATAATCCCCATCGGCGGATTTCACACCTCGGCTGGACCGTTGTCAAGGTCCACGCTCGTCTTACTGGTCGAGCGGCAACACATCATTGTCCGTCCGTTAGTGCCATAGTGCGCGGCCTGTAGCGAGAATCAGGCTTAGTTCATCGAAAAAACCTAGTCTCGTTTCTGGAGGAGCCGTCGAGCAACCACTTTCAGAATGGATCGATCTACGTCGAATGCCCGTGGTCGGGCCCAGCGGACTTCCCATATTCTCAAACACCGAAAAACTGACGTTGAATAACGGATTATGATTCCTCTTCTCTTAATTCGAAACAAGCGCTGACGCGTTCAACAAAATCCGGATTTCCTCGAGGTTGGCTTCAAGATCGCTGGTTAGCTGTGAGATCAGCTCTTGATCAGTTTTGGAAGATTGGCACTTTACTGAAATTTCATGAGCATCTTCGAGCCGTGCCGTGATGAGCGCAAACAGGGCGCCCCGCACTTTGATCGCATCAATTCTTTCATCATTGTCCATGCACTCAACAACGCTCGTTTCCTCGCGCAAGTCCAGCAGCAGCTTTTGACTATTTGCAGATAAACCACTGGACTGCAGCGTTTCTTCGAGCATGGGTGTTGGTGTCGCCAGCGAAGCAATGCGACATGCCGCTGGATCATATTGAACCCGCGGCTTGGGTCAGTGAAAGCGCTGGATCCTCCAGTGCCATACTGGAGAACCCAAATGCCAACTACAAAACCACAAACCAAGTCCGACAAAGTTATCGCACTGCTAGGCCGAGCCAAGGGCGCTTCGCTGGATGAGATATGCAATGCGACCAGTTGGCAACCCCATAGTGCCCGCGCCTTTCTGACCGGCCTGCGCAAGAAGGGCCTTGTTCTCGTCCGGGAACAGGGAGCGGACGAAGGCACAGTCTATCGGACGATATCGCCTCCGACCGCTGAGGATGCATCTTCATGAGCGATCTGGATGGTCGATTGTCAGAACTGGCCAACATGCCGCCAGCCCAGCTTCGCTCCCTGTGGCGCGATATCTTCCGCCAGCCTGCACCAGACGCAGCCCCCGATCTGCTGCGCCGGTCTATAGCATGGCGATTGCAGGAGCGTATGCATGGCGGACTGACGCCATCTATCAAAATGCGGATATCAAAACTGCAAAAGAAACTGGCCAAATCCAGCCTGGCGGGAATGCCCCCTGAAATCGCGCTCAAGCCGGGTACAAGACTTGTGCGGACATGGAATGGTAAAAGCTATCACGTGCTCGTGGGAGATGAGGGCTTTGAATATGACGGCAGGCAGTTCGGAAGCCTTAGCCACATTGCCGAGGAAATCACCGGCGCCCACTGGTCGGGACCCCGCTTTTTTGGATTGAGAAAGCGAAGCGGATTCAAGCCCAAGGCTCGGATCGATGCCTGAGTTGAAGAGAAAGACGCGCTGCGCCATCTATACCCGCAAATCGACCGAAGATGGTCTGGAACAGGATTTCAACAGTCTGGATGCCCAGCGCGAGGCATGTGCTGCTTACATATTGAGCCAGACGCACGAGGGATGGGAAGGGACATCAGAGCTATATGATGATGGCGGCTTCAGCGGTGGTTCCATGGAGAGGCCCGGCCTCAGGCAACTTCTGCAGGATGTCATAGCCGGCAAGGTTGATGTCATTGTTGTCTACAAGGTCGATCGGCTAACCCGTAGCCTTGCCGACTTCGCCAAGATCGTCGATATCCTCGACGAGCATGAAGCCAGCTTTGTAAGTGTCACCCAGTCCTTCAATACGACAACCAGCATGGGACGGCTCACCTTGAATGTCCTTCTATCATTCGCCCAGTTTGAACGCGAGGTCACCGGCGAACGCATCCGCGACAAGATTGCCGCCTCCAAGAAAAAGGGCATGTGGATGGGTGGCCCGGTTCCTCTTGGCTATGAACTTGGTGACCGCAAGTTGATTGTTAATGCCCGCGAAGCTGAAACCGTCCGTCACCTGTTCCGCCGATATGCTGAACTTCAATCTGTGCCTCAACTGGTCGAGGAACTTGCGGTGCAAGGATATCGCACGAAGATCCGTCCCTACAAAGATGGCCGACAAATTGGCGGTGTCGCATTCCGGACCGGTGCACTCAGTCAGTTGCTCAAAAACCCGATCTATACCGGCAAGGTCCGACACAAGGACAAAATCTATGATGGGGAGCATGAAGCCATTATTGACCAAACATTGTTTGATGAGGTTCAGAGCATTTTTGCGGTGAACCGCAGGGACAATGCCTTGGGCAAGAAGTCCAGTAATCCAAGCTTGCTGTCGGGCCTAATCACCGACCCTGATGACCGGCCAATGACACCAACGCATGCCTGCAACGGATCGAAGCGATTCCGCTATTATGTGACGAGGCTTGAACCGGGCGATGACAAGAACCTGGTATGGAGGTTGCCATCGGGAGAGATCGAGAGACTGGTCATAGATGCAATTGCAAAGGCGATTGCCGATAATGCGCCAGCCTCGAGCGAAGCCAATATTATCCAGGATCAAATGGCTGCTAGTGGCGAGATCGCTGAACGTCTTCAAATTGCTGTCATTCACGAGAAGCGCCAGATACTGCTGGATCACCGGGTCAGGGTACATATCCTCCAAGAGCAAGTCATGCTCAGCTTCAAGCCTCACGTCGAAGCGGAACGATCAGAAGTCTGCATTGATGCAAAACTGGCCAAGCAGGGAAGTGAGCTGAAATTTACCATTCCGCCTACCAACACGAACATCAAGCCGGCCCCTAATGCCACTTTGCAAAAGCTGGTTGCCCAAGCCTTTGCTGCACAAGACCTTCTCCTCACCGGCAAACCCAATCCAGCGCTTTCAGACTACAGCCGCCGGTACTTGGGACAGCTGGTTCGTATCTCCTGGCTCGCGCCCGATATCATCGGATCCATCATGGATGGTACGCAGCCCGTCAGTTTGACCGGTCGCAAGCTCACCCGCGCTAATGCTATCCCGCTTGATTGGCCGAGTCAGAGGAAAATGTTTGGGTTCGTCTGAACGCTCAATCCAAAATTTCAATCTGCATCTGACAGCCACGAAATCGGCCTGTGAGACACGCGCGATATTTCGGCCCATCTCGCCACCGACAAATGGTCTCTAGCCACCGTTTTGTATTCCGCAGTTTACCTAACCCTCGGAAGTTCGGGGACTAATCCCGACATTCTACACACGACTAAGTACTTGATATAAAAGGGAAAAATTGGTGGTGCCGCTTAGAGGATTCGAACCTCTGACCCCCGCATTACGAATGCGATGCTCTACCAACTGAGCTAAAGCGGCATCGATGAAATGGATGCACGAGTGTACCGCGCATTTCATTGATCGCGGGCCATTACCAGCAGAGCTGTGTCATGACAAGTCCGCGTGATCGTTATTTCACAAGGCCTCGGCGCGAAAACCCGGTGCTTGCCGGCAGGGCCGCGTGACGGGCATTCTCGGGAAATTTACCAGATATTTACCATGAGCAGTGCACACCGGTGAAGAATAGCAGCAACCGCAATGGGGCACCATGGAAAACCTACAGAATTACGGCGAAATTGGCGATCAGGATCTGAATTCGGTTCCTGACTATACTGCCTATCCCGAGGATGACGGAGCCGTCGAAGCACCGCCGGCCATTGGCCAGGATGAGCGCCGCATGCATGTGCGGGCCTATAATTTCTGGGCAGGCTTGCTGGGGGAACGGCTGTTCCCCAGCGTTGAGGATATTTCCCCCGAATCCGACGAGGATTTCGGCCCGAACAGTGTCTTGCTGGACTTTACCAACGGTATTGAAAACCCGATGATACAGTTTCTCGGCCGCTCGTTGCGTGATGAATGCGGTATTGATGCCTCGATCACGTCGGTAGCCGATGTGCCGGCGCGGTCGCTGCTTTCGCGCGTCACCGACCATTATCTGCAGATCATCGCCAATCAGTCCCCGATCGGTTTTGAAGCCGAATTCGTCAACCAGCGCGGCATCACGATCATGTATCGCGGTATCCTGCTGCCTTTCTCGACCGATGACGAGACCATCGATTTTATCTATGGCGTGATCAACTGGAAAGAAGTCGCAACCGATGCTGTCCAGCGGGAAATCGAAGACGAGGTGTCGGGCGCGATGCTTTCGGCACCAGCGCGCAAAATAGCGGGACCGGTCTGGGAAGACGGACCGCATTCGGCCAGTCTGGATGAAGAGGAAACGGCCTCGCAACTGGAGCTGACACCGGCCCAGCAAATCATGCCGGATGAGGGAGAAGACGTGCTTTCGGAGAAACTGGCGGACGATGCCAGTCTCGCGGACTGGTTGTCCGCCGCCCGGAACAGCGCCGACAATGCCGCGCACAGCGAGCAACGCAGCCGCGCAGCCCTGTATGCCGCGATCGGCAATGCCTATGATTTCTACCTGATGACCGGGCAATGTCCCGAGGATTACCAGGCGCTGCTGGAAGATTCCGGGCTGACCGTCCAGAAACGCGCGCCGATGACGCCGATCGTCAAACTCGTATTTGGCGCCGGCTATGACAAGACGCGCCTGACCGAATATGCGGCGGCGCTCAAATATGCAGCACGCAACGAGATTGCAAAGGGCACTTTTGCCGATTTTCTGGGCCAGTATGAAGGCGGGTTGAAAGCCGTCGTTTCGGCTGAACGCAAAGCGTCGCGGCCGGCCGGTGTCCCGGCCAATGCCCGTACCATCAACGATAAGCTGATCGCCAAATTGCGCTCGGCACCGTCGCGTCGCCTGCAGGACATCGATGCGGGCGACTCGGAGTTTGTGGTTCTGGTTGCGCGCAAGGACAAGGACGGCGAACTGGCCATTGTTGGCCCGGTCCGCGGCAATGAAAAGCTGACCAGTCAGGCGCTGAGGCACACCCAAATCTGACCTCGGCCCATGTCCGCCGTTCTCGGTCGATATGCCGGCTATAGTTGCACATGTAACGAAAATACCACTATCGGTAATATTCACTTGCGCGGACCTGGAAAGGACCGGCTAGCCCCTTGAGCGTGTGCTGGAATAAGCGCATAGCGTCGTGATGCTGGCGAGTTACTGACTCGTCTTGATCCACCTGGGGGCAAAATGGCGGTCAACCGCGAACAAAAATCCACGCAAACAGCAGCAGATGCAGCAGGTCTCGAAAAGGCGCTGGTAGCAGCCTTTCGTGAAAGCGCATTGCCTGGCGAGAATATCGGTTTTGACCAGAATGCCTGCGAAGAGGCTGCGCGGTTCACATTGCGGTGCGCGCTAAACCGGGAAGACAGCAAAGCGAACCTGTCGCTGGAAAGCGTGAGCGGCCAGCAAAATCACCGGCATTTGCGCCTGGCGATTGTCAATGACGACATGCCGTTCCTGGTCGATTCGGTTTGTGCGACCATTGCCGGTTTCGGCTTGACCATCGAACGGCTGATTCATCCGGTTGTCGCCGTCCGGAGGGACGCCAGCGGGCAGCTGATCCAGATCAACGAACAGGCAGAGGGCGGCGGGAATCGCGAATCGGTAATCTATATCGAACTCGAGCGGACTGACGCCCGTATTCGCCGGGAACTGGTCAAGGCGCTGCGTGCCAATCTCAAGGATGTCGCTGCCGCCGTTGCCGACTGGACGGAATTGCAGAATGTGCTAGCGGAACAGGCGGTTGCATTGCCGGAAGGAGAGGGTGCCACCCTGTTGCGATGGTTCCTTGACCGCAACCTCACATTGCTGGGCCACGAAATCGTCGATCCAGAGGGCGAGCGTAACCGGCAACTGGGCATTGCCCGGATGCGGTCGCAACCAATCCTTTCCGAAGAAAGCCGGAGACGCGCGTTCGAATGGTTTGAAAAGGCTGGGAAAGCCCCGCTGATCATCAAATCCAACCAGCTTTCCACAGTGCATCGCCATGTCCTGATGGACCTGATCATCGTGCCGGTAGAGGACAAGGGAAAAATCTCGGCGCTGTCGATCACTTCCGGCATGTGGACCAGCGCCGCGCTGGCCGCTCCACCGGAATCGATACCGGTGTTGCGGACCCAGCATGCCCGGTTGCTGGACAAGTTTGAATTTTCCGTTGCCGGCCATGCCGGGAAGAGCCTTACCCATGCCCTGACCTCGCTGCCGCATGATCTCCTGATCACATTCGCACAGGACGATCTCGAGAAACTCGCCCTGATCTCGATGTCCCTGATCGACAGGCCGCGGCCCAAATTGCACAGCGTAATTTCGCCACTGGCCCGTCATCTGTTTGCCTTCGTCTGGCTGCCGCGGGAGCAGCTCTCGACCGAGCGTCGCCAGAATGTCGAAAACATGCTTACCAAGGCGACCGGGGCGAAGATCCTGAGCTGGTCCAATTCGCTGGAAGAGGGTGGCGTCTCGTCCCTGCGATACACGCTCGACATGGGAGCCGACGGTAAAGTTCCCGATCCCGACCTGCTTGACCAGGAGCTGGAAAATATGGTCCGGGGCTGGAAACCGGAGGTTGAACGCAATCTGCGCGAAGCCGGCCAGGAAAACCGGTCTGCGGTCCTGGCGCAGCGCTATGCTGATTGTTTCCCCGGAACCTATCAGTCGACATATGGTGCCCTGGAAGCGGCCAAGGATATCATGCGGCTGTTCCAGCTGGAGCGGGGCGGTCAGCGGTCTACCCGGCTTTACCGGCTGGCCAGCGATGCCGATCATCTGCTGCGACTGAAAATCTATCATCTGGGCGGTGCACTGCCGCTGTCGGACGCTGTCCCGACGCTGGAGAATTTCGGGTTTTCCGTGCTGGAATCCGTTCCGACTCCTCTGGATGGCGGCCGCCTGGGCTATATTCACGACTTTCTGCTCGAACTGCGGTCCGAGGAGAAATGCGAAAGTCTGATCGTCCGGTCGGAAGAGATCGAAGAGGCGATCACCAGTGTGCTGGACGGTGAGGCTGAAAACGACGCCTTCAACCAGCTGATCATTTCCGCGGGTATCGATGCCCGCTCGACGGTGTGGATGCGGGCCTGGTTTCGCTATTTGCGCCAGACCGGCCTCAGCTACGGCCTGGTTACGGTGGTCGAAGCCCTGGCAGAGGCCCCAGAGGTCACGGCGGCGCTGATCAATCTGTTCCGCGCCCTGCATGATCCGGATTTCAACGGCGACCGTGAGCAAGCTGCGCGTGCGGCGACCCATGACGTGGACGCTGCATTGGTCAGC
>TARA_R100001244_G_scaffold10046_2_pt1 | contig 14873 bp, 15 predicted proteins | sample TARA_R100001244 | Tara Oceans TARA_R100001244 (sample SAMEA2621564) | marine metagenome | biome: marine biome (ENVO:00000447); feature: mesopelagic zone (ENVO:00000213); material: "saline water (ENVO:00002010), including plankton (ENVO:xxxxxxxx)" | depth 790 m
CGACATGCCCATGAACATCGGCTTCCTCGGCAAAGGCAACGCCAGCCTGCCAGAGTCCCTCGAACTGCAACTGAAAGCCGGCGCCATGGGCCTCAAGCTCCATGAAGACTGGGGCACCACACCGGCTTCCATCGACAACTGCCTCACGGTGGCGGACAAGTTCGACGTACAGATCGCCATTCACACCGACACCCTCAACGAATCCGGATTTGTGGAAGACACCCTCGCCGCGTTCAAAGGCCGCTGCATCCACACCTACCACACCGAAGGGGCAGGGGGCGGCCACGCGCCAGATATCATCACCGCCTGCTCCAAGGATTACGTGCTGCCGTCTTCAACGAACCCCACGCGGCCCTACACCGTCAACACCATCGACGAACACCTCGACATGCTGATGGTCTGCCACCACCTGGACCCCAACATCCCGGAAGACGTGGCCTTCGCCGATTCCCGCATTCGCCGCGAGACCATCGCCGCGGAAGATATCCTTCAGGACATGGGCGTGATCTCCATGATCGCCTCCGATTCCCAGGCCATGGGCCGGGTGGGGGAAGTGGTGTGCCGCACCTGGCAGACCGCCCACAAGATGAAAGTGCAGCGCGGCCTGCTGCCGGACGACGAACAACTGGGTGCCGACAACCTGCGCGCCAAACGCTACATCGCCAAATACACCATCAACCCCGCCATCACCCACGGCATCGCGCACGAAGTGGGTTCCGTGGAAGTGGGCAAGCTGGCGGATCTGGTACTGTGGGACCCGGCCTTCTTTGGCGTAAAACCCGCGCTCATTGTGAAAGGCGGGATGATTGCAGCGGCCCCCATGGGCGACCCCAACGCCTCCATTCCCACGCCCCAGCCCGTGCACTACCGAATGATGTTCGGGGCGCTGGGCCGGGCCGCCAGTGCCACCCGCCTGAGCTTTGTCAGCCAGGCCGCGCTGGATGCGGGCATTGGCAAGGAACTGGGGCTGAACAGCACCCTCGCGGCCTGTAAAAACGTACGCAGCGTTCGCAAGGGCGACCTCAAGCTCAACGACGCCTGCCCACACCTGACCGTGGACCCACAAACCTACGAAGTGCACGCCGATGGCGAACTGCTCACCTGCGAGCCCGCCACCGAACTGCCACTGGCGCAGCTATATCATCTTTTTTAAGGAGCCCGACATGCTTGAGCTGACACAGAGAATCGGCCCAGTGGAAACCAGCGAAATCCACGACCACCTAACGCTGCCCTTCGAATTGCGCATGCGCGGCCGCCTGCGCGCCAAAACCGACACCGGCTACGACGTTGGCCTGTTCCTCGACCGCGGCCCCGTGCTGCGAGAGGGCGAATTCCTGCAGGCCCAAAGCGGCGAAATCATCCGCATCCGCGCCGCCGACGAACCCGTGGTCACCGCCCGCATCGAACCCGGCCTGCCGTTGGCACGGTTGTGCTACCACCTCGGCAACCGTCATGTGTCGCTATCCATCGGCAGCGAAGACACCGCAACAGATGGAAAGACCGGATGGGTGCGCTTCCCGCCGGACCACGTACTGGAAGAACTGGCCGAACGCCTGGGCGCCTCCCTGGTACACCACCAGGCTCCCTTTGATCCGGAGCCCGGCGCATACGCCCAAGCAGGGCATGCTCACGGCCATGGCCATTCACACGATCACAGCCACGGGCACGACCATGACCACCCTCATGCTCACTGACAGCAGCCAGACCGCCGTAGGCGACCTGTCCCTGCTGGGCTTGATGCAACTGGTCAGCCCCGCACTGCCCATCGGGGCCTTCGCCTGGTCCCAGGGCCTGGAAAGCGCCTTCGAACTGGGCTGGGTGAACAATGAAGACCAATTGGGCGACTGGTTGGAAGGCGTACTGGAAGACGGCCTCACCCGCTGCGAGTTGCCCCTGCTCGTGCGCCTGCAAACCGCCTGGGCCAACAGCGACAGCGCCGAATTGGTCCACTGGAACCAATGGCTGCACGCCACCCGCGAGACCGCTGAATTGAGCGACGAAGACGCCCGCCTGGGCTCTGCGCTCATTCGCCTGCTGGGCAGCCTGGAACTGATGCCGGCCGAAGGCCGAATGCCGGAAGACCCCGGCTACGTCACTGTCTTCGCCTGGGCCGCCCACATGCGCCACGTACCCGTGCGCCAAACCCTGCTCGGCTTCGCCTGGGCCTGGCTGGAAAACCAACTCGCCGTCGCCTGCAAAGCCATGCCCCTGGGCCACACCGCCGCCCAGCGGCTGACCGAACGGCTGCGCCCCAAACTGGTACACGCCGTCGACCAGGCGCTGACGCGGAAAGACAACGAACTCGGCCCGGTACTGCCCGGCCTCGCGCTCGCAAGCGCACACCATGAAACCCAGTATTCACGGCTTTTCAGAAGCTGAACAAAACGATCTTGAATAGAGTAACGGAGAACACGCCATGAAACATTGTCTGAGAGTAGGAGTCGGCGGCCCGGTCGGCTCAGGTAAAACCGCCTTGCTGCGCCAATTGTGCAAAGCTTTAAAAGACCACTACGACATTGCCGTCGTCACCAACGACATCTACACCAGGGAAGACGCCGACTTCCTCCTGAAACACGATGCCCTCCCAGCCGACCGCATCCTCGGCGTGGAAACCGGCGGCTGCCCCCACACAGCCATCCGCGAAGACGCCTCCATGAACCTCGCGGCCATCGACGACCTGCAAAGCCGACACCCCAACCTGGAACTGGTACTGGTGGAATCCGGCGGCGACAACCTCTCCGCCACTTTCAGCCCGGAGCTGTCTGACCTCACCCTCTACGTCATCGACGTCTCCGCCGGCGACAAAATCCCCCGCAAAGGCGGCCCCGGCATCACCAAATCGGACCTGCTGATCATCAACAAAATCGACATCGCCGAACAGGTACACGCCTCCCTGGATGTGATGGACCGGGACTCAAAGAAAATGCGCGGCGAGCGCCCGTTTGTGTTCACCAACCTCTACGACGGAGTAGGGCTGGAAACCATCATCAGCTTCATCCTAGAGCGCGGCATGCTGCCGGAACGGCGCCCGAACAAAGTGGCCGAAACCGCCTGACACCGAACCACAAACACCGAATTCAGCAACACAAGGAAGAACACCATGAACCAGACCACCAAACTCCTCATGGCCGCCGGCCTGCTACTCACCGCCACCACCACAGCCGCCCACACCGGCCACGGCACCCAGGCTGAAAGCGGCTTCCTCAGCGGCCTGTTGCACCCCATGCTGGGCCTGGACCACTTGTTGGCCATGGCTGCTATTGGTTTCTGGAGTGTGCGCCAGAATAATCTCATGAAAAACGCGACGCCGGCCTTCGTGATCGGCGGCATGAGCCTGGGCGCAGCCCTGGCCTGGGGCGGTCTGAGCCTGCCCGGCGTTGAAACCGGCATCACCTTCTCCGTACTGGTGGCAGGTATTCTCATCGCTACTCTGGCGAAACTGCCGACTGCTGTTGGCGGCATGCTCGTCGGCGCCTTCATGCTGTTCCACGGCTTTGCTCACGGTACAGAAATGCCTGCAGGCGCAACGTTGGTCGCTTATCTCGCCGGCTTCTCCATAGCTACGCTCGCCATCACTCTGGTTGGGCGCGGTATGGGTAGCCTGATGCTGAAAGCAGACAGCCGCTTCAGCCGTGGTGTTGGTGGTTTGCTGGCGGTTGCGGGAGCGTATCTGGCGGCTGCCTGATACCGAATCGTTAACCAAGGCATCACAAAAAAGCCGCCCGGGAAACCGGGCGGCTTTTTATGTATCTGGTTTACTAGATTTTACATCGGACGGGTAGGAAGTTTTCTAAAGTTTAGGCTAGTGTGTAGTCACAAGAAACGGATTCACGCCGCGGTTAAGGATGACGGATGGACCACACACTTCAAAACGCCATTCCAATGGAAATCTGGTACCTGATCCCGTTAGCCATCCTCGTGCCTGTCACCAAATCGCCCTGGTTCAAAGGTAAAGCCGGGGAATCGGTGGTTAACCTGACCTCCAGATTTGCTCTCGACAAAACCCATTACCACCTCATAAAGAACGTCACCCTGCTCACCGAAGACGGCACCACCCAGATCGACCACATCATTGTTTCCCAGCTCGGGAGCGTTCGTGGTAGAAACGAAGACAAGAAAGGAGAAAATTTTCAGTGGGGGGGAAGTTTGGGAAAATGCTGGAGCGTTCCGGGAGAACATAGGGTGATCCAGTTAGTTGTTCTGACAAACCGGCTAAGTAAAAAATATATAAAGTTTGATCTAAGGATGCATTGTGAATTTCGCTTCAGAGCTTAAATTACTTCAGCCGAAAACCAGGAATAAAGTTAGGGCCCTGTTAACGGCAACGATGTCGAGAGCAATACCGCTTATGAACAACTTGCGGAAAAGTGCTTCAGCAAGAGAGTTAACAAACGTCGAGCGCGTTCTTAGATCATATTCAATGAAGTACGAGGCGACAATTCCAAATTTATTTCCAGAAAAACCTCAGACCCGAGAGAATTATGTTCGATTAATTCCGCTGAATCTCGGGAAGCAGCTTGAAATGTTAAATTTGCTAGCGTTTGAAAATTTATCGAAGCTGGAAATTTTTATAGAAAAGCTATCATTATTGAATATGACGATTATTAATCGGTCCTTTGCTGACTCTGATGCCATCGTTGGTGAGTTAATAATCGAACATGGGTATAGTCATTTACTGTTGCGAAAAATCGCTTTGGTGAAGGTTGCTAATGAAAGCGGTGAGTGCACACCAAATATAGATTTTTCATTGGAGCAATCTGGATTGGGCGGAAACAATTTAATCGTAAGTTCACTGCTCCAGTGCTATCAGGAAGAGCAAAATTTTTTAAGTATGAAGCGCTCGTTGATGAATCTTCCGGATCGTGGAGGTTATAATAAATATACAAGAGATATGACGAGAATCCCTTTTCATCCTCACGCTTCAAATGATGACGATTTGTCTGAGCTAATTATGAGTAGTCTTCAGTCGTCACTGATTGATGCGTTAGTAATAGCAAAGGTAAATCGCTTTTTTTGGAGTCCAGAGAAATATGAATATCTTTATTCAGTCCTTGACTTGCTCCAAGATGCTGCTGTGAGCATTGATAGGTTGGCCAGTCAATTTCTGGGATATGAGAATGGAGAAAGTATTTTCTATAAACGATCTAGCGTGTGGCTGGAAAATAACGAGATCATAAACTATCGGATGTTTCTGGATCATTTCTATGATGCGCCCGAAGCGCCATACTTTGTTTTGGATGAACCGTTAGTTTCGAGGCTGTCTGGATGGGCAAAGGATCTTGATTTGGCTGAGCTGGATTCGGTTTCTGACTTGACAAATCACAATCATAAAAAATTAAAGTCATTAGAGGCAAAGGGCTTAATCACTAGGTCTGCCCTATTTAATTATTTAATATTGCGTTGTGAAGGTGAAGCCCAAATTCCTGATGACAGCCTGTTCTCACTGATGAGTAGAACTAGCGACCTTGAGAAAACAATCAACTCAAAGTTTCTAAAGTATATGGCTAATAATGCCGAAACAAAAATTTCAAAAATTGTCTTTTACCTGCTAATAGCGAGGAAAGATGGTAACGAAGCGGATAACTTTAGGTTAAGAAGGTTGATCCAAGATGTTGTGAAAGACACCCATGAAGGAAAGCTTGTTAATTTTGTTTCTGAGTTGGCAGAGAAGTCTGAAGATATCGCTTTTTTCATGTATGAAGTATGTACAGAAGACTTTATTGCAAAACTGTCTCATATTATTAAGTCATCTCAGGACATTACCGAAACTAGAGCTGATTTGCATCAATGGATGGGTGAAGTTACTGGTGATCGAAGCTTTTTGGATCGAGCGAGAACTATACTTATTGATCAACAGATAAATAGAGTAAGGAACGAGATTGACGACAACAGAATTTACGTCGATGTGGCAAGGTTTGTCGAGTGGATAAATGATGAGTTAATAAGAGAGCTTAATCTAGTCTTAACAAGCATGGAGCATAAGAAATCGTTGGGCGATTTCGAGGATGTACAAATCATAAACTTGATTGAGCGCTGTTACTCTGAGTTTTGCGGTAACAATATGTTCGGTATAGCCTCGTACCTGGGTCGAAGAATTCGGCACGGGACCTTTAAAGGGCATCTATATTCTGGCGTTGTCGCTATAGAGCTTCAATACCCAACGCTTTTTAATGATGTTGGCCTGTCGGCGAGGTGGGAAATCTGGAAGAAAGAATACGAAAAGGTCGTTGACGAAATAATAAGGAATCGGCTGCATGTCGAGTCTTCTTCAAAGAGGTACGGCCTTTTAAAGCCGCATCTTAAAGAAAGCCGGAAATATGAAGTTGCGATATCGTGCAGTCAGGATTTAATAAAAGATTTCTCAAAAAACAAAAGCAGCGTCAATTCACCGCAACTGCTTACTGAATATTGTTGGAGACTTGCGGAACTGGATTTAAAAAATGTTAATTCTTTTCTTAAAAGTCAAAAGGCGGTGCTAGTGAAAACTCAGTTCTCAACTGACTTCAAACACAATTCGCCCCCTAAACTGCAGGAATTGGCTAGAGACTTTACTCGTGATCTACAAAGAACAATTGATGAGAAATTAATAGCAATGCACGGTTGGTTTAAGCGCCCTATCAGTGTTGCACCAAAGGCATCTTTATCTCTTCTTTACAAAGCGGTCGTGGCTGAAGTAAAGGAGTCTTTTCCGTCATTTGAGGCTGACACAAGTTTCGATTCAGATGAGGATATAGAGCTAGTTGGGGGAGCCTATCATGTTCTGTACGATGCTTTTTATGTTGTTGTCTATAACGCCGCAAAGCATGGTTCATTCCGCGGTAATGTAGAACGGTCATTTTCATTGCTCAGTGAGGAAGATGGACATGTTAAAGCAGCAGTATTGACGATAACCTCGGAAATTTCTCCAGAGCAGGATGAGCAATACGTTAATGACCGTTTAAAAGTAAATCCTGAAGATGACATTGAGAATGCGCAATTATCTGAAGATCGTAGTGGAATAAAAAAACTCTACCATTTACAGACCGCAGATGCTAGCTTCAATATCCAGGAAATTGTATGTCGAAATCGTAAAGTGGTTGTGACTATGTCTTATGATTTGGTGCACTGATGTTTAGGGTTCTCCTTGTTGAGGATGACAGTTTTAAGGCGAAGAGCATACAGGACTTATTGTCTAGTGTTAGGTCGGACAGTCAGGTCGTGGTTGCGTCAAGCCTTGTTGAAGGGATCGAAAGATTGGGAGATGGGCCATACGATTTGGCGATAGTGGATATGGCGATCCCCAGCCATCCAACGGTTTCGGGAGGAGGGGCGCCTATGTCTTTGCTTTCCGGGGGCTTAGACATTTTGCTTGAGATTGATGCTTTGGGCCGCGGTGACCTTTGTGTTGTCGTTACGCAATATCCTGAGATCGAGATTGCGGGCAGGTTTTTTCCTGTTGAAGAAGCTAGCGAGCAAATAAGGGAACTATTGGGTTGTGATGTTTTGGAGTGCATTGAATATTCTGAGGGGTGCAATCGTTGGAAACAAAAGTTAAAAGGACTGCTGGAGAATTATGAAGATTTTGGTTTTAGAGGATAATGCCGAAAAATTAGATTCAATTATTCAGGTCCTGAATGATTCTGTCGATAATATCGAATTAAGTTCATGCTCTGATTTTCAATGCTTTTTTAAGAACTTAGAAAGAGATGATTTCGACCTGATTGTTGTAGATTTAGTCGTTCCTAGATTTGGTGTCGATCGAGATCCAGAAAATTTGACTATGGAGATTATAGACGTAGCAAGGGACCACAATTGTAGGAATTTTCGTGTTCCTATCGTGGCTCTGACGCAGTTTGATGAGGCGGCTGAATCGGGTTTCAAGGAATTAAACCAGAAAGACATTTCCGTGGTTACCTTTTCTTATGATAATGATGCTTGGAAAAAATCTCTGGAAGATAAAGTTAAAAAATGCGTTCCTTTTAAAACCTACGATTTTGTAATCGTTTGTGCATTGGCAAAGGAGGTCGACGGTTTCATGGAGGCTGGCCATAACGTCGGTGCCGTCCAGGCTGTTCACGGGTTGGAGTGCAGAGAAATAAATATAGGAGCCAATTCTGGTGTGATCGTTTGCCCGCCAAGGATGGGGCTGGTTAGCTGTGCTATTACTACCTCGCGTGCTATTGATCTTTTCTCCCCTCGGACAGTCTGCATGAGTGGTATTTGCGCGGGAATTTCTGGAAAAGCCAATATTTATGATGTTGTAATCCCAGAAAGCTGCCATCAACATGATTTTGGAAAATGGAGTGTTGATGGATTCGTTCCTGAGGTCAATAGCGTACAAATCGGTCATCATGTGAGGCTTAGAATAAAAGAGGTGTTGCAGGATCCAACGTTCAAGGCACTTATTTTACAGGATATCCGACCTGCAAAGAGTGAAATACCACCTGAGAAGGAGTTTTTGGATTGCAATATTTTTCTGGCTCCGGCATCCAGCGGGAGTGCTGTTGTAGCCGATGCGGCGATGACAGACATAATTAAAGAACAACATCGGAAAAATACAGCTTTTGAGATGGAGTCGTTTGCGTTATACGAGGCAGCAAGACTGTCTGTCTCGCAACCAAGGTTTTTTAGCGCAAAAACTGTTGTTGATGACGGAACTAAGAACAAAGGCGATCACTTTCACAGGATTGGTTGTATTCTGTCTGCTAAGGTCGTTCACGAGTTAATCAGCCGCGGCCTGTAATGAAAACCGGGACAGATCTATTTTCCCCCTGCCCGTTCCCGCCGAATCAGCAGTACCAAAGCCAGCGCCGCCAGTGATCCCATCACAGCGGCGAAAGTGATCCCGGTTGTCTTCAGTCGTGCTCGCCATCAATCCCAGGCCGATCACCGGCACCGAGATGGCGATATAGACCACGACAAAGAACGTGGACGTCACCGCTGCCTTCTCCCTCGTAGGGCTGGCCGCGGCGATGACGCTCATGCCGGCGCGGAATGAGGTGCCCTGGCCCATACCGGCAATCACGGCACCGCCGATGAACAGCGCGAGGGACTGGGTATATATGCCTAGCGCTATGGGAATCACACCGAGCATCAGGGAAACGCAGCCCAGAGGTAGGCGCAGCCTGAGCGGCAGTGCGCCCTGCAGGAACTGACCCAGGGTTGAGGCGATGAAGACGCTGCCGGCCACAACGCCGATCAACAACCGATTGTCGTAGCCCAGAACCTTGCCCATCATCGCCTGGGCAATGGATGTGAAGAAGCCGCACATGGCGAAGCCTGCGAAACCGGCAATGGCGGCGGGAATAAATACACCGTGGACTTCCGCTGGCACGTTCAGGCGCTGGATGGACAGTTTGGGGCGAGCGGGTTTCGAGACGGTCTCAGGCGCTGCCCAAAAAAAACAGGGACAGATTTATTGTTACGAATTCTCTATTGGCTCAATGCTAACTTGGGTTACTACCAACACCCCCCTGTACTTCGGTTAACGTCGACTGCCATAGGTTTGCTGTCCTTGATTGGGCTTTTATCTTTCGAAGTTCATCTCTTTCATTTCTTCACAAACTCCTTCGATACCGGGAAACATGGAACCAGCTGTGATACCCATGAACCGCAGCTCTGCCATCGCGGCATCCCTCTCGCTTGCAGGAATGTCGATCGCTGTCAGGAACTTCCTACTATTGGCGCCCTCAATGTTCGCAATGTATGTCTCGATATCAACGATGTTTGAAGCTGTGGTCACTGCTTGCTGAGGTACCTGACGAGGATTAGCAATCGAGATGAATTCCATGACAGAAACGTGGGGAAGTGGGGGGTCAAGGACGGGTGATTGTTGGAGTCTGTTTACCCACTCTTGATGGTTGAAGAGGTAGATTCTTACTTCTCCATTCTGAAGCATGCTTGATTTCGAAATGCCTCTGAACGCAAAAAAAGCCGCGACATACGGAGAATATGACCAGTCTAGAAGTGGAGTTGGATACCCATGATGCTGCAGCAAGCTATAAAACGCTCCGTTCTGCTCGGGTTTAGAAAGGTCGAAATAATGTTCGGTCAGGCTACTTAGTTTTTGATGCAACTGTCTGACGTCTTTAGATATAAACTGGCTTAAACGATACCGGCCGCCCCGATGATAGGAGGTGCAGAGTTTCCACGGATGGGCCTGCCCTCTGAACAAAAAACCAGTTTTGGGTAATGCTGAGATTTTATTCTTGAATTGGGCCCAAGATAGCTTTTCTCCCGGAACACGAGATTCCCCACTCGCCTCGGCCTTGTCGAGAACAGCATTATAAGGGCCAATTTCCGTCCTTCCTTGAAGATGCACTTGCCCATTCTTCAATTCAATTTGCGCATGCACTGACTGCGCGTGCTGAACATCTTCAGAAAACAGCTCTTTGATATTTTCCCAAAGCGCAGGCTGTAGAGTGTGAGGGTGAATGGGCGTCGTAAAAGCTGAAAAGTTCTGGCTTGTCGCTTTCGAAGGTGTCCGGAACTGGAATATGGAGCTAGGAATAGACCGAGTATACGGCAGTACTGATGCATTGCCCTCGTAATGATCGCCTACATCATCAATGTTTACGACCAGGTGCCCACTGGCAACTCCAGCGTATGTTCCAATCCATTGGCCTGCAAAAGACATGAAGCCCTCAATTCATTGTGAAATCATCATGGGAAATTTCAGATCTATTTTTTTCTGATTGCCTCGCTGAGGTCTTTGGACTCTTGAAAAACTTCCGATACCGTTTGGCAACCAAGATTTCCATCCGGTTGAATGCTTTATGCCAAGCTCTTTCGTGCCAACTATTTTCACCATTCTCAAGCACCGATTAATGGCAGCATTAGTTTCATCCAGATACGGAAAACCGGGACAGATCTATTTTTCGAGTGTTAGTTCCTCACCTCGGGGTTTCGGCTCACTTTCAGTTTTCGAGATTTTCGGAGGTGGCGGAGTCCAAGCCTTCAGCATCTGCCCAGCCTCCTGATAAAAATGGGGCACTGCTTTCTCCAACTCCTCAACAAACACCTTCCGCCCACTGAATTTCCCGGCAAGATCAACCTCGTAAACAACTTCCAGCGTCGTGGCGGCAGTATTGGAGGTATCCGATTCCAGCAACTCCGGTGAGTCCCGCAAGTCTTTCAGCGCTTGGTAGGTCGTTTCTGCCTTGCCAGGTCTGGTGGCGCGAATGAAGAATCCGCCGGGCGCGGTCTTCTTCAATTGTCGTAAGAGCCAGTTAACCCTGGCTTTGGTGCTTTGTTTGTCTTTCGGTGCCGTAAGGCGCATTGAGCAGTAAATCATTCGCCGCTGAAGGTCGGCCGTTACTTCCAGGTCCGCCGCTGCGTTGATGATGTGGAGTGCGCAATTCAGTGTCGGTGCTTTGCAGAAGGCATCGGCATCGTCCTTCAGGCGTTTGGCAGGGTCCAGGCGGTGGTCGTTTTTCAGTTTCAGGGAAACGTCGCTGCCGGTAAGTCGGGACATGATCAAGCAGAGGTCTCGTTGTTCCTGGTGCCAGGCTGCGATGGTGTTCTGAACCTCATCGCTGGTTTTGGCGAGTGGGGCGTTGCTCTTCACTTTGTTGACGACGTCTTTCCACTCCGCATTCATCTGGTCGAAGTGGCTGATGCCGGAGCGGTCGCTTTCGAGGTAGCGCAGTATTTCGCTGAGGATGAATACCTGGTCCTCGTCTTCAACGCCATCGTTTTTGAGCAGGAGCTGGCATTGGGTTCGGATGAAGGCCCATGACCAGTGAAAGAGAGCGACGGACTTGGTGGCGTTCTTCGGGAGTTTTACGGGGTGGTGTGTCGGGAGTGCTGCAAACTGGTTGGTGATGGTGATCACGGCATCCAGTTTGTGGTTCTTTGCCTGCTGGAGGTAGCGCGATACTTGTTCCTCGCCAATAGTGTCGTTGCCGACCTTGGCTTCTATCAGCGCCCGCCATTCGCGCCGGCCGGTGCGAAGAATCAGGAGGCCGTCAGGTCGGTCTTTGTTCTTGACGGCTTTCTTGTCCTCGTTCTGGAATACCGGCTCTATCCACGCTTCAAGGGTGGCGCTGGTTCCGACGCGTACTCCCAGGGATTTCAGCAGGGACTGCCTTAGCTCGAGCACTGAGCGCAGGCCTGACAAGATCACGGAGACGGATTTCTGTTCTCTGGCGCTGTCTGGTGTTATCGGGATAAGGCGTGCTGGCTCTCCGCCAGTGAGGAAATCGGGACGGGGCATCGCTGGGCGCTCCATGCTTTTATTTGTTTTAGTTTCCTAACTAAGCCTAGCAGTGATTCCGGTTCATGCCTGTTCGTTGGGCGTTCAATTGTAAAATGGTGAAAAACATGATGGGTCAGTATAAGGCTGGTAGGGTTGTACCTATTTAGGTACACTGGCTTTCACCAAGGAAGGGGTTGTATGACAAGGAAAACGGTTAACGTTGTATTTTACAGAACAGCCAAAGGTCGAGAGCCGGTCAAAGAGTGGTTACTGAAGCTGGATAAGGATGATCGTTCCGTGATCGGGACGGACCTGAAAACGGTGGAATATGGTTGGCCACTGGGAATGCCGCTGGTGAGGGGGTTCTCGGGCAAAGCCAATTCAGACTTGTGGGAGGTTCGCAGCGATCTCTCGAACAGTCGGATTGCACGAGTCATATTCACGATGTTTCGCGGCGATATGGTATTGCTGAACGGCTTTATCAAAAAGACTCAGAAAACACCGGATCAAGAGTTGGCGAAGGCAAGAGATCGAAAGAAAGATCTTGTCTGAATGGGAGCAGGAAAATGACACAGCACAAACACGTTGGCAGCTCTCTCGATGATCTGCTGGAATCCGACGGCACGCTTGAGCAAGCAGAAGCCGAAGCGTTGAAACGGGTAATTGTCTGGCAGATTCAGCAGGCGATGGGGCACGCCGGCGTAAACAAGTCCCAGCTCGCCCAGAAGATGCATACCAGCCGGACGGTGGTTAATCGACTTCTTGATGAGAAGGATACTGGTGTAACCATCACAACGCTTGTTAAAGCGGGGCGCGCTTTGGGGATGACCTGGACTTTGCAGGCCGATGAGGATAACGGCTCTCCTCGCGCGGCTTGATCCCTGCCTGGTTATTTTAGAAACTCTGGTTGTTATATCAGCGGCAGGAGCCAGTGAAGGCGATCCTGCGCAAAGATGGATAAATCTCCCTCAAGGACAGAAGGAGCAAAGGAATGAGCAAGAAAGTTGTTTTATTAGGTGACGTGGGTACTGATCACTCCGGGTTCCCACCAACCCCGGTGATCGCCTCGCGCCACACTCCAAACCCGAGCATCCACCTCACCCCCGAGCTATAGCCGCCTGCTCTGAAACCGTTCTGACCAGTGGTATTCCTGCTGCCGTGACGGGTGGAGCGATTTCCTGCGGTGGCGTAACCGGGACAGATCTATTTTGTAGAGTTAGGTTTTCAGCCAGATTTTTTCGGAGCAAGCGCAGGTTCAATAAGTTCAACCCGATCTTCAAAACTGGCAATCCACCATCGCAACATCAGATTATTGGGTACGGTGGCGGTCAGTATGAAGTGGTCATCCCCGTCGGGAGCAATGTGCTGGTCATTGCTGATTGGCATTTCTTTTACATGGAGCCCTGCGGTGTTCTCGAATCTGAGCTTCACACGAATGGGATCTCCCTTTGTCACTCCGAATGCTCCGCTTTGTATGTAGCTGTCGATATCGAAGGCCTCGAGATTGCGTGCTGAAATTCCATGCTGCTCAACCTCTGTAAATCGGTGTACTGCAAGCTGGACGGGGTCTTCATACGACCAAAGCGTGCCTACCACATAAAACGTTTGTCGGCTGGACACGAGCGCAAGCGGGTTTACTGTGAGCTGCTTGGGTTCCAAATCCCGCCGACCCTGGTACCAACCTTCGAACTGCACCCTCTGTAGCAATGCCGTGTGTATGGTTTCTAGCACAACTGGATCTATCGTCGGGGGTAAGGTCGGCATCCAGTCCGGAATGACTCTCACTTTATCCCGCCATTCGGAAAGTCCATTAGGTTGAGCATCCAGTACCGCGTTGGCCCGGCTAAACCAGGGCATAAGTTGCTCTTTTGCCGTTAACGGGAGGAGGTGCGCCGTATGTTGGTTTAAAAGCGAGAATGCCAAGGCCACTGGTGGTGTCATTGCCGGAAGATCGAACACATAGTCCCTGGGATAGTACCAACGGAAAGGGCGTTGCTCTTCATCACAGAGCAACGGAAAGCGTCGGCTGGCATCCTGGAGATCACGCTGCAATGATCGCAGGCCAATTCTATATCCCTGTTCAGCCAGTTTGCTTTGAAGGGCTAGCGCGTCAATTTTTCTGGGTGATCTCGGTATCAGCCGGAGCATTTCCAGCCAACGCATAGCGACGTCGCTCATGCATGCCTCATATCTAGTTTGAATATGTTCGGGTTATCGGGCTTGAGCAGGCGACAGAATTTGTCGCCAATGCCGGGAGAATAGCCCATGAATCGGCTATGACAAGCCGAGCACGCTGTTCACTGTGGAGGCTGTTATGAGTGGAGTGCTCAGAATCGTTGGGATTGACGGCTTTGGGGCCGGTATTATTGACACGTTGGTTCTAAACGGCGCCAGGAAGAAGGATTGCGTCCTTCTGACGCCTGATAGCACGACTGCTCGCGAATCGGAGGCAGGAAAGATCGTTCAAGTGGGCGAAGAAGAACTCTCCGAACTGGGAGCGCTGGACGGTCGTGAGGAACCGGGCGAAAGAGTTTCAGGGCTGAAACAGCGTGTTGAAAAGGCATTTGATGAAGCAGAACTTCTGGTGATCGTCGGGGCGCTGGGAGAAAAAGCGTCAACGAAATTGTCGCTCCTCGCGGCATCTGCGGCCAGCGAAATCGCCGCTACAAGCGTGGCGCTTGTGAGTACGCCTTTCGGT
>TARA_R100001244_G_scaffold6846_12_pt1 | contig 14788 bp, 15 predicted proteins | sample TARA_R100001244 | Tara Oceans TARA_R100001244 (sample SAMEA2621564) | marine metagenome | biome: marine biome (ENVO:00000447); feature: mesopelagic zone (ENVO:00000213); material: "saline water (ENVO:00002010), including plankton (ENVO:xxxxxxxx)" | depth 790 m
TTTGCCGCGGCATCGCTGCGCTCCGCAGCTTTCGCCTGGCGCTCCTTGGCATACACCTGGGCGAAGCTGGAGGCTTCATTCTTGTTGGGTTCTGCCGGTTTCGCCGGGGCGTTGGCCACAGACGCTTTGGGCTTTATCTCTGGCGCCGATTTAAGCAGCAGATCGGGGGCAACGGACATGGGCACTCTCCGCGAGGGATGGGTCGTGCCTGGGGATTTGCAAAGGATGGGCCAACTTCTGCGGGGTGTGCCTGCCGCATGGCTATAGACGGTAACGCTGGCGCTCGGACTTCATCAAAATGCGCACGATGGCGAATTCGCGTTCGACCTGCTCGATCAACTCCGGTGCTTCGTGCATCAGCTCACGCCGGCCGATCTCCTCCAACTGCTTGCACAGGCTCGCCAGCATCAGGGCGCCCATATTGCTGCAGCTGCCTTTGAAACTGTGCGCGGCCAACCGCAGATTGTGCGCATCCGCGGTCCGCTGGGCCTGGCGTAGCAAGCGCAGGCGCTCTTCGGAGTCCGCCAGGAAGGTATCCAGCAATACCGGGTACTCGTCTTCCATGACGTCCTGCAACGCAGCCAACACAGCACTGTCGAGATGAATATCGGACAACGGGTCGACCCCTGGGCAAAAGACGCAGGATTATGCCTCAAGCGACCAGGAAAACTCCACGCTCACCCCCTGCCCGTCCGCCGGCCAGGTGCAACGCTCGCTCAACTGGCGCACCAGCGCGAGACCGCGCCCGCTCAGGCTGTCGAGGCGTAATTGCTGGTCGAGAATTGCCTGCCCATCGAAGCCCGCACCGCTGTCCTCGACCCGCAAGATCAGGCGCCCGCCCGCCGCCTCGGGGAGCAATTGCAGGTGAAAACGCACGTAGCCCTCGCGCAAGCTGGTCAGGCGTATGCTGCGCTGCCGGTAATACTCGGCAAAGCCGTCGGCATCGCACTTCAAGGCCGAGTCCAGCCCCAGCACGCCATGCTCCAGTGCATTCGAGTAGAGCTCGGCAAGCACGCTGAACAGCGCACTGCCCTGCGGCCGTAAACCCGGCACCCCCAGCAGCAGTTGCAGGAGCTGCGGCAGCGGGTTGAAACGCTGTAAGGTTTCGCCGCGAAATTCGAAGCTTGCCGACCAATCCAGCGGGCTGTTCTGGCCGCTGTCGAGGAAGAGCAATGGCGGTGGCGCCAGGGCATGTTCCTCGACCATGCCAATTTCGACCAAGCTGACATCGTCTTGCTGCTCGCCACGAAAACGCGCCAAGGCCTGCTCAATCTCTGCGAATAAATCGGCCGGCTCACGGTTGTCGGCAAACACCTCAAGCATGCGCGCCTCGCCAAACAACTCGCCCTGGCTGTTACACGCCTCCAGCACCCCATCGGACAACAGAAACACCCGGTCGCCCAACGCCAGCGGATAAACCTCGTACTTGTCGCTGAAGGATGCCGTGTCGAGTACACCCAGCGGCAGATGTCGCGACACCAGCGGCACCCGCGCGCTGCCGTCGGCACGCAGCAGGTAACCGTCCGGCAAGCCACCGTTCCACACCTCGACCACCCGACGCTGGAAGCTGATGTTCAGCAACGTGGCGCAGCAAAACACGCCGAGCGGGAGGATGCGTTTGAGCTTGGTATTGATCTCGCGAAGGATCTCCACCATGGAATGCCCCTTGGCGGTCATGCCGTAGAACACTTCGGCCAATGGCATGGCGCCAATCGCCGCGGGCAAGCCATGGCCGGTGAAATCGCCCAGCAGCACATGCATGCCGCCGGAGGGCTTAAATGCAGCCAACAGCAAATCGCCATTGAACAGCGCATAAGGCGATTGCAGGTAACGGATATTCGGGGCATTCAGGCAACCGGTATGCGCCACCTTGTCGAACACCGCCTTGGCCACACGCTGCTCGTTGAGCAGATGCTCGTTGTGCTTGGCGATCAGGTCGCGCTGCTGCAGCACGGTGTCCTGCAGGCGGCGCAGACGCTCCATGGCGTTGATCTTGGCTTCGAGGATCACCCGGTTATAGGGCTTGGCGAGAAAGTCGTCGCCGCCGGCCTCCAGGCAACGCACCAGCGCTTCGCTCTCGGTCAATGAGGTCAGGAAGATGATCGGCACCAACTCCTCACCGGCCATCTGCTTGATCCGCCGCGCCGCTTCGAAGCCATCCATCAACGGCATCAAGGCGTCCATCAAGACCAACTGCGGGCGCTCCTGCTCGAACAAGGCGAGCGCTTCCACGCCATTGCTGGCGGTCAGGGTACGGTGGCCCTGACGGCTGACGATGGTCGACAACAACATGCGGTCGGCCGCGTTGTCCTCGGCGATCAGGATGGACAAGCGCGCAGGCATGGCTCAGTGCCCCGAGTTAGGCAATCTGGAATAACTGTTCGAAATTCGAGATGGCGAGGATTTTGCGCACATCCGGGTTGCAATTGAGCAGGCGGATCTGCGCGTGATCGCCGCCAGCGTGATCGCGCAGCAACAGCAGCATGCCCAGCGCTGAGCTGTCGAGGTATGTGGTGCCCTTGAGATCGACGACAAAGCGTTTGGGGGTGAGATTGACACGCTCATAAGCGTCGCGAAACTCTTGGTGCGCGCCGAAATCGAAACGTCCTTGAATCACAATGGTCAACTCTTGCCCATCAGGCGAGGGCAGCGAGGTGATGGCCATGAATCACTCCTTTATCCAACAAAACCGTCAATGGTGGGCCCAGGCGTGAACATGCCTGCGCACTCAATCCGTGTGTTCAAGATGTAGCACTCAGAACCGCCAGCGGCAACTGGCAATCACTCAGAACCACGCACTGGCAAGCGCTGCGCCAGTTCGTCGAGCAGCTTTTGTTCGCGTTTATCCTCGCTCAGCCGCGCTTCTTCGAGGTACCGCTGCACCAGCTTGCGCAAACCTTCGAGTCGCGCATAACGCTGCTGCCAGGCGGCACGTACTTTATCCAGGTTAGTGCGGTGCCAGGCCAGCGTTTGCCGCTGCTGACCGATAGCCACCTCCAGTTGCGAGAGAAAACGCTGGTAGTTCATCAGCCATTGCCCGGAGACGCCACGCTGGCCTTCGCTGATCCATTGCTGCTGGTAATCGCCGCGGTAGCGTTCCAGCTCGCCCAATTTGACCTCTGCCTGGCTCACCAAACCCTGACAATGGCCAAGCTGCACAGCCGCCTCGCGCTCGGCGCGTTCGGCCATTTCCACCACGGGCGCCAGACGCGCGGCACGGTTTTGCGCCACGGGTTAAGACGCCGGCCCGGCGGCTGGATTGAAGGTTGCCGCCAGCAGCACACTGCTGCGCTCGATGCTTTCGCTTTCGTCGAGCCCCTGGCGCAGGTACTTGACCATCGCCGGACGTCTGGCGATGGCCAAGTCGGTATCGGCATCGCCACCCGCCACGTAGGCACCCACGCTGATCAAGTCGCGGCTCTGCTGATAGCGTGACCACAGTTGCTTGAACCGCTGCGAATGACGCAAGTGCTCGGCCGACACCACTTGCGGCATCACCCGGCTGATCGAGGCTTCGATATCGATGGCCGGGTAATGCCCCTCCTCGGCCAGGCGCCGCGAAAGCACGATATGCCCGTCGAGCACACCACGCGCGGCATCGGCGATCGGGTCCTGCTGGTCGTCGCCTTCGCTCAGTACGGTATAGAACGCGGTGATCGAGCCGCCACCCTTCTCGGCATTACCGGCGCGCTCGACCAATTTCGGCAGTTTGGCGAACACCGACGGTGGATAGCCCTTGGTCGCTGGCGGCTCGCCAATCGCCAAGGCAATCTCGCGCTGGGCCTGGGCGAAACGCGTTAGCGAATCCATCAGCAGCAGGACGTTCTTGCCCTTGTCGCGGAAATATTCGGCGATCCGCGTGCAATACATCGCGGCACGCAGGCGCATCAGCGGCGCATCGTCGGCCGGCGAAGCCACCACCACCGAGCGTTTGAGCCCCTCGTGGCCGAGGATCTCGTCGATAAACTCTTTAACTTCACGACCGCGCTCGCCGATCAGCCCGACCACGATGATGTCGGCCTCGGTGAAGCGCGTCATCATGCCCAGCAGCACCGACTTACCCACGCCGGTACCGGCGAACAGGCCGAGACGCTGGCCACGGCCGACGGTCAGCAGGCCATTGATCGAACGGATGCCGACATCCAGCGGCTCGCTGATCGGGTGGCGGTTGAGCGGGTTGATCGCCGGGCCGTCCATCGGCACCCAATCCTCGGCTTTCATGCCACCTTTGCCATCCAACGCGCGCCCGGTGCCATCGAGCACCCGGCCGAGCATCGACATGCCCATCGGCAAACGCCCGGTATCCGGCAGCGGCACCACGCGCGCGCCGGGGGCGATGCCGGCCAGGCTGCCGGCCGGCATCAGGAAGATTTTGCCGTTGGAGAAGCCCATCACCTCGGCCTCGACCTGCACCGGGTGATAGCTGTCGTCGTTGATCACCAGGCAACGGCTGCCCAGGGCGGCACGTAGGCCTTCGGCTTCCAGGGTCAGGCCGACCATGCGCAGCAAGCGCCCCTCGACCACCGGCTGGCCAGGCAACTGCACCGCATCGCTGTAACCGGCCAAGCGCTTGGCAAAACTGGTGCGCTCAAAGCGCATGGGGCGGTTCCTCGGCGGCATCCAGTTCGACCGGCAGATCGCCCGGCAACGGATGCGCGGCTTGCTCGCGCTGCTGCTCGAACAGTTGCTTGATGGCCTGACTCAGGCGGGTTTCGATACTTGCGTCGATCCGACTATGTTCACTTTCGACCCGGCAACCACCGGGTAACAAGGATTCGTCTTCGAGAATGCGCCAGCTTTCTTCATGGCGCTCACGCAGGGCTTTGACTATCTCGAAATCCTGCGGATTGAGGTGAATGCGGATGTTATCGGCACCCATCGGCAGCAATTTCAGGGCCTCGCGCAGCACCTGACGAATCTGGCTGGAGTCGCTGCTCAACTCACGCTGAATCACCTGGCGCGTCATGTGACTGACCAGGGTGATCAACCCAGCCTCAAGCTGCTGATCCTGCTCGGCGATCGGCTCGAACAACTGGCTCATCAGACGCTCCAACCCTTCCAGCTTGGCGGCGAGGGCTGTATCGGCCTCCTGCTTGGCTTTCAGCTGGCCGGCGCGGAAGCCGTCTTTTTCACCCGTGCTGAAGCCTTCGTTGTAAGCGTCCTGGCGGATCGCCTCCAGCTCATCCAAGGTCAGGGGTTTGACGTCTTCCAGCGCCACGTCTTGGCTTTCCGCCGGCTCAGCCGCAATCGCCTCAGCGTCGGTTTCGCCGGCCTGGGCCACCGGCTCGGCCTCGGCGCCCTCGACCAGCGGGTCGAAACTGGGCAGTGCCCAGCGATCAAACGCGTTGACGTCTTTGGCGCGAATCAGATCGCTGGGCGCATCCTTGGCAACCATGGCTTAGACCATCTCTTCGCCGCCTTTGCCACCGAGGACGATTTCCCCGGCTTCGGCCATGCGGCGGGCAATGGTGAGGATTTCCTTCTGCGCCGTTTCGACGTCGCTGACCCGAACCGGGCCCTTGGCCTCCAGGTCGTCGCGCAGCAGTTCGGCGGCGCGCTTGGACATGTTCTTGAAGACCTTTTCCTTGATCGCCTCGTCGGCGCCCTTGAGCGCCAGCACCAGCACATCGGAGGACACCTCGCGCAACAGCGCCTGGATGCCGCGGTCGTCGACATCGGCGAGGTTGTCGAAGACGAACATCAGGTCTTCGATCTGCGACGACAGGTCTTCGTCGACTTCGCGGATCGAGTCCATCAACTGGCCTTCGATCGAACTGTCGAGGAAGTTCATGATATCGGCGGCGCGCTTGACCCCACCCATGGTGGCGCGGGTGGTGTTGGCGCTGCCGGAGAACTGCTTCTCGAGAATCTGGTTGAGTTCCTTGAGCGCCGCCGGCTGCACGGTATTCAACGAGGACACGCGCAAGACGATGTCCAGGCGCACCTTGTGGTCGAAGTGGCCAAGCACTTCACCGGCCTGGTCGGGGTCGAGGTAGGCGACGACGATGGCCTGAATCTGTGGGTGCTCGTAACGGATCACATCCGCCACGGCGCGCGGTTCCATCCACTTCAGGCTGTCCAGGCCGCTGGTGCTGCCGCCCAGCAGGATGCGGTCGATCAGGTTGCCGGCTTTGTCTTCGCCGAGCGCCTGGGTGAGCATCTTGCGGATATAACCGTCGGCACCCACACCCAGACTGGTCTGGTCGCCAACGATGTCGACGAACTCGCCCATCACCTGCTCGACTTGCTCACGGTGCACATTGCGCATGCCGGCCATGGCCACGCCAACGCGCTGCACTTCCTTCGGCCCGAGGTGGCGCAAAACCTGCGCCGCATCGGTTTCGCCGAGCGATAGGAGCAGAATCGCGGCCTTTTCGACCTTGTTCAACTTAGCGGCTGTACGGTTCTCATTCATCGGCGTTGATCCACTCTTTCACCACTTGCGCAACCCGACCCGGGTCTTCCGCCACCAGACTCTTGATCGCGTTCAGTTGCGCATCATACCCCTCGCTCGGGCTGGGCAGGAGGATGCTTTGCGGGCCACCAAGGCTGACCCGATCGGCCGCCAACTCGCCGTCCAAACCACCCATTTCGCCCAACTCGACATCGCCATCGCGACCGCCAGCCAGTTCCTTGCCTTTGCCGCCGCCGGTGATGTTGTTGAGCACCGGACGCAGTACACCAAACACCAGCACAAGGATGAACAGCACGCCGAGCACTTGCTTGACGATGTCCCAGAACCACGGCTGGGTATAGAACGGAATCTCGATAATTTCTTCGCCAACTTCGGCGGAGAATGGCGTATTGATCACGCTGACGCTATCGCCACGGCTGGCATCGAAACCGACCGAGTCTTGCACCAGCCGGGTAAAACGCGCCAGCTCGTCAGTGGTCCACGGCACGCGGCTGGTTTCGCCGGTGGCGGCATCGAGTTTGAGCTGATCGTCGACCACCACCGCGACCGACAGACGGCGCAAGCGCCCCTGCTGCTGCTTGGTGTAGCTGATCGAGCGGTCCAACTCGAAGTTGCGCGTGGATTGCTCGCGCTTGTCGGCCGGAAACGGCGCCAGCATCGGCTGACCGGTTGCCGGATCGATAACCTGTTGGCCGTTGGCATCCAATAACGGCTGGCCTGCGGCGACTGGCCCAGCGACAGCTGGCGCCGCAGCAGCTTGTTGCGGAGCGGCGGCCGGGCCCGGCGGTTGATTGCTCAATGCGCCCGGCACGCCTTGCGGCGGCAGGCTGCTGCTGCGTTGTTCGTTGACTTGCTGCTCGCTGCGCAGCGCCGGCTGATCGGGGTTGAACATTTCCGAGGTGGATTCCACCGCGCTGAAATCCACATCCGCCGACACTTCGGCCTTGTAGCGCCCAGCGCCCAGCACCGGTTGCAGAATATTGTGCACGCGCTGGGTGAACAGGCTTTCCACGCGGCGGCTGTAATCGAACTGCTTACCGGCCATGCTCAGCTCGGACAGTTCCTGCTGGTCGGAGAGCAGATTGCCCTTCTGATCGACCACCGTGACCTGCGACTTATCCAGCTCAGGCACGCTGGTGGCAACCAGATTGACGATGGCCATCACCTGGCTCGGCTCCAGGCCACGCCCCGAATACAGCTCGACCAGCACGGAGGCGCTGGGCTTGCGCTCATCGCGCACGAACACCGAGCTTTTCGGAATCGCCAAATGTACGCGGGCCGCCTTGACGTTGTTCAGGCTCGACACGGTGCGCGCCAACTCGCCTTCCAGACCGCGCCGGTAGCGCGTGGCTTCCATGAACTGGCTGGTGCCGAGGCCCTGCTCCTGGTCGAGAATTTCGAAACCGATGTTTTTATCGCTTGGCGCCACACCCGCGGCAGCCAGGCGCATGCGCGCCCGCGCCAGATCCTCGGCTTTGACCAGCAACGCCCCGGAGTTGGGTTCTACGGTGTACTTGATGTCGGCGGCGGATAACGTCTCCATCACCTGAGACGCATCCATACCATCCAGGCTGCCATACAGCGGGCGATAATCCGGTTGCTGCGACCACAGCACCACGGCAAAACCAATCGCCACGCTGGCGGCCAAGCCGACCAGCAGACCGATTTGCCGCAACATCGACATATCGGAGAGATTTTCCAAAAACGTCAGGCCAAAGAGTGGCTTCTTCGGCTCACCGGCGGTGGTGGCAGGTACGTTTGCGGCGAGAGCTTCGGCCATGATTCAGAACCTACCTTTAAACCGGCATCTGCATGATGTCTTGATACGCCTGGACCAGCTTGTTGCGCACCTGGGTCATGGCCTGCATAGACACGCTGGCTTTCTGCGAGGCGATCATCACGTCGGTCAGGTCTACGCCGCTTTTACCCATTTCAAAGGCCGTGGCCAGTTGACTGGAGGCCTGCTGGGTTTCGCTGACTTTGTTCACCGCCTGCCCGAGCATGTCCGAGAAACTCGGCATCCCCGGTTCCGGGGCGCTGACAACCGGCTTCTGCCGCGCCATTGCCTCGGCCTGCATGGATCGCATTTCCAACATCAGGCGATTGAATTCAATACCCTGGCTCATGACCTTCCTCCACTGACCGCAGTTTTTTGACGCTGCGCGGTGCTTTGCTGAGGTATTTGCAACAAGGGTGCCAGGTAGCGGGCCCGGCAAATAAGAACCGTAGGGTGAGTTAGCCGCATGCAGCCATTACCCGGCATCACGACACAAGGGACGCGGCGTAACCCACCATCGGCGCAACGCGGTCGATCACTGGGTGGGTTATGCGCCATGATCGCGTTCGGGTTGTCGGCCGGCGTACCGCGCCGCCAACCCACCCTACGAAACTTGCCGCTGCCAGCGCTAGCTGGCGTACAGATAGGCTTCCACATCCATGCCGGCATCGCGCATCTGCGCCAGCTTGTAACGCAGGGTGCGCGGGCTGATGCCCAGACGCTCGGCCGCCTCTTTGCGCCGACCACGCTCGGCGCGCAGGGTGTCGATGATCATCTGAAACTCGTGCCGTCGCAGGTCATCACCCAGGGCGCCGGCTTCCGCCGCCGACTCAGACGCCAGCGGCGCACTCGTCGGCACCACAGCCAGCTGGGGCTGCGCTGGCGTGACAGGGGCAAAGCCGATGGGCGTGGTCAGACACAGATCCTGCGGCTGGATCAAACCGCCCTGCTGCAAGATCAACGCACGCTGAATGGCGTTATCCAACTCACGCACGTTACCGGGCCAGGCGTGGCCCAGTAGGCTCGCCTGCGCCTGTGGCGACAGACGAATCGGCGCGTGATTCATTTTTTTGACGTACTTGGCCAGCAACCGCTCGGCCAACGGCACGATATCCGCCGGGCGTTCGCGCAACGGCCGCCAGGCCAATGGAAACACCGACAGGCGATAGTAGAGGTCTTCGCGAAAACGCCCGGCCGCCACTTCGCCCGCCAGGTCGCGGTTACTGGTGGCCAGCACGCGAATGTCCAGGCTGATCGGCTTGCGCGCGCCAACCCGCTCCACCTCGCGTTCCTGCAAGACACGGAGCAGCTTGGCCTGCAAGCCCAACGGCATCTCGGATATTTCATCGAGCAGGATAGTGCCGCCATCGGCCAGCTCGAACTTGCCCGGCGCACTGGCAATCGCACCGGTAAAGGCCCCCTTCTCGTGGCCGAACAACGTGGCCTCGAGCATGTTGTCGGGAATCGCCGCACAGTTGATCGCGATAAAGGGTTTGGTCGCGCGCGGCGACTGCTGGTGGATATAGCGCGCCAGCACTTCCTTACCGGTCCCCGACTCCCCCGTGATCAACACCGTGGAATCGCTCTGCGCGACCCGCGCGGCCAACTCCAGCAACTGCACACTGGCCGCATCCAGCGCCACTGGGCCGTCCTGTTCGCCGCTAGTCAAACGCCCAAGCGCATGACGGTCGACCAATGTCAGCAGGGCTTTCGGCTCGAACGGCTTGACCAGGTAATCCACCGCGCCCTGGCGCATCGCATCCACCGCACGCTCGACCGCCCCATACGCCGTCATCAATAACACCGGCAATTGCGGCTGGCGCTCACGAATCAGCGCCAGAAGCTGGTGGCCGTCCATGCCCGGCATGTTCACGTCGCTGACCACCAAGCCAAACGGCTCTTGGGCAATCGCCAGCAGCGCCGCCTCGGCACAATCCACCGCCCGGTAAGCATGCCCCCCGAGCGACAGGGTATCGGCCAGGGCTTCGCGCAGGGCGCGGTCGTCTTCGACCAGCAGGACTTTGGCAGCCACGGGGTTACTCCTGAATCAACGGTTGTGCCGCAGGAATCAGCGGCAGGATCAACAAGGCGCATGTGCCTCGACCGGCGCGCGAGTGCAGTTGCAGCTCGCCTTGATGAGCGCGCGCCACGGCCTTGACCACCGCCAGCCCTAAGCCAGTGCCGGTGGTTTTGGTGGTAAAGAAAGGCTCGCCGAGGCGCGCCAGGGTGACGCCATCGATGCCGGGACCGTTATCGCTGATACACAAGCGCAGCGAAGTGCCGCGCTGGTACAGGTGAATTTTCAAGCGCGCCTCGCGCCCAGCCGCCTGAATGGCGTTTTCGACCAGGTTGAGCACGCTACCGACCAGGGTGTCGCGATTGCACAGCAACTCACCGTCACGACTGTCGCACTGCCAACGCACCGCCATGTCCATGACGTGCGGCTCACCCGCCGAACGCAGGGCATCGAACAACGCCTTGGGCGTCAAGCGATCCGGCAACGGCAATTCGCCACGCGCGAAGATCAGCATGTCGCGCACTTGATGCTCCAGCTCATGCAGGCGCTCCTTCAAACGCCCGGCAAAGCGCTGCTGCTGCTCGGCCGGCAGCACCTGCTCGGTCAAATGGCTGGCATACAGCAAGGCGGCGGAAAGTGGTGTCCGAATTTGGTGGGCCAGGGAAGCGACCATCCGCCCCAAGGCCGACAAGCGTTCATGACGCGACAGCTGATCCTGCAAGCGCCGGGTTTCTGTCAGGTCTGTCAAAAGCACAAGCTGCCCCGGCTCGCCACGCAGTGAGCGGGTGGCGATGGATAGACGACGCCCGTCTTTTAAGGAGATTTCGTGGCCATCGTCTTCGCGCGGGGCGAAATTGCGCGCAATCACCTCGCGCCAGAGCATGCCGGCCAAGGGTTGACCGAGCAGGTTGCGCGCCACTGGATTGGCCTCACGCACCACGCCTTGACCGTCGATGACAATCACCCCGCCCGGCAGCAGATCCAGCAGACTCTGCAGGCGGTGCGCCAAGCGCTCCTTCTCTGCCAGCTCCTGCATGCGCTGGGCGCTGACCAACGCCAACTGACCTTTCAGCTCAGCGACGCGCGCCTCCAGCATGCTGTAAGACTCGCTGAGCTGGGTCGACATCTGGTTAAACAGGGTAAACGCCTGCTCCAGACTGGCGCGACTGGCCTGCTCAATGGGAGTGGCAGGGGGCGATTCAGGGGTGTCAGCTAGTCGAGCGTTGGGATTCATCGTTCTCTCTCGCGCAGCGAGCCGTCATAAGACAGTCAGTTAACCGAGAGATAGCAATACCCGTGCCTAAAAATTACTACTTACTTTTCAACAACTTAAAAAATAAAGCCGAAGGCTGTGTCAAACCTTCGGCTCTATTGACCCCGTCAGCGCCAAGCCGCTGACTGTATAACCACACAAGATCAGTCGTCGTACTGCCCTTCTTCGTCGCGACGACTCATGCCGTATTTGCGCATTTTCTCCACCAGGGTGGTGCGACGAATACGCAAACGCTCCGCGGCACGTGCCACCACGCCACTGGCATCATCCAACGCCTGCTGAATCAGCCCTTGTTCGAGATTGCCCAGGTAGTCCTTCAAATCCAGCCCTTCGGGCGGCAACATGGCCGGCGAATCCAGGCCCGGCAAACCGGCGACGACAGCCGCTCGCTCCTCCAGCTCATTGCGCAAGCTGGCCGCCAGTTGCTCGTCCTCATCGTCAACATGCCGGAACTTCTTCGGCAACTCGCCCACGCCAATCACGCCATAGGGGTGCATGATCGCCATGCGCTCGACCAGGTTGGCCAGCTCGCGCACGTTGCCTGCCCAGTCATGCCGGCAGAGCGACATGATCGCCGCCGAATTGAAACGGATCGAACCGCGCTTCTCGAACTCCATGCGCGAGATCAATTCGTTCATCAGCAACGGAATGTCCTCGATACGCTCGCGCAGCGGCGCCATCTCAATCGGGAACACATTCAAGCGATAGTAGAGATCCTCGCGGAAGCTGCCCTCCTCGATCATCTTCTCGAGGTTTTTATGGGTTGCCGCGATGATCCGCACATCGGCGCTTTGCGTCTTGTTGCTGCCCACTCGCTCGAAGGTGCGCTCCTGCAAAACCCGCAGCAGTTTGACCTGCATCGGCAGCGGCATATCGCCAATTTCATCGAGGAACAGGGTGCCGCCGTTAGCCAGCTCGAAGCGCCCGGCGCGACTGGTAATCGCCCCGGTGAACGCGCCCTTCTCATGGCCGAACAGTTCGCTTTCCAGCAACTCCGCGGGAATCGCGCCGCAGTTAACCGGCACAAACGGCGCTTCACGACGCTTGGAGTGATAGTGCAGGTTGCGCGCCACCACCTCTTTACCCGTACCCGACTCGCCCAAAATCAATACGCTGGCTTCGGTATCGGCAACCTGCTGCATCATCTGCCGAACTTGCTGAATCGCCCGACTGGTACCAACCAGGCTGCGAAACAGGTTGGTCTCGCGCTGCCGGCCACGCTCGCGGGCCTGGTCGTACATCTCGCGGTAAACCTGGGCGCGGTGCAGGGAGTCGAGCAACTTGTTATAGCTGGGCGGCATTTCCAGGCTGACCAATACCCGGCGGCGCAGCTCTTCCGGCCACTCCGCGGGCACAGGCTCATCGATCAGCAACACGGGTAAAAACTCATCCCACGTAGCCACCTGCTTGAGCAACTCCAAGGCTCCACCTTTGGCACTGACATCGCCGAGCATGACGCTCAGCACATCGCGACTGGATGCCAACTGGGTAACCGCTTCGCGCCAATCGAGGCTGCCACAAGCGAGATGCTCTTCCCCCAGGAAATTCAGAATGACCGCCAACTCGCGACGGCGCTCACTGTTATCGTCAATCAGTAGGATTTTGGTTTCACGCCACATATTGTTTTGATCTGATCCTGGGAGTGAAAGAAAACGCACACCGTCAAATACACGGTAACGCCAGCAATTGGCCACTAGTAAAGTCAATTTTTTGGATGCAGTCAATTTTATGGCGTGCTTTTTTTGCTTTACCCGACAGACAGCCTAAATGGCTGTTTGAGAACACGAGAGATTTGCCCGTTGCAGGCAAAAAAGCACAGAAACGAAACGCTGGAAGCAGGTTTACAAGCGTAACAACCAGCACCCCGAACAAACCGTCAGCCAAACAGCTGATAGACCTTGGCGCCATGCTGAGCTTGATTCAATTGCACCAGCTCACCGGCCAAACGCTGCTGTTCCGCTTGGCACACACTGACCAATTCACGGTAGAGATCCATCAATTCCTGCATGCGTGCACGCAGTACATCTTCGTCATGCACGACTTCGACCATGGCTTCATCGACCGCTTGCCGGCACTGCAAATCGAGCTCGCCGATAGCCGCCCAATCCTGGGTCACCAGAGCAGTACGCAGGGCACTGCCGGTCTCTTGCAGACGCTGGACAGATGAACTCATGAACATGCTCCTAAACGCCTAAACGCATTACTGACTGATCGCGTCCCAACCGGACTTCACATTGCGCAACAGCTCCGCTACCTCATCGAGCGGCTCGCCGTCATTGTTCACATTGGCCTCAAGCAAACGGGAAACCATGTACTCATAAAGGCTATCCAGATTGGCCGCCAACTCGCCGCCCTGCTGCAAGTCCAGGCCTGCACGCAGGCCGCCGATGATACCGATGGCCTTGCCGATCAGCTCGCCCTTCATCGCCGTCTGCTCGCGTTCCATGGCGCCACGTGCCTGGGCGATACGCGTGAGGCCACCTTCCATCAGCATCTGGATCAACCGATGCGGGCTGGCATCCACAGCCTGGGCCTGGGTGTTGACGGATTGATACTGCCGCATTGCTGCCATCGCGTTCATGCTGCATGTACTCCAATGTAGTGCGGGAATACTTCATGTATCGGCAGTGCCGGCGGCAGCTTTAGACCTACTAGTAAATAACTCAACTGATTGATTTAAATCGTTAAACAGTAACTGATAAGCGACTTTCCAGGCGCGCCGCGAATAGACTCAGGTAGCGACTGGCTCGACTTCAGGGCCGATAGCGACCCAGGCATCGCGTATCTGTACCAGCAAGCCCTGTACCTCTTCCAGGCTCTGCGGAGTTTTGTCCAGTGCCACGCCAGCCAGACGCCGGGTCATGTAGTCGTATAACGAGTCCAGATTTTCCGCCAGCTCGCCTCCAAGCTGTTTATCCAGGCTGCCTTGGAGAATGCCGATGATGGACAGAGTGCTGCCCACAGCTTCGCCGCGCACAGCGGGGCTACCTTGTTGCTGGGCGTGCAGCGCCAGGGAAATACGCTCCAGCGCACCATCGAGCAACAAGTGCACCGCTCGATAAGGGCTGACGTCCTGACTGATCTTGACGGTTTTGTAGGTATTGATCGGGCTGTTCACAGGTTATTTATCCTTTCTCACGAAGCCTGGCAGATTGGCCAGCGATTGAGTCAGCCGCTCGCTGGTCTGATTCAACTGCCCCACCAATGCATCCATCGCATTGAACTGGGCAAACAGGCGGGTCTGCATCATCTCGACACGGCGGGCCAGGGTTTCACGCTGTGTGTCGATGTCGGTGAGGGTGGACT
>TARA_R100001244_G_scaffold259_18_pt1 | contig 14724 bp, 15 predicted proteins | sample TARA_R100001244 | Tara Oceans TARA_R100001244 (sample SAMEA2621564) | marine metagenome | biome: marine biome (ENVO:00000447); feature: mesopelagic zone (ENVO:00000213); material: "saline water (ENVO:00002010), including plankton (ENVO:xxxxxxxx)" | depth 790 m
GCGCACCTGGCGACTTCGCCGGGCACGCCGATGCCAGCCTGGTGCTGAGCGCCGAGCAGGTCCAGCAACGCTTGCACAACCCACAGCTAACCTTGCTCGACGCCCGCGCCCTGCCGCGCTTTCGCGGTGAGGTGGAACCGCTCGACCCAGTGGCCGGGCATATTCCCGGCGCCCGCTGCGCAGTGTTCACCGACAACCTCGACAGCACCGGCCGCTTCCTGCCGGCCGCGCAGTTGCGCCAACGCTTCGCCGCGCAACTCGACACGCGCCCGGCCAGCGAGCTGGTGGCCTACTGCGGCTCCGGCGTCACCGCCTGCCACAACCTGTTCGCCCTGTGCCTGGCGGGCTACCCGCTGGCGCCGCTGTATGCCGGGTCGTGGAGCGAATGGATCACCGATCCGAGCCGTCCGGTGGCCACTGGCGACTGATCCCAGGGTTATGGCAAATCATGGCGGGCTAAGCACCGCCTGGAATATAGGTAATAAGCGAAAGCTGAAAACAATTTAAAAACAGCCCTTTACACGCCAAAGGTCGCACTACACTTCAAATCAAGCGGCTAACCCCGCTGCCGGTGGGGCCTTTATTAAAATCATCAGAAGCTGCCATGCGCCCTGGCCCCACCGGTCACCTTTCGTGAGGGCTCTATGGGAATCGCCGCCTGCGAGTTGCGTCAGCACGTTATCCGCCCCACCTTGATCTACCTGGGGCGCCACTCCCCTTCCGCCGAAGCCCTGTTATTGGGTGCCGCGGCCTGCCAATCCGGGCTCGGCAGCGCCCTCGACGATTGCCACGGCCATGGCCTGTACCGCATCGCCGAAGCCAGTCATCAACAACTCTGGGACTCACACCTGGCGCGCGACCCCGACCTCGCCAGCCAAGTCCGCGGGCTGGCCAGTCAGCATGCCTTCCTCGCGGCGCCGCACCTGGAACTCACCGTCAACCTGCGTTACGCCACGGCCATCGCCTGGATGCTGATCGAGGCGCAAAACAGCGTATTGCCCGAAGCCGAAGACCTCCTCGGCCTGGCGCATATCTGGTGTCAGGTATTCCACCCCCAAGGTCGGCCACGCGACTTCATCGACGCCTGGAAACGCTGCATCGGCACCCTTAGCCAAGTCGCCTGACGGGCCTGCACAGGCGTTCACGACTGCGGAAAACGCCAGCATATTGCCTTCACTTATCGGACAAAACCGCTCTATTACGGGAACTTCAGCGGCTTGTCAGGGGTCAGCAGAGCCTGCTAGAAGCCTGTCGGACTTAACGCTGCTCTACTGCGAAAAAGCCCCTCTTCTGGATGGATTCGGTCATGTTTGCCGCTCTTTCTCGTTAAATAGCTCGCTATGCGCCTCGAAAGATCAACAAAACTGACTCGATCCGGACTTTCCCTCGCGACGAACGGTCAAGTCCGACAGGCTCCTAGGTTGCGCCCCCGCTTAACCAAGGAGCCCCCTGTGAGCCAACGCGTCCTCAAGACCAGCTTCGCCCTCGCCATTACCGCCGCATCCAGTTACAGCCTGGCCGGCGGCTTCGCCATCAATGAACAGAGCGTCAGCAACATGGGCACCGCCTTTGCTGGCCGCTCGTCGTCCGCCGAGGATGCCAGCACGGTATTCGGCAACCCCGCCGGCATGGCGCGCCTGAAGCGCGAACAAGTCAGCGGCGGGGTCGCCCTGCTCAACGCCAAAACCGCTATCGACGATGCCAGCGGCAGCACGCCGGGCAGCAACGACGGCGACATGGTGCCGTTCATCGGCGCGCCGATGGGCTATTACGTCAACCCGCTGGATGACCGCTGGACCTTTGGTTTCGGCATGTACGTGCCGTTCGGCCTGGTCACCGACTACGAACGCAGCTTCCAAGGCCGCGCCTATGGCGACCGCAGCGAAGTGCGGGTGATCACTCTGCAGCCGACCCTCAGCTACCGCATCAACGAGCACCTGTCGATCGGCTTCGGCCCAACCCTTAACCGCATCGACGGCGAACTCTCCTCGACACTCTCCGACCCCTTCGTCGCGGGCAACACCGGCAGGGTAACAATCAAAGGCAACGACACCGCGCTGGGCTTCAACGCCGGCGTGCTGTTCGAGTTGAGCCCGCACACCCGCTTCGGCCTGACCTACCATTCCAAGGTCGACTACCGGCTGAAGGGCGACACCGAGATCGAGGGCGGTGGCACCTTCGCCAGCGCGGCCGGCAAGTACGATGCCTCGCTCGACCTGCAAACCCCGGAGTCGCTGGACGTCTCGGTGACCCACGACCTCAACGCGCGCTGGACGGTCTACGCCGGCAGCACCTGGACGCGCTGGAGCCGCCTGGAAGAAATCACCGTCAACAGCCAGAACGTCGGCGGGCCGTTGTCGTCGGTGTTCAGCACCCTCACCGAAGACCAGCAGTGGCACGACACCTGGGCGCACGCCGTGGGTGCCGCCTACAAGTTGAACCCGCAATGGATCTTGCGCGCGGGCCTCGCGGTCGATCAGTCGCCCACCAACAATCGGCACCGCTCGCCACGCATTCCCACCGGCGACCGCACAATCCTCAGCCTGGGCACCGCCTGGAGCCCGAATGACCAGGTGACCATCGACGTGGCCTACTCCTACCTCAAGGAAGACGACAGCGAGATCGCCCTCAACGAACCGCTCAAGGGCACATACAGTTCCACCTACAAAAATTCCGCCCACGGCTTGGGTGCGCAAGTGACCTACCGCTTCTAATTCAACCAGCGGTTTGCGCTACACTCGCGCGGCGACCATAAACATAAAAAAAGCCGCGTGAGACAGCCATGACAGCACTCTGTACTGCCTTGCCCGAACATCTGCGCCTGTTGTTGGTGGATGACCATCGGATTTTCCTCGACGGCCTCAGCCTGGCACTAGCGCCGCTCTGCCCGAACCTGCATATCCAGACCGCGCAAAATGCCGCCGAGGCGGAAGCCTGCCTGCGCCAAGACGATTTCGATTTGATCCTGCTCGACCTGCGCCTGCCGGATGTCGCCGGTCTCGACCTGTTGCAGCGCTGGCAACAGCAAGGACGCCTGACACCGGTGGCGATTCTCAGCGCCAGCGACTCCAGCCTCGATGCACAAGCGGCGCTGGCGGCCGGGGCACTCGGTTTTATCCCGAAAAGCGCCGACAGCGATGCCCTGCGCCAAGCAGTAACCCGCGTACTGCTGGGTGAAACCCTGCCGGCGCCAGGCGCCAGCGACAAGCCGCAACTCACTCCCCGACAGCGGGAAATCCTACTGTTATTGGCCGACGGTTTGCCGAACAAGGCCATCAGCCGCCAACTGGGGCTGTCCGAAGACACGGTGAAAACCCACCTGAAAGCGCTGTTTCAGGAGTTCGACGTGCACACCCGCACCGCCTGCGTAAACGCCGCGCGGCAACGTGGCTGGCTGTAAAAGGCCATGCATTGCCGCGCTTTCGGTGGGCTGAACGCGGGGTGCGGGCTCAGCCTTCGCTGGCGACCTGGTGCGCCGCCGGGGTCGGCAGCATCACCGCCAGGGCTTGGCGCAAGCGTGCCGGCAGCAGAGGCTTGCCGAGCAAGGTGACATGCGCGGGGCTGCACCGCTCTTGCAACTCGGGGCTGATATCGGCGCTGATCAACAACGCCGGCAGCATGCGTCCGGCCTCCTCACGCAAGCGCTCGATGGCGCGCAGGCCATCCTCTGCCGCCGCCAGTCGGTAATCACTGATCAACAACTGCGGCGCCGCTTCGCCCAAACATTGCAAGGCCGTCGGCAAGTCGGCGCAAGCCCAAACCTGACACCCCCAGCGTTGTAGCAAACCCGACAAGGCTTCGCGCCCGGCACTGTCATCCTCCAATAGCAGGATGCGTCCGCTGAGGGCCGCACCAACAGGGGTGCGCGGCTGCCATTCGCCAGCGGCCGCAAGCGGCAAACGCAGCCCAAAGCACGCCCCCTGCCCCGGGCTGGAGTGCAGCTGCAACGGATGCTCCAGCAGCGCCGCCAGTTGCTGGACGATAGCCAGGCCCAGGCCCAGACCACGCTCGGCATTGCGCCCTGGATTGTCCAGCTGGCGAAACTCCTCGAAAACCTGCGCCTGCTCCTCCGCCGACAGCCCTTGGCCGTCGTCGGCCACCTCCAGCAGCAGCATGCCGGCATCTTCCCTGGCGGTGATGCGCACATGCCGCGCCTGGGCGTGGCGCAGCGCATTATTGAGCAGGTTACGCAGTACCCGCTCGAGCAACAGCGGGTCGCTACGCACCCACAGTTCGGCGCATTGCAGCTCCAGTTCGACACCCTGTAACTCGGCTTCGCGCCGGGTCTCGCCGCTCAAGCGTTCAAGCAGCGGGCGCAACGCGAAGGCTTGCGGTTTGGCCTGCACGCCGCCGGGTAGCGTCAGGCGGGTGTAGTCGAGCAACGATTGCAGCAAGCGGCTGAGTTGCTCCACCGAAACCGCCAGACGGCTGCTGACCCGCCGGATGCTCGGCTCCTGGCTTTGCTCGAGCAGGTGCTGAGCATACAAACCCATGGCGTTCAGCGGTTGGCGCAGGTCGTGGCTGGCGGCGGCCAGCAGACGCAGCTTGCGCGCATCGTCGGCTTCGGCGCGTTGGCGGGCCAGGTCGAGCAAACGCAGGTTGAGCCAGGCGCCACGCTGACCGTGCTCTTGCAGGTAGGCGCCGACGCTGCCAATCAGGTTGGCACAGGTCAGAAACAGGCCATGATAGGCGAGCACACCGCCGGGTTCGGTCAACAGTACACCGAGCAGCAGGTATACGGCGCAAAAGCCCCAGGCCGCCAGGCTGACAGCGCGAAAGGACACCCCAAGCAGCACATAACCGAACAACAGGATCAGGAACAACCCGTCATACGGCATCACCACGCCTTGGACCCAGCACAGGTGAATGATCACGGCGACGCAGACGCCGTTCAACGCATACGCCCCGATGTAAGCGAGCAAGGCGCGGCGCGGCGGGCTTTGCGGCCGGCGGTAATAGAGCACCACCAGCACCACGCCGAGCATCGCCAGCACCCGCAAGGACAATGCCGAGAGGCTGACGGCCAACGGGAGCAGCAGTAAATCCAGGACGGCGTAGATCAGTTGAAACACGATCGCCGTGCTGGCGATCAGCAGCAACCGGCGTTGCACGCGCTGCACGCGGTGTTCGACGAAGCGCTGCTCCAGAGCCGGAACAAAACACAAGCGCCGATGACCGCGGCGCTGTTGCGCCAGCAGCAGGCGCTCTTCCTGCTCCAGGTTCATCGCTGACAGCCTGTGTGGCCCACTACCGGGCGCGCTTTACAGCTCCGGGGTTTCGCTCGCGCTGTTCTGTTGTTTGGCGGCAATCGCGTCATAGGTATCCACTCGGTGCTGGTCTTCGGCGCTAAACAACCGCTGACGCAAACGCTGCTGTTCCTGTTGTCGATCCGCCGGGCTCAGGCCATTGCCTTGCAGACTCGCCAGCTGCTGTTGGTAAGCCGCATAACGCTGTTGCCAGCTGCGCTCGCTACGTTGCTCGGCGAGCAAGCGCTCGACCGTCGCGGGATCATAGGTCAAGGTGAGGAACTGCCGCACCTGTTCCTCGCTCGCGCCCTCACGCCACAGCTGCTCGCTCTGCGCTTGCTGCGCCAAAGCCTGGCTCTGACGCTCCTCGCTGGCACGCATGGCCTGCGGCAATTGCCCGCGCAACTGCTCTTGCGCATCGGCCTTGGCCTGCTCGCTCAAATCGTCGCGTCCCAGCAGCATCAGGCTATCGAGCGTGTACCGAGCATAGGCTTCCTCGGCGCCGAACAAGGCCTCGACCGCGCCACTGGAAAAGTGGGTCCGACGCAGCTGCGCCAGACTGTCAAAAGCCTGCTGCAACATGCTTAATTGCGCCTGCGGCTGAGCTTGTTGCTGCACACTCAGTGGTTGCTGCAGCAGCGCCAGGCTGGCGCGTTTGTAGTCCAGATAATCGCCCAGCACGCCGATCAACTGACCCAACGCCGGCTCCTGCAAACGGCTACCGGCATCGGCCAGCAACGCCTCGACCGCCACCTCTAACCCAGCCTGATCGGCGGCGCTGAGAAAATAATCGAAGTAGTCACGCACCGCCAAATCGAGCTGCAGATTACCCGCGCTGTCGGTTTTCAAATCACCGTCGACCTCGGTACCGAGCATGCTTGGCAGCAGCACCTGCGGCGTTGCCCGCGCGGTGACGGTTGGTGTCGGTTGGCTGAACGAGGGGTTTGACGGGGTAGCGGCGACAGCGGGTTTAACCACGCTGGCGGAGCTGGTTGTGGGCGCGACGGGCGTCGGCCATTGCCAGTAGAGGGTCAGTGCGGCAGCACCGAGGGCAAGCAAGCTCACTAAGACGATGGAACGTAACGGCAAGGGCATGCGACCTCCGGATAGCGGGCTGCAGGGCGCAGCCCGCGAGTACGACTGGGATCAGACGCCTTTGTTTTTCAGGCGGTTGGCATGCTGACGGTAGAGCGACACTGGCTCGGTCCAGCCGCGGATGCCGAACAGGTGGTTGATCGCATCGACGTGGTTCATGTTGTAGCTGTCGCCGAGTACTTGGCCCAGGTAGCTCGAGCAAACGCCGACCAGCCCATCGTTCTTCTCGCTGCCGAAGGCCAGGCCGGTGATGGCCAGGAACGGATCGACCGCATCGAAGACATTGGTGTAGGACGCGTTACCGGTCCAGGAGAAGTAGCGAATGGTATGCCCACGCACGTTGTGCGTTTCGCTGGACTTGGCGCAATAGCTGGAGTTGTTCACGCCCCATGGGTGGCGGCTGTTGAGCGCCGCAGTGCCGGCCGTGGTCAGGGTTTTCAGGGCGGCCAGGCCATTCTGCGAATTGTTGCTGCCGGACAGCAGGTTGATGATCGAACCGATGGCATTGGCGACGGCATTGGCGCCGCCTTCGATGGCGCCGTTGGCCGGGATTACGCCGCGCACCACGTCGGCGACTTTCGAGCCTTTATTGACACCGTTGATCGAGGTCACCGAGGCCACCAGATCGGGGCGCAAGGACGCGGCCACGCGCGAGGTCGGCGAGCCCTGACTGTGGCCGATCAGGTTGACCTTGCCGCCATTGGCGCCGGCCCATGGCACGATTTGTCGGGCCAGTTCGGCGCCGCGCTGCTCGCTGTCGTTGAACGCCGCCACGCTGGCGACATACACCTTGGCGCCATCACGCTCAAGGTTCCAGGGAATGGTGTGGAAGTAGTTGATCAACCCGCCGATGGTGTTGAAGCCGGTGACGCCGTGCACCAGCACGATCGGGTATTTGGTTTGGGTATAGTTGGCCTGGGCCTCGACGGCGCCGACCAGGGCCACAGCGGCCAGGGCAGTAGTAAAGACGCGACGCATGGGGTGCCTCCATTATTTTTCTTGTGGGCACGCCGGGAAACTGCGTCCGGCGTGCCACAAGTCTAAGGAGGCAACGCGTGCCAGCCCATCGCCCAGATGGGTGAAGGGCCTGGCTCAGGGCGCCGAGGCGATGGCCTTCTCCACCGCCGCGATCAACTCGGGGTCATCCGGCTGAGTGCGGCTGGAGAAGCTGGCGACCACCTTGCCCTGGCGATCCACCACGTACTTGGCGAAGTTCCAGCGCGGCGCCTGACTCTGCGCCGCCAGCTCCTTGAACAACGGAATCGCCTGCGCGCCGGTGACAATCTGCGTCTCGCTCATGCTGAAGGTCACACCGTAATTGACGAAGCAAACCGTGGCGGTTTCTTCGGCATCGCCGGACTCCTGCTTGAAGTCGTCCGACGGCACACCGAGCACCTGCAAGCCTTGCCCTTTATAGCGCTGGTACAAAGCTTCCAGCCCTTTGAATTGCGGGGTGAAACCGCAAAAGCTGGCGGTATTGACCACCACCAGCGGTTTACCGGCGAACTGGCTGCACAGGTCGATGCGCTCCTTGGCGCGCAGTTTCGGCAGCTCGCCTTGCAACAGGGCCGGACATTCGGCGGCCAGGCTCGCAGACGGCATGACTGCAAGCGTCAGAACGCCGAGCAGCAGAGGAACAACGAAGGTGCGCAGCGACATGGGCATTACCTCGAACAGGACAAACCGTGGAAAACGCTACTCGCCGCACCTGCCAACAGCAATCGGCGAGACGTAACCAGCTGCAACAACACTTGCCACCGGGGCATCACGGCCCAACTAGCAAACCCCCAAGCCCAACTGCAAAAACGCCAAACCGCCCTGCTGCCAGCCCCACCAGATCAACCCCAGCACGGCAGCAGCGCCCAGCGCCAGGCTCGCACCCAGCCAAGGCGTGGTTTTCATGCCAGGGCTCCGGCATCGCGCAGACGTGCCACGGGCTGCTCGCGCACCGGCCAGTTCAGCGCCGCCGCCAGCAGACTGAGGAGAATCGCGATCTGCCACACCAGGTCATAGTTGCCGCTCTGGTCGTACAGATAACCGCCCAGCCAGCCACCGAGAAAGGCGCCGAGCTGATGGAAGAGGAAGACGATGCCACCGAGCATCGACAGGTTGCGCACGCCAAACAAGGTGGCCACGGTGCCGTTGGTCAGCGGCACCGTCGACAACCACAACAGGCCCATGGTGATCCCGAAGGCATACGCGCTCCACACCGTCAGCGGCGTCAGGATAAAGGCGGCGATCACCACCGCGCGGGCCAGGTACAGGGCGCTGAGCAAACGCGGCTTGGACATCCGCCCACCAAGCCAGCCGGCGATGTAGGTGCCGAAGATATTGAACAGCCCCACCAGCGCCAGCACCGTGGTGCCGACCAACGCCGGCAGGTGCTGGTCGACCAGGTAGGCCGGCAAATGCACGCCGATGAACACCACCTGGAAGCCGCAAACGAAAAAGCCCAGCGCCAGCAGCCAGAAGCCTGAATGGCCGCAGGCCTCGCGCAACGCCTCGCCGAGGGTTTGCTCGTGGGCCAGTACCGGCAGCGGGTTGTCCTTGATCATCGCCGCCAGCGGCACGATCAGCGCTACCAGCATGCCGAGGGCGAGCAAGGCGGCGGACCAGCCGAGCCAGCTGATTAGCCCCAGGGTGCCCGGCAACATGGCGAACTGACCGAAGGAACCCGCCGCCGCCGCGATGCCCATGGCCATGCTGCGGTTCTCCACAGGTACGGCGCGACCGACCACGCCGAGAATCACCGAAAACGAGGTGCCGGACAGGCCGATGCCGATCAACAACCCGGCGCTCAGCGACAACGACCCGGCCGAGTCCGCCAAGCCCATCAGCAGCAGGCCGGCGGCATACAGAATGCCGCCGACGATCACGGTGCGCTGCGCGCCGAAACGGTCGGCCACGGCGCCCGCAAAGGGTTGCGCCAAGCCCCAGATCAAATTCTGCAAAGCGATGGCGAAGGCGAACACTTCGCGCCCCCAGCCGAACTCGGCACTCATCGGCGCCAGGAACAGGCCGAAACCGTGGCGAATACCCAGCGACAGCGCCAGGATCAAGGAAGCCCCGAGAAGGATCCAGCCACTCTTGCGCCACACAGCAGTCATAAAGCGTCCTTTCGCGGGTCGCGACCCGCTTCACCGAAAAAGTCAGTCGAGTGTTTGTAGATCATCGAGTAGCGCCATCAAGGCCACTTTTTGCTGCGCCCCGATGCGCTGAGACAGTTGCTCCTGCGCCTGCTCCCAGGCTTGCAACGCCTGAGCCAGACAACCCTGGCCGGCCGTGGTCAGGCAAACCAGACGATTACGCTGATCCTCGCCGTCGGCCAGCACGATCAAACCCTTCGCCTCGAGTACCTGCAAGTTGCGGCCCAGCGTACTGCGCTCCAGCCCCACGGCCTCGGCCAGGTCGGTGATACTCGGCCGATTCAGCCGTTGCAGGTTTTTCAGCAGCGAATATTGGGCGACATTCAACCCGACAGCTATCAGCGCATCGTCGTAGAGCTTGCTCACGCTGCGCGTCGCACGGCGTAATTTGGTACAGAGACAAGGGGTCGGCAACATGGATACGTGTATATACCCGCATCATCCCGAAAGCAACGCAAAATCCGCTCTGCGTTGCGTGTTCAAGGCGCAGGAGCAGCCGACATCCGCGCCCGTTCACGGTAGTAACCCTGCAATTGTGCGTGGTAACGCTGATACACCTCGGCCGGCAACCAGCGCTCGTGCAGCGCCATAAAGTCTTGCGGCTGCTGCGCCGCCTTGCGCACGGCCTGATCGATACGCCGCGCCATCCGCATGCCCCACTCGCTGCGCGGGCAATAGATACCCACCGGCACCAGTTGTGCACTTTCGCGCAGCGGCACGCTGACCAACGGTTCGCTGAGGCTATAGGTGCGGGCCACCTCGGTGTAGATCAGCGGGTAATCGAACACGTAGTCGAGACGCCGGTGACTGACCATCAGCAGCAGATTATCGCCGGCCACGCTGCCGCCCAGCTCCTGCAAACGCCCTTCGGCTAGCGCCCGTTGCAACGCCTGGCGAATATCCGGCGGGTAGGCCCGCGCTTTGGCCAAGGCGCCACGCAGGTAGGGGTTGGCGAACAACCAGGCCAGGCTGACCTGGCCGTCCTCGATCAGCAGTTGCTCAAGGGTTTGCCGGCGCACCAGCACATGCATCGGCGTGGACAACAGGTAGGGCACGAAATACCCCTGTCGATCACGCTCGGCGCTTTTCAGCTGGCCGCTGCTGCACGATTCGCCGCGCTCGCCCATGCGCTGCTCCAGGCGAGCCAGCGAGAGCACTTCATAGCGCGTCTGCCACTCGGGCAGCTGCGCATCGATCAATTGCATGGCTTCGAACAGCAAACCATCGACCAGTTGTGCGTCGCGCACATTGAAGGCACCGGGCAACGGCACGACAGTCCAAGTCAATTGCTGCGCCTGAAGCACAGATGCAGCCAGCATCGTCCCCAGGGTCATGAGTAGGTTTCGCAGCATGGGCTTATGAACTAATTGTGGTTGTCCCTAGACCCTAGGCGAGCAATGTCCGTTGCGCGCGCACTGGGGCTGGAAAATCGTAACAGTACAGTGCAAGCCGACCCCGCGTGGATTTACCTTCGAGTCACAGCGCCAGCGCCACCAGCACCGCGCACTCGACCAGTTCCAGCAGTGCGCCGGCGGTGTCGCCGGTACTGCCGCCCAGGCGGTTGAGCATCATTCGGCGCAGGTAGACGAACAACCCAGCGGCCACCAGCAAGGCCAGCACGCCAGGCCAGCCGAACAACAGGACTGCCGCGGCATGGCTGGCGAGCACCCAGGGCAATGGCCGGCGCGGTACATGCTCGGCCAAGGCCTGGCCCAGGCCGCCGGCACGGACATAGGGCGTGGTGAGGAACAACAGCGGCAACAGCCCGCGCGCTAGCCAGGGCGCGAGCAGCAACCACAGGCCATGCCCGGCGTCGAGCAGCGCCACCAGCGCGGCGAACTTGAGCAGCAACAACAGCACCAGCACCACCACGGCAATCGGCCCGCTGCGCGGGTCTTGCATGATCGCCAGGGTGTGTTCTCTATCGCCGAAACCGCCGACCCAGGCATCGGCGCTATCGGCCAGGCCATCCAGGTGCAGGCCACCGCTCAGCCCGACCCACAGGGCGAGCAGCAGCGCAGCCTGCAACAGCACCGGCGTAGCGTCGAGCAGGGCCTGCACGGCCACCAGCAGCAGGCCGAGCAGCAGCCCCACCAGCGGGTACCAGAGCTGCGAGCGGCCGATCTGCACGGGCGTTGGCAGGCCCGCCAGGCTGATCGGCAGGCGGGTGAGAAATTGCACGGCGATCAACAGCGGTGTCATGCCAGCTCCTGCAAATGCCCGGTGCGCTCCAGGCGCAGGCGGAAGCGCTCGGCATGGCCAACGTTGACCTGTAACAGCTCATGCCGCGGCAAGCTCCTGGCCCGCGCCAGCAGTAGGCGCATCACGCCGCCATGGGTCAGCACCAGGATGCGCTGGCCATTGTGTTGCGCCTGCAACCGGGCCAGGGCCGCCAGCACGCGCGCCTCGAACGCCAGCAGTGGCTCGCCTTCTGGCGGGGTGAAGGCATAGGGGTCGCTCCAGAATTGCCCCAGCGCCTCGGCATCGCGGTGCATCAGTTCGGCGGCGCTGCACCCTTCCCAGGCGCCGAAATGCAGCTCTTGCAGGTCCGCCTCCAGGGACAACGGCAGCCCGCGCTGCTCGGCCAGCTCCTCGGCAAATCGCGCACAACGTTGCAACGGCGAGCTGACCACTCGATCCCACGGGCCGGCATCGACAACCGCCTCGCGCAGCTGCGCCCAGCCCTTGGCCGTCAACGCATCGTCGAGGCTGCCGCGCAGGCCGCCGCCCAGTTCCGTTTCGCCGTGGCGCAGCAGTTCCAGGTGCAGGGTCATGCCGGTCGCTCCGCCACGGCGGCTTCGGCGAAGGTGGCCATGTCGTTATGCAGCCGGCAGGCCAGTTGCAGCAAAGGCACGGCGAGCGCGGCGCCACTGCCCTCGCCCAGGCGCAGGCCCAGGTCGAGCAAGGGTTCGGCCTGCATCGCCTGCAATACCCGCCGATGCCCGGGCTCGGCGCCCCGGTGGGCGAACAGCAGCCAGTCGCGGCAGGCGGGATTGAGGCGCACGGCGAGCAAGGCGGCGACGCTGCAGATAAAGCCATCGACCAGTGCCGGCAGGCCGCGCTGGGCGCAGGCCAGGTAAGCGCCAGTCAGTGCGGCGATCTCGAAACCGCCCAGGCGCACCAAGGCCTCGATCGGCTCGCCGATGGCCGGCCGATGCAGGGCCAGGGCGGCGTCGATCACCGCCGTCTTGCGCGCCAGCCCAGGCGCATCCAGACCGGTGCCGGGGCCGACCAGCTCGGCCGCCGGGCAGCCCAGCAGCCAACACGCCAGCGCCGTGGCGGTGCTGGTATTGCCGATGCCCATCTCGCCGCCGATAAACAGTTCGACGCCGGCCTGCTGCGCCCGCGCGACGCTGTCGCGGCCAGCCTCCAAGGCAATCAGCGCCTGCGCGCAGGTCATCGCCGGGCCGTGAAGGAAGTTCTGCGTACCGGCACCGATGTGCAAATGCCGCACGCCGGGTAGCGCTTCCAGCGGTACGGCGGTGCCAAGGTCGACGACGTCCAGGGTCGCCCCCAACTGCTTGGCCAGCACACTGATAGCCGCCCCGCCGCCGACGAAATTGCGCAGCATCTGCCCGGTAACCGCCTGCGGGTAGGCCGACACACCCTCGGCGACCACGCCATGGTCGGCGGCGAAGATACCAATCCACAGCCGCTCGACACTCGGCCGCTGGCGACCTTGCAGCGCCGCCAGCTGAATCGCCAGCTGCTCCAGTTGGCCGAGCGCGCCGGCCGGTTTGGTCAGCTCTAGCTGGCGGGCCTGGGCCTTGCCGCGTGCCACGTGATCCAGCGGCTGGCAGGGGTTCTGCCACCAGTGCAGACTCATAACGCGTCTCCCTTCAACAACATCGGCAAGCCCGCCACGGTAAACACCACCCGCTCACAGCGCCCGGCCAGCGCCTGGTGCAGCCAGCCCGCCTCGTCGACATAACGGCGGGTCAGCTCGCCCAGCGGCACCACGCCCAGGCCGGTTTCGTTGCTGACCAGGATGAGCCGCCCCGGCAGTTCGACCAGGGCATCGAGCAGAGCCTCGCGCTCGGTCTGCAAGCGCGCCGGATCGTCCAACAGCAGCAGGTTGGTCAGCCACAGGGTCAGGCAATCGACCAGCAGGCAGCGCTCCGCTGCCGCCTGTTCGCGCAGCACGCGCGCCAGTTCGAGCGGCTCTTCAATCAGCCCCCAGTGCGCCGGACGGCGTTCGCGGTGATGTTGGATGCGCGTATTCATTTCGCCATCCAGCGCCTGGCTGGTGGCGATATAAGTCACCGCCAGGCCGGATTCGCTGGCCAAACGCTCGGCCAGGCGGCTTTTGCCAGAGCGGGCACCGCCGAGAATCAGTTCACGCATGGTTCACCTTGTCTCCCCGTAGGGTGGATGTCGTTTTCTACATCCACCATCGCGCCGCAAATGGTGGATCGATAAAGCGTGATCCACCCTACAGGCCACATAGCGTTCGCAGTTTTTCAGTATCCAGATGCGCCTCGACCAGATCGGCCAAGCGCTCGATATCACGCTCACGCAAGGCGTGGTAATCCACCTGCTGCACCTCGCATAGGCCGGCCCAGCGCAGCAACGCGCTGCACGCCTGCGGGGTTTCAAACAGGCCGTGCAGATAGGTACCGAGCACCTGACCATCGGCGCTCAGGCCGCCATCGGCGCGGCCATCGTCCAGCCGCACGGCCGCGTTCAGGCCTGCACCTGTACTGACCCCGGCATGAATCTCGTAACCACTGACCGCGGCATGTTCCAGGCACAGCTGGCCGCGCACATTGCGCAGCTGCTTTTGCGGCTCCAGCACAGTAGTGAAATCCAGCAGTCCGAAACCCTCGCTGCAACCCGCCGCCCCTTCCAGGCCATGCGGGTCGTCGATCTGCGTGCCGAGCATCTGCAAGCCGCCGCAGATACCCAGCAGCTTGCCGCCATAGCGCAGGTGTTTGGCGATGGCCGCCGCCCAGCCCTGCTGACGCAGGAAGGCCAGGTCGGCGCGCACGCTTTTCGAGCCGGGCAGGATGATCAGGTCGGCCGGCGGGATCGTCTGGCCGGGGCCGACAAAGCTCAGCTCGACCTGCGGGTGCAGGCGCAGCGGGTCGAAATCGGTGTGATTGCTGATGCGCGGCAGCACCGGCACCACCACCTTGAGCGTCTCGGCCGCCTTGGCGGTCTGGCGGGTGTCGATGGCGTCCTCGGCCTCCAGGTGGAAATCCATCAGGTACGGCAGCACGCCGAGCACCGGCTTGCCG
>TARA_R100001244_G_scaffold6394_4_pt1 | contig 14655 bp, 17 predicted proteins | sample TARA_R100001244 | Tara Oceans TARA_R100001244 (sample SAMEA2621564) | marine metagenome | biome: marine biome (ENVO:00000447); feature: mesopelagic zone (ENVO:00000213); material: "saline water (ENVO:00002010), including plankton (ENVO:xxxxxxxx)" | depth 790 m
GAGTCGGCATGCTTGGCGAACAACGGGCTTTCCAGCTCTTGTTTGCTGATGTTGCAGGCGCCCGCATTCAGGCCGAACAGCGCCTGCGGTTGTTCCAGCTGGCTGCGCGCAGCAGCGACCTTGGCTTTGTCGGCGTCGCTCTTGGCCGCATGCTCGAAGCCCACCAGGTTCATGGCCGGGCTATCCAGTTGCAGGTGCAGCATCTTGCCGTCGAGCACCACATTGAGCTGCGCCGCGCCGTGCTCGTGGGCATCCAGGCTGCCGTGTTCGGCGTGATCATGCGCGTGGTCGTGTTCATGGCTGTGCGCGGCAGCGCCAGTGGCGAGGGGTAGCAGGGCAAACGGCAGGGCAAGTAGCAGGCGGCGCATGGCGGTCTCCGGGCAGAAATAATTACGTGTTACGTTATAACAACTTTGTGGTGGCCATGGCCAGCCTTGCTTGGCGGCCCGCTGCGGACATGGGAGCATGGCGGCTGATCAGTTGAGGGCAGAATAATGGTGCGAATTCGTGGGCAGATCGGTGCCTGGCCGGTGGATCTGACGGTTGAACTGGATGCGCAGGAGTGGGCACAGTTGGCTCAGCACGTGACCCTTGAAGCACCCGCTACGCCAGTAGCGGCTGCCGCGCCGGTGGCCAACGATGCCCTGTGGCAGACCACGCTGGAGTTGTTGCGTCAGGCTGGGCAGATCGAGGGGCCACAATTGCTCGGGCAATTGGCCGGTTTGGCCGGCGGAGAGGCGGCAGGCAAGCGCCTGTTGGTGCGCCTACGTCATTGCGCGCAGGTGCGCATGGAAACCGGTGTCGATGCGCCGATCTATCACTGGGTCGGGTAACAAGTGCTGCCATGGCAGGGCCGGTTAGCCATCATCTGATCTGTCGCGGCTAAAGCGGAGGGGCTTTAGCCGCGAGGCTCGACAGGCAGTTGTCAGTAAATCGCCTGGTACAGCTTGCGCCGGTAGGCGGTGACCAGCGGGTGGTCGTTGCCGAGCAGGTCGAAGACTTGCAGCAGGGTTTTGTGCGGCAGGCCGTCGGCATAGCTGCGGTTGCGCACGAACAGTGTGAGCAGAGCCTCCAGCGCCGGTTCGTATTGCTGGCGCGCCAGTTGCTGAATGGCCAGCTGGTAGGTGGCCTCATCGTCTTCGCCGTTCTGCGCCAGGCGGCTCTTCAGGCTGGCGGCGTCGGGCAGATCGGCGGCTTGGCGGAGGAAGGTCAGTTGCGCGCGGGCGCCGGCCAGCGCCTGTTTGTGTTCATCGCCTTTTACCGCGCCCAGTACCGCCTCAGCTTCGCCCAACTCGTCGCGCTCGGCCAGGCAGCGAGCGTAGAGAATCAAGGCGGCGGGGTTTTCGCTGTTTTCGCTGAGCAGTTGCTTGAGCACGCTTTCGGCGTCGGCGATGCGGCCGTCGGCGAACAGCGCCTGGGCACTGTCGAAGGGATCGGCCTGGACGGCCGGCGGCTCGGCGACATGCGGCTGGAGCAGGGCGCGGATCGCCGATTCCGGCTGGGCACCGGCAAAGCCATCGACCGGCTGGCCATCCTTGAACAGCACCACGGTCGGCAGGCTGCGAATGCCAAAGCGCGCGACGATGTCCTGCTCCAGGTCGCAGTTGACCTTGGCCAGCAGCAGCTCGCCGCGGTACTCCTCGGTGATTTTCGCCAGCAGCGGCATCAGCGCCTTGCACGGCGCACACCACTCGGCCCAGAAGTCCACCAGCACCGGTTTGTGGAACGAATTCTCGATGACCAGCTGCTCGAATTGGGCGGCGCCGGTTACATCAAACAGATAAGGGGAGTCGCTCATGGTCGGTCTCGCTGGCTCAAGGGTGATGGGCACTATAAATGTGGGCGCCTGCTTGCGGAAACAAGGCGTGGGTCAATTGCGCTGTGCGTGGTACAGGCTGACGTAGCGAAATTCGGCGGGCTCGGCCAGGTCGGGCCAGGTGCAGGCCTCCAGCACGTCGAGGCGCTGGTACAGCGGGTGCTGGAAATCGCGTACCCGCGAGTCGGCGACCAGTGCCTCGCGGCCGCGGCTGAGAAACTGGTCGAGCAGCGGCAGGTTGGCGCGGTCGTAGAGCACGTCGGCGACGATGATCAGGTCGAAGCGGTCGGCCTCGGCGAAGAAGTCTGCGGAGTAACTCAGCTCCACCTGATTCAGCGCGGCGTTGGCCCGGCAGGCCGCGAGCGCCAGCGGGTCGAGGTCGCAGGCCAGCACTTCCAGCGCGCCGGCCTTGGCCGCGGCAATCGCCGCCACGCCGGAGCCTGCGCCGAAATCCAGCACGCGCTTGCCGCGCACCCACTCGGGGTGCTCGGCCAGCCAGCGCGCCAGCGCCAGGCCGCTGGCCCAGCAGAAACACCAGTAGGGCGGTTCTTCGAGGATCAGGCGGGTTTCTTCCGGGCTGAAACAGCGATCCATGTTCGCCGCATCGATCAGCCAGAGCTGTAGCGCGGTGCCGGGCAGGGGCTGCGCGGTGAGTTGCGCGTCGCCGAGCAGTTCGCCCAGTGCGGCCTGCAACGCCGCTGGTGCCGTCATGGCGCCGGAACCAGGCGCAGTTCGCCCAGTGCCTGGCTTTGCCCGTGACGAATCGGTTGCAGAGGTAGACGCAGAATCAGTCGACCAGTCTGGTGGGCGCGCCCGCGCAGTTCGATACGTGTGCCTGGGGCGAAGGCCTGCGGATTGAACATCAGGCGAAAGGGCAGCGCGGCGCCAGTGCCGCGTAATTGGATATTGCCCAGCAAGCCTTGCGGCAGGCCGCGCTCATTGAGCGTCAGCAAGGCCAGCTCGGCATCCGCGCCGCTCGGTACGCCGAGCAGGCTGCCGCTGAGTTCGCGTAAATCTGCCGCTGGCGCCGTGGGCGTCGGCACGCTGGGCTTGGCTGGCGCCGCGGGCGTGGCCGGCGGTGTGCTGGCGCAGGCACCGAGCAGGCCGACAAGGCTGAGCAGAGCGAGCAATCGCAGCGAGGAGGATGCGTGCATTGGAACCAGAAGCCCGAAATAGAGTGATGGAATGCGCGCGCCTGTATACCGCAAAGCCCTCGGCTTGTCTTGCCTGTGGGATGCGCTACCATGGCGCCTTCCTGTTCAAGGCTGTTGCTCCTATGCACTGTCCCTTCTGCGGCGCCAACGACACCAAGGTCATCGACTCGCGTTTGGTCGCCGAGGGCGAACAAGTGCGCCGTCGCCGCGAATGCCTGGCCTGCGAAGAGCGCTTCACCACCTTCGAGACCGCCGAACTGGTGATGCCGCGTCTGATCAAGCAAGACGGCAGCCGCCAGCCCTTCGACGAAGACAAGCTGCGTGCCGGCATGCAGCGCGCCCTGGAAAAACGCCCGGTGAGCATCGAACGCTTGGAGGCGGCGATTGCCCATATCAAGCACAAGCTGCGCGCCACGGGCGAACGCGAGATCAAGTCGCTGGTGCTCGGCGAACTGGTGATGACCGAGCTGCAAAAGCTCGATGAAGTCGCCTATATCCGTTTCGCCTCGGTGTATCGCCGCTTCCAGGACCTCAACGAATTTCGCGAGGAAATCGACCGGCTGTCCCGCGAGCCGTCGCACGATTGATGATGACTTCCGATCACGCCTTTATGGCCCGCGCCTTGGAGCTGGCCAATAAAGGCCTGTATTCCACGCACCCCAACCCGCGCGTCGGCTGCGTCATTGTCCGCGACGGGCAGATCGTCGGCGAAGGCTGGCACGCCCGCGCGGGCGAGCCGCACGCCGAAGTGCACGCCCTGCGCCAGGCCGGCGACAAGGCGCGCGGCGCCACCGCCTACGTCACCCTTGAGCCGTGCAGCCACCACGGCCGCACGCCGCCTTGCGCCGATGCGCTGGTGCATGCCGGTGTGGCGCGGGTGGTCGCGGCCATGCAGGACCCCAACCCAAACGTCGCCGGCAGCGGCCTGCTGCGCCTGATGCATGCCGGCATCGCGGTGCAGAGCGGTGTGCTGGAAGCCGAGGCGCGGGCGCTCAACGCGGGCTTTATCAAACGCATGGAGCAGGGCTTGCCCTTCGTGCGGGTCAAGTTGGCGATGAGCCTGGACGGCCGCACGGCGATGGCCAGCGGTGAAAGCCAGTGGATCACCGGGACGGCGGCGCGTGCCGCGGTGCAGCGCCTGCGTGCGCGCGCCAGTGTGGTGTTGACCGGCGCCGACACGGTGCTGGCGGATAATGCGCGGTTGACCGTACGCCCGGATGAACTGGGCCTGAATGCCGAGCTGACGGCCCTGGCGATGATCCGGCCGCCACTGCGCGTGCTGGTCGATGGGCGCTTGCGCGTGCCGTTGAGCGCGCCATTTTTCCAGGCCGGTGCGGCGCTGGTCGCCACCTGTGCCGCGGCATCGGCGCGTGATCGCTATCTCGGCGATGGCCATGAACTATTGGCCGTGCCGGGCAGCAATGGGCATGTTGACTTGCGCAAGCTGCTTAACGAGCTGGCGGTGCGCGGTGCCAACGAAATCCTGGTCGAGGCGGGGCCGCGTCTGGCGGGGGCGTTCGCCAAGCAAGGCCTGGTCGACGAGTACCAGTTGTTCGTTGCGCCGAAGTTTCTCGGTTCCAGTGCGCGGCCGCTGCTCGACTTGCCGCTGGCACGCATGGTCGAGGCGCAGGCGCTGAAGATCGTCGACATGCGTGCGGTTGGCGACGATTGGCGGATCACCGCGGTGCCCACGTCGTAGGCTGGGCTTTGTCGCCGTACGCAGTGCGTGCCGCGCCCAGGTAGGCATGCAGGCCTGCGGCAAGTGTGGTAAAACGCGTCTCGGCCGCTTAGGTGGCCGCAACGTTCTCAGGGCGGGGTGTAATTCCCCACCGGCGGTAATGGTGCGCAATGCGCCTAGCCCGCGAGCGCTTGTCACCGCTGTTTGGCGTGCGGACAAGGTCAGCAGACCCGGTGTGATTCCGGGGCCGACGGTTAGAGTCCGGATAAAGAGAGAGCGGGATTCCCTCCATGGGCGCCATGCGTGTGTCTGTGAAATCCCTATCGATCGGCACTGCCCTGTTTTAATCAAAACAGGAGTTCGTCCATGCTGTTCCATACTCAATCCAGCGACGCAGCGGAGGGCGCATGTTCACCGGCATAATCGAATCCATCGGCAGCATCCGTGCACTGACGCCCAAGGGCGGCGATGTGCGCGTCTACGTGGCCACCGGCCAACTCGACCTGGCTGACGTCAAACTCGGCGACAGCATTGCGGTGAATGGCGTGTGCCTGACCGCCGTGGAGCTACCTGGCGACGGCTTCTGGGCCGACGTCAGCCGCGAGACCCTGACGTGTACCGCCTTTAGCGATCTGAAACCCGGCAGCAAGGTCAACCTGGAAAAGGCCCTGACGCCGACCACTCGCCTTGGCGGCCACCTGGTCAGCGGCCATGTCGATGGCGTCGGCGAGGTCATCGCCCGCGCCGACAATGCCCGCGCCGTGCAATTCACCATTCGCGCGCCGCGCGAGCTGGCCAAGTACATCGCGCACAAGGGCTCGATCACCGTCGACGGCACCAGCCTGACGGTGAATGCGGTGAATGGCGCCGAGTTCGAGCTGACCATCGTGCCGCACACCCTGGCCGAGACCATCATGGTCGACTACCGCCCCGGGCGGCAGGTCAACCTTGAGGTGGACCTGCTGGCGCGTTACCTGGAGCGCCTGCTGCTCGGTGACCAAGCGGCCGAGCCGAAAGCCTCGGGGCTGACGGAAGGTTTTCTCGCCGAACACGGCTACTTGAAGAATTAAGGAATCGCCAGCATGGCTCTTAACAGCATCGAAGAACTGATCGAAGACATCCGCGCCGGCAAGATGGTCATCCTGATGGACGACGAGGACCGCGAGAACGAAGGCGACCTGATCATCGCCTCCGAGTGCGTGACCGCCGAGCACATCAATTTCATGGCGCGCTTCGCCCGTGGCCTGATCTGCATGCCGATGACCCGCGAGCGCTGCGAAACCCTCAAGTTGCCGCTGATGGCGCCGCGCAATGGCTCCGGTTTCGGCACCAAGTTCACCGTCTCCATCGAAGCCGCGGTGGGTGTCACCACCGGCATTTCCGCCGCCGACCGCGCGCGCACCGTGCAGGCTGCTGCGGCGAAGGGTGCCAAGGCCGACGACATCGTCAGCCCCGGCCATATCTTCCCGTTGATGGCCCAGCCAGGCGGTGTGCTGGCGCGCGCCGGACACACCGAGGCGGCCTGCGACCTGGCGCGCATGGGCGGTTTCGAGTCGAGCGGGGTGATCTGCGAAATCATGAACGACGACGGCACCATGGCCCGTCGCCCCGAGCTGGAAGAGTTCGCGGCGCAACATGGCATCAAGATCGGCACCATCGCCGACCTGATTCACTACCGGCTGATTCACGAGCGTACCGTCGAACGCATCAGCGAACAGGTACTCGACAGCGAGCTGGGCCAGTTCAACCTGGTGACCTACCGCGATTCGGTGGAGAACGATGTGCACATGGCGCTGACCCTGGGCACCATCTGTGCCGACGAGCCGACCCTGGTGCGGGTGCACAACATGGACCCGCTGCGCGACCTGTTCATGGTCAAACAGCCGGGGCGTTGGAGTCTGCGCGCGGCCATGGCCGAGGTGGCCAAGGACGGCAGCGGCGTGGTGCTGCTGCTGGGTAACCCGCTGACCGGTGCGGATTTGCTGGCACACCTGGAACGGCAGTTGGGTAACGAGACGAAAGTCGCCAACCCGACCACCTACAGCACCGTCGGTGCGGGTTCGCAGATTTTGCGCGACCTCGGCGTGCGCAAGATGCGCCTGATGAGTTCGCCGATGAAGTTCAATGCAATATCCGGTTTCGACCTGGAAGTTGTAGAATACCTGCCCTCCGAATAAACGGCCGACGGCCGCAGCCTTTAGCCTTCTCCCGCGGGAGAAGGTGGCGCCAAGCGCCGGATGAGGGTGCAGTCGGCTAGTCGCAACGCGTGCTGTTTTCCCTTGAGGGAAGTCGCGAAGCGCTGAACGGGACTGATTTTTAATTTCGGGGTGCGCCGTTGCGTGCCCCGGCTCTTTAAACACTGTGAGAACCCGCTATGACCCTGAAGACCATCGAAGGTACCTTCATTGCCCCTAAAGGCCGCTTCGCCCTGGTGGTCGGCCGCTTCAACAGCTTCGTTGTCGAAAGCCTGGTAAGCGGCGCCGTTGACGCCCTGGTGCGCCATGGCGTGAGCGAAAGCGACATCACCATCATCCGGGCTCCGGGTGCGTTCGAAATTCCGTTGGTCGCGCAGAAAGTCGCGCAGCGCAGCGAGTTCGCCGCGATCATCGCCCTTGGTGCGGTGATTCGGGGTGGTACTCCGCACTTCGAATACGTGGCGGGCGAGTGCACCAAGGGCCTGGCCCAGGTGTCCATGGAGTTCGGGGTGCCGGTGGCCTTCGGCGTACTGACCGTCGACTCCATCGAACAAGCCATCGAGCGTTCCGGCACCAAAGCCGGTAACAAAGGCGCCGAAGCCGCTCTTTCTGCTCTGGAAATGGTCAGCCTGCTGGCGCAGTTGGAGGCCAAGTGAGCCAGGGCGACGGTAACCCGCACAAGCCGCAAGCAGGCAAAGGCCCGAAAGCGCCGAGCGCCAAGACCTTGGCGCGCCGTCAGGCGCGCACCCTGGCCATGCAGGCTTTGTATTCCTGGCATATCGCCGGTCAGCAACTGAACGAAATCGAGGCGCAGTTCCGCGTCGATAACGATTTCAGTGCGGTCGACGGTGCCTACTTCCACGAAATCCTGCATGGCGTGCCGCGGCAGAAAAGCGAGATCGATGGGGCGTTCGAGCCATTGCTGGATCGTCCGTTGGCCGAGATCGATCCGGTCGAACTATCGATTCTGCGGCTCTCGACCTACGAGCTGAAGAACCGCATCGATGTGCCGTACCGCGTGGTGATCAACGAAGGCATCGAGTTGGCCAAGGTGTTCGGTGCTACCGACGGGCACAAGTTCGTCAATGGTGTGCTGGACAAACTGGCGCCGCGTCTGCGCGCCGATGAAGTCCGTGCCAACAAGCGTTAACCGCCATGTACCGCTACTGCGCTCGGCCATGCCGCGTTGAGATCAGCCTCAACATGCTCATGTACTACTCGTGCACTGTGCATTTGACTCGCAACGCTCGCCCTGCGGTTGTTACTTCCTTTGGGTGAGTTTGAGCTGATCCGCCATTACTTCGCCGCTGCGTCTTGTGCGCAGCCAGGCGAAGGCGTGGTGTTGGGTATCGGCGACGACTGCGCCTTGCTGGCGCTGCCGGCTGGCGAGCAGTTGGCCGTGTCGACCGATACCCTGGTCGCCGGGGTGCATTTCCCCGAGTCGCCGGATCCTTTTCTGTTGGGCCAGCGTGCGCTGGGCGTGTCGGTCAGCGATCTGGCCGCCATGGGCGCGACGCCTATCGGCTTTACCCTGGCATTGACCTTGCCGAGCGCCGAGCCTGCCTGGCTGCAAGCCTTTGCCCAGGGGCTCGATCAGATGGCGCGCCCGTGTGGCGTGCGCTTGATCGGCGGCGATACCACGCGCGGTCCGCTGAGTTTGACCCTCACGGTGTTTGGCCGCGTGCCACAAGGTCAGGCCCTGACGCGCGGCGGTGCCCAGGTGGGCGATTTGCTCTGCGTCGGCGGCGAGTTGGGCGATGGCGCCGGCGCATTGCCGTTGGTGCTGGGCCAGCGGCAGGCGCCTGCCGCGATTGCCGAGCCCTTGTTGGCGCGCTATTGGTCGCCGCAACCGCAGTTGGCGTTGGGCCAGGCATTGCGCGGCAAGGCCACGGCGGCGCTGGATATTTCCGATGGCTTGTTGGCCGATTGCGGGCATATCGCGGCGGCATCGGCTGTGGCGTTGCTGATCGAGCAGGCGCGACTGCCCTTGTCGGCAAGTTTGCTGGCGCTGCTCGGCACTGCGGCCGCGCGTGCTTGCGCGCTGAGTGGCGGGGATGACTATGTGTTGGCCTTTACCCTGCCGCCAGAGCGGCTCGCGGGCCTCCAGGCGGCGGGATGGCCGCTGCGGGTGATTGGTCGCGTCGCGGCCGGGCAGGGCGTGCAACTGTTGGACGAGCAGGGTCAATGCATCACGCCGCCGGCGCGAGGCTATCAACATTTTGGGAGTGACAGTGACTGAATCGGTAAGAGTGCCGCCGTCGGTATGGCGCAATCCGTGGCATTTCCTGGCCTTTGGTTTCGGCTCCGGCACCTTGCCGAAAGCGCCGGGTACCTGGGGGTCGCTGGTCGCGCTGCCGTTCATTCCGCTGTGGCAGATGCTGCCGGATTGGGGCTACTGGCTGATGCTCGGCGTCACCATGCTGTTCGGCTTCTGGCTGTGCGGTAAGGTCGCCGAAGACCTGCGCGTGCACGACCACGAAGGCATCGTCTGGGACGAAATGGTCGGCATGTGGATCACCCTCTGGTTGGTGCCGGAAGGCTGGGGCTGGTTGCTGCTAGGCTTTTTGATGTTCCGTCTGTTCGACATCCTCAAGCCGTGGCCGATTCGCTGGATCGATCGGCATGTACATGGCGGCGTCGGCATCATGCTCGACGATGTGCTGGCCGGGGTGTTTGCCTGGTTGGCCATGCAACTGGTGGTGTGGGGCTGGGCCAATGGCCTGGCCGCGGGGTTGGGCTTCTAGACCCAGCCGAGCACAGTGCGCGGTAAATGCCGCCATGCGATGGCTTGATGAGTGCCGAGGATAGCTATGCGCGGTTGCTGGTTGGCGTTATTGCTGAGTCTCGTGGGTGGTATGGCGGCCCAGGCCGAGTCGCGGCCGCCGGCGCAGATTCAGGTGGTCAGCGACGTTTGGGAGGATTACAGCGAGGCCGATGGCAGTGGCTTGGCCTGGGATATTTTGCGCCGGGTTTTCGAGCCAGCCGGGGTGCGTTTGAGTATCCAGAGCATGCCCTACACCCGCTCGATCGGTCTGGTGCAGCGCGGTGAAGCGGATGCCTGGGTCGGCTCCTACCTCGATGAGGTCCGCGAGAACGTCATCTACCCGCGTTGGCATTACGATGCCGATCAGATCCAGGCCCTGGGGCTGATCGAGCAACCACGGCCGACGCTGGCCACGCTCGGTAGTTTTCGCCTGGTGTGGCTGCGCGGCTATGCCTACCAGCGTTATCTGCCGAACTTGACGCACTACCAGGAAATTCAGCACCGTAGCGGTATCCTCGGCATGCTGGAGCATCGCCATGCGGATTTTTATATCGATGCGCATACCGAGGTCGAGGAGGTGCTGAGCCGCGCGGCCGATCCGGCGCGTTTCCGGATTACCGCACTGACCCGCCTGCCGATGTACCTTGGCTTTGCCGATAACCCGCGTGGGCGAGCCTTGGCGAAGCTGTATGACCAGCGTATGGATCGGCTGGTCGAGCAAGGCAGCCTGCGTCCGCTGTTTGCCCGCTGGCAGCAACCTTACCCCTTCGATTAACGGATTGTGAGAAGCCTGATGCGTGGACTGAAAGTGCTGGGTGCCGGCGCGCTGCTGGCGGTTACGGGGCTGGCGTGGGCGGCGCCCCAGGTGCAGGTGGTCGGCCTGTTTCCGGGCGCGGCGGTGCTGGTGGTCGACGGTCAACGCAAACTGGTGAAGGTCGGCCAGAGTGGCCCGGGCGGCGTGCTGGTGGTCAGCGCCGACAGCCGTGGCGCGGTGTTGCGGGTCGACGGCGTGGAGCGCAGTTATAGCCTCAGCCGCGAATATAGCGACGGCTTCGCCGAGTCGAGCAAGCGCCAGTTGAGCATCGCCAAAGGCATTGGCGGGCATTACTGGGTAGCCGGTTCGGTGGAAGGGCATCCGGTGCAGTTTCTGGTGGACACCGGCGCCACCTCGATCGCCCTCAACGACGGCCATGCCCGGCGCCTGGGCATCGATTACCGGGTCAACGGGCTGCCGCTGCAGGTGAGTACCGCCAGTGGCACGGTGCGCGGCTGGAAGGTCAAACTCGACAGCGTCAAGGTCGGCAGCCTGGAAGTGCTCGGTGTCGAGGCCGTGATACTGGAAGGCGGTTCGCCGACCGAAGCGCTGCTCGGCATGAGTTTTCTTGGCCGCGTCGGCTGGCGTGTCGAGCAGGATGTGCTGGTGCTGGAGTCCAAGCATTGAGCGATGGTGAAACAACGCTCGCCTACTGCGACCGCCTCCAGGTGCTCGATCTTTTCACAACCTCTGAGCGTGGGTTCGATCCTTATCATCGGTAATTCAGGCTGACCCGCCAGCCAGGGCTGCTGTTACAATGCCGCCCTCGCAAATTATCAGCCCCATACCTATTTAGGAGCATCCGGTGTCTGTCGTGTTCGTCGCCGCCTCCCAGCTGCCTACGCCGTTTGGCGTGTTCACCATGCATGGTTTCCTCGAAGAAGCCACGGGCAAGGAGCACGTCGCGCTGACCTACGGCAACGTGTCCGACGGTGCGCCGGTATTGGGTCGCCTGCATTCCGAATGCCTGACCGGCGATGCCTTGTTCAGCCTGCGCTGCGACTGTGGTTTCCAGCTCGAAGCGGCGTTGCGTGCGATCGCCAGCGAAGGCCGTGGCGTGCTGCTGTACCTGCGCCAGGAAGGCCGTGGGATAGGCTTGCTGAACAAAATCCGCGCCTACGAACTGCAAGACGCCGGTGCCGATACCGTGGAGGCCAACGAGCGTCTGGGCTTTGGCGCCGACCAGCGTGACTACGCGATCTGCCTGCCGATGCTCGATCACCTTGGCATTACCCAGCTCAAGTTGATGACCAACAACCCGCGCAAGGTCAAAGCCCTGGGCGACATGGGCATCAACGTGGCGACTCGCGTGCCGTTGCAGATCGACCATAACCCGCACAACAAAAAGTACCTCGCGACCAAGGCCGGCAAACTCGGGCACATGCTCGGTAGCCTGCATCAGGGCGAGGTCGAGGAAAGCCTGTGACGCGTAGCGAAGTACGCCGCCGGTTGGCGCTGGTCTGGTGGCGACAATTAGCGCTGAGCCTGGCCCCGTTGTTCGTGCTCAACTTGCTGTTCGGCGCCGACCGCCAACTCGGCATGCTGGCCATGCCGCTGTTCGTCGCCGGCATGGCCTCGATGTTCGTCAGCCTGCCACTGTTCAGCGCCTACAAACGCGCGCTGGTGGCCACCGAGCAGGCCCTCGACACGCCTGAAGAGCCGGCTGCTTGGTTGGAACTGGCCAACCGCCGGCGCCTGGCCTTTCTCGGCGCCGGCCTACCGGCCTGGATTGCCGCCATCGCGGTATTCGCCGGGCTGGAAGCGATTCCGCTGTTCCTCCTGGCGATTTCCAGCATCGTCCTGCTCTACCTCTACCGCATCCCCCGCCAGCTCGGCTGATGATCCGCCTGCTCGCCGGTCTGCTCGCGTGCCTGGTCTGGCCGGCGCAGGCGGTCGAACGAGTGGTCAGCCTGGCGCCGTCGCTGAGTGAAATTGTCGTCGAGTTGGGCGCCCGCGATCTGCTGGTCGGCGTGCTGGATGGTGGCGAGCGGCCGACTGCTCTGGCCCATCTACCGTCCGTGGGGCGCTACGGCCAGTTGGAACTGGAAAGCCTGCTGGCTTTGCAGCCCGACCTGCTGTTGCTCTGGCCGGACAGCATCAGCGGCGCCCAGCGCCAGCAACTTGAGCGTTTCGGCATCCCGCTGTTGGTCGCCGAGCCGCGCGACCTGGCGCACCTGGCCGAGCAGTTTGCCGAGATCGGCAAGCGCATCGGCCGGGCCGAGCAGGGACAGCGGCTTCGCCAGCAGTTCAGCGAACGCCTGGCCGAACTGGCTGCGCGCTACCGGCGCGAGCGGCCGTTGCGGGTGTTCTACCAGATCTGGGACGCGCCGCTGTACACCATCGGCGGGCGGCAGATCATCAGCGATGCGTTGCGTGTCTGCGGCGCCGAAAACGTCTTTGCCGAGCTCGACTTGCCAGCGCCGCAGGTCAGCGTCGAGGCCGTGCTGCAACGCGATCCCGAGGTGATCCTCGCCGGCACCGGCGCGCAACTGGACGCCTGGCGCGCCTGGCCACGGCTGGCGGCCGTGGCGCGTAATCAGCTGTTGCAGGTGCCGGACAAGGGCCTGGAACGACCGAGCTTCCAGATGCTCACGGCCACCGAGCGCCTGTGCCAGGCGCTGGCCAAGGCGCATTGAGGCGGGGTGAGTATCGCGCGCGCGTAGGTTGGGCTGAGCTGCGCGAAGCCCAGCATAGTGATCGCAGGCATAACCGTTGGGCTTCGCAGGCTCAGCGTCAACCTACGTCAGCGCAGTCGTAGCCCGGATGCAATCCGGGCTACGTGCTGGCGGTCAGAGCTGAGGCGTCCAAGTCACGGCAAACAGTGCGGTACGGCCTTCGCTGTTGTAGCCAAAGCGCCCGTTGCTTGTGCTGTAGGTCGCCTCGGCATAGTCCTTGTCGAACAGGTTGTTCAGCTTCAGATCGAACGCTACTTCTTGGCTGGCTTGCCACTTGCCGCGCAGGCTAAACAAGCCATAGCCAGCCAGTTCTGTGTCGTTGTCGGCATCGTCATAGCGGCCGCTGACCGCACGCCAACTGGTGCCGACGGCAAACGCGCCGAACTGGCGATCCAGGTCCAGGCTCAGTGTGCGCTTGGCGCGGCGGGCGAGGGTGTGGCCAGTGTCGCGATCCCGTGGGTCGATCAAGGCCAGTGCCAGGTTACCCTGCCAGCCGAACAGCTCCTGTTTGAGCGCGGCTTCGAAGCCATTGATCCGTGCCGTCTGCACGTTCTGCGGGATGAAGTTCTGGTCGAGCACAATCGCGTCTTCCAGGTCGATGCGGTACAGCGACAGCTCCAGCGCACCGGTTTCGCTGTAGCGACTACGCCATTGCGCTTCGTAGCTTTTGGACATTTCTGGCTTGAGGTCGGGATTGGCGCTTGGGAAGCAGAAACCCGAAAAGCAGAAATCTGGGTAGTACAGATCGTTGAAGGTCGGCGCGCGGAAGCCTTCGCTGTAGGACAGGATCAGGTCGTTGTCGTCGTTGAACGGCAGGGTCAACGCGGCGTTCCAGGTGTTCTCGCTACCGAACTGCTGGTTCTTGTCATGGCGCAGGCCCAGTTCGGTCGAGAAGTGTTCAGCCTTGTAGCGGTGCTGAATATATGCCGCCTGGTTCCAGCGCGAGTCTTCGACAAAATCCGTGTTGCTGCGCAGACGATCTTCGTACCAATCGGCGCCCAGCAGCACTTGCTGGTTGTCGCTCAGTGCCAGGGTATTCACCCAGTTAAGTGAATCGCGGTAGGTGTTGAAGCTGTAGAAAGCATCTGCGCCGGCTTGCGGCTGATCGTTGCCAGTGTCGCGCTTGTCCTCGCTGTGGCCGATTTCCAGGCGGCTATTCCAGGCATCGTTGAGGTTGGCGTCGATGAAACTAGACAGGCTGCTGAGCTGGAAATCGGTGGTGGGCAGAGAGGTGCTGAAGATGTCCTCAAACTCGGCTTGGCCGCGTTGGTCGAGTGCGCTGAAGCCGATCTGCAGGTCATCGTTGAAACGGTGCGAGACATTCAGACTCAGCGATTGATTGCGGTAGGCATCGTCATCGCCGTTGGCGCCGAAGCTGTCACGCGTGGCATCGATGCCTTGGGTTTCATCGAGCGCAGCGCCCAGGTTGAAGCGGGTTTGCGCGTCGCCGCCGGACAGGCCAAGGCTGCGCTCGAAGGTCTGGTTGCTGCCAGCGCCAAGGCGAACGTAGGGCTTCAGCCCGTCGCCGCTGCCTTGGCGGGTGAATATCTGGATAACGC
>TARA_R100001244_G_scaffold126111_1_pt1 | contig 14510 bp, 16 predicted proteins | sample TARA_R100001244 | Tara Oceans TARA_R100001244 (sample SAMEA2621564) | marine metagenome | biome: marine biome (ENVO:00000447); feature: mesopelagic zone (ENVO:00000213); material: "saline water (ENVO:00002010), including plankton (ENVO:xxxxxxxx)" | depth 790 m
GTGTGAGTTCCAAGAGGAGGAGGGTCGTTGTATCTGGTACAAATTAAGGGAATTCTTAAATATAACTCCCCAGCTCCAGACGCATCTATAATTGTCCCTTGGTCCATTGTTCCTACAAATGCCCCAGCACTTGGCCCAGTTAATGAGCGTGTTGGAAATCCACCATAATAATTATGTCCACCTCCTGTAATAAAATCACCTGTTACTGTTTTTAAACGTGCATAAAAATCATATTTTGACCCTGTTAGTTTTTGGATTCCCTCAGTTGGTGTTGTTAAGTCAAATGCTAACTGATACCTTGTTTGGTCTTTATCTCCTATATATGCTAAATCACCATTTTGTCCTGAACTTAGATAATATATTCTTGTAGGTATATTTTCTGGATTTAAAAATGTCCCACCATTTGCCGTATTGTATTCTGATATTTGTATAATCCAGAAAACATGTTTCCAATATACAATTCTACATCCCCAAACTTTCAATATTGCTTTTAATATCTCATATGTGGTACTTACTTTAAATGTTCCCTGTTGGTCTTGTGTATGCGACCAACTCATTTTCCCCTTGGTGTTATATAAAGGGTCATTTGATTGAGATGGGGCTTCATGGTCTGCATTGTACCAATCAACTGAGGTTCTAAATTCTGCATCAACATATGCCCCTTCAGCTGTTCCTCCAATTCCTGTTTTTAATAATGCTTGTGAAATCCAATAAGTGAAACGGCCTGGCCCCCAATACATATCATTTTGGTCATAAGGTTTTGTTGCTCCAACACCAACCCAATCCCTATCTTTTAATAATGCCAAACCATCAGTTGCTGTTATTATAACATCATATGGCTTCGCAATATCTTCTTTACTACCTAAATCCATTAACACATAACCACCCCACAATGGTGCTTCATCAGCTGCTGTTGATTGGTATAAATAAACATACACCTGTTGTTCCTCATATGTGTCCCTCAAGTCGGTAACAAATACCTCCATCGCCGTTCCCTTAACAACTATTGGAATTGTCATTTTAGAACTTAAAATTGTATTGAACCTCTCCTCATTATCTGTATCATATGAGATAACTGGACCTCCTGTTCCTAATGTAATTTCTGATGCAGCCGTGGTATTACCATCAATCCAAATTTCTAAATGATAATCTGTATCATTGTAACTCTTATAATCAGAATAAAATCTTTTTGTATAGGCCATTTATACTCCTCTTAATCTTAATCCTGTTGTCTTACTATTACTCAACCAAATATCATTTCCGATTAATCTCCCCTCAACCTCTATTTGTTGAACTCCTCCTGCCATCATGGATTTTAATTTATTTAATGGTGCAATGACTTCAGGATTCCCACTACCTGCTCCAGAATACTCTCCCATTAATCCAACTGTTGGTCCACTTACGATTCCACCATCTGCAAATTGTGGTATTGGGGTTGATGCTATTAGCCCTATTTGAACCGCTCCCATTGCACCAACTGCTATTGCTAATGGTAATCCGAGTGGTAATCCAAATTGACCAATTACTGTCATTACCCCCTCAGCTGTTGATATTATTGCATTCATAATACCCATGGCCTTTTCTCTTTTTGCTTGTTTTGTTTTTAGTTCTTTCTCCTGTCGTGCGAACTCCTCATCTGATTCTTGTTTCTTTTTATTATAGGAAGTATTCAAATCTTCTATGTACTTCAGTTTCTGCTCCTCATTCATGTTAGAATTTTGAATAGTCAAGAGTTCATATTCATAATCATTCTCCAGTGCCTCATTTTTAATTGCTCTGGAGTTTTCAAATTCTTGCATTTCTTTTTTATTAAGTGCACCAACCAACTCACTTAAACTACTAAAAAGAGTTCTTGCCTTCTGAATGGATGAGGTAATTTGTGTTCCCCACGCATCCCAATATTCACTCCATTTTGCACCTAATGATTTTGTTGTTTCATCTGTTGCATTTAATATTTCATCTGAAACTGATTTTATTGCTGCAATAGGGCCACCCAAATCCACATTTAATGATGTTAATGTAGATGTTTTTTTATCTTCCTTTTTTGTGGGTTGTGTACTTCCTCCCCCTAATTTTAATGGATTATTTAATATTCCTAATGCATCTCCTAACTCTTTTGCTTGGTTTTTCATTGCATCTACAAAACTACCAAACTCATTTTCATACTCTTTTGTTTCAACTTTCAAATCTTCCAACCCATCTGCTATTGTTTCAAATGGATTGATGATAGGGTCTTTACCTAAATATGTTGCTAATTCATTAAATCCTTTAATTAATAAAGATATTGGGCTGAATTCAATAACCCATTGTAGGGCTTGTATTAATGCATTTTTCCACCAGCCCCAATCTCCTAACCTTTCTTTGAATGCATCCCAATTTTCTCTCACATAAGCAAATGCAACAACTATTGCTACAATTGCAGCAACTACCAACCCTATTGGGCTTAATAGCATTGCAAATGCTGTTGCAATTGAACCAATTAAGGCTAATGCTGGGCCTAACGCTGCAACAAATAAGGCTATCGTTACAATATTGGTTTTTACACTCTTATCTAATCCACTCCACCATGCTAAACTTTCCTGAATCCCTCCCATTAATTTCTCAAATACTGGTATGAGCATTTCCCCCAAAGTAATTGCAACTCCTTCAGCTTGGGATGCTAAACGCCTCATTGCTCCAGCTGCACCACTATCCATAATATCAGCCATCTCCTGAGATTTTCCTGCCGACTCGTCTAATGCTTTTGAATACCTTTCTGTTTTTTCTGTATTTTTTGCTAATGTTAATCCTGATGAAAATGCAATACCTCCAAATAATTCAGTTGCTGTTTTAAGTTTATCTGTTGAGGTGTTTATTTGATTCATAGCCTCATCATAGCTAATTCCCTTCAGGGCTAATTCAACAAATATTTTTCTTAAATGAGTACCCATTTTTGATGCTTGCATTCCACTATCTGCCAATGTCATCATCATAGAGGTTAAATCCTCCAATGGAACTCCAACTGCACTTGCTGTTGCACCAACTGTTGGCATTGCAATACTTAGTTTCTCCATATCAATTGCAGCACTTGAACTGGCAACTGCAAACATGTCAGCAACTTTTGTTGCGTCCTCTGCCTCCATCCCAAAACTGTTCATTGTTGATGCAACTATTGTTGCACTTTGAGCCAAATCATGTCCTGTTGCTTGAGCTAAACTTAATATGGAATCTGTTGATTTATTTATTTCTTTAGGTGTTAAACCTAATTTAGATAATTCTAATTGCAACTCAGCAACTTGTGATGCAGTAAACATTGTGGATGAACCTAATCTCTTTGCGTTTGCCTCTAATGATTTAAACTCTGACGCAGTTGCCCCACTTACTGCCTTAACTTTCAGCATGGCTTGTTCAAAATTAGCAAATGTTTTTATTGCAATTGCACCCAATCCAATAATGGGCATTGTTAAACCAGTTGTCATTGAACTCCCAACATTTTTCATTGACCTCCCAAAACGCTTTACTTTCCTTTGGGCTTGTTTCATTGCCTTATTAAATCCAGCTAAGTTTGCCCCAAAATTAAATGTTAAAAATCCAACTGCTTTATTTGCCATGTTCTTCCATCTTTTTAATGTATTCTGCTTTTGTTTTTAATTTTTTAAAATCAACCTCATCTGTTTTTTTCTCCCAATCAAAGTCCATCAAATCTTTGGGCTTTAAAGTTTTATTTTTAGGTAGTTGAATATTAAGTAGTAGTGTTGTTTGCCATCTTACCCTTTCCCATTCTTGTCGCTGTCTCATGTTTTCCAACTCATAAAATCCATCCAGCTTATTCCAAAAATGTTTGGGTAACATATCATAAAAATCATCTACACCCATTCCAACTTGCCCGAATGCTATACTTTCTAACTCACGCCAACTAAGAGCTTTTTTTATTTTTTGTTGGCCTTTTGCTTTTTTTTAGTTGTTCCCCCCATTTGTTCGGCTAAAACTTCCATGCACCGCCCTATTGAATCAAAATCCTCATCAATCAAATCAGCTAAGGAATCAATAGTTATTTCACATGGTTGTTTTGCAGCTCTATAACCATCCTCTAAGCCACAAAAAATTAAAGTTAAGGCATTGTCTAAATTCATATTTTGCCCTAACTTGTCTAAATCTGCCAAACTTGTGTCAGTTAATGCACTATATTTCCTCAATGCATTGAATCCAAATTTAACTGGATATTTTTTTTCATTAATTTCTACAAATGTGTATTTCATGTTTGTTTGTTTTTAAGTAGGCTTGCAAAGGGATGAAACAAACTAACAAGCTCATCCCCCTGCTCCCCCAAATTGTTACTACGATACTGTTTGCGTCAATGCTCCTGTTCCCTCAAAACTCATTGAATAAGTAGCTGTATCCTCTGTTCCTGCGGACACTGAGAATGATGTTAAAAATACCGAACCACTGTACACTGTGTCTCCTGTTGCAGCCCCAACATTTCCAAATTTAACTGTTAATGCTACTCTGTTGGTTATCATATTTACTAACGCTACATCATCCGCACCATTTGTTAATGCAGATGACGCTGCATCTGTCCATGCATATGCCCCATCTAAATCAATTGAAAAATCTCTCAATCCCTCAAGAGATTCTTTCCATCCTGAACTTTCTTTATTTGTTATTTCTCTCAAACCCAGATTCAAATTTAATGAACCATTTTGGGCATAAGCAACTAAGACAGCTGTTCCACTATCGTAAACTTTAATCTCTGTTCCATTTATTATTGCCATTTTCTTTCTTTTTTATTTATTAATTAATTAATTTTCTTTTTTATCTTCTTTTTTTGCTTCTTTTTTTGCTTTCTTTTTTTTAGGCTTTACAATGCATTCCAATTCAATCAACTCTTGCAATTCATCTTTGATTGTTATAACAACCCATGCTCCTTTCCTAATTATTTTTCCGTGCCTTTTACTCGGCCAATCTTTTATTAATTCGTATGTCATTTTTATTCTTCTTTTACCCATCCATTAACTGGGTTGTTTATAAATATTAATATCTCAGAATGTGAATATTGTTCAAATCCTATTAAATCAACTGGAGTATCCCCCTTGAATTTAACAATAAATTCTGTTCCTTGTAGATTGTATCTCAATGTATTTTTATTCTCAATAACTCCTAAAAAATCTATTATATCAACCTTTTCTGTATTTAGTATAATGTATTTCATAATTTTGAGGTATTAATAAAGTGGGACATCTGTTACTATATTATCACTGTCCATATTTATCATTAATCCTGGATTCCCATTTATTGTTTTTAAGGAATTTATTGTTATACTGCCAATAAAACTTCCTTTCACTTGGAAATTGTAAGGAACGACAGTTCCATCATTTCCGATGTAAATCTTATGATTCCCCAGTATGATTTGCTGCACATCTTGGTTATCCCCACCACCAAATCTAAATGCTAAATCCCCACTTGTATAACTATTTATAGTGTAATCCAACTCCATATATGTAAAATTCCCCCCAATTGTTGGTGTTGTTTGTCTAACATCTGTTACTGTTGCGTCTGCTTTTGTTAAAGTATCCCCATCAATAACCCATGTTCCGCCAACACTATTGGCCCAAGTCGCATCCAATACATTTGCGCTTTCAGTAAGATTTACACTATCCAATAAAAGAAATTCATAAGTAACTTTTACTATAGATACATTATCAAAATAACGTAAATCTCCATCAGCTCCTGTTGAATTTCCATTACGCAATCTAACTTGTATTGTTGTTGCAGTACTGGCTGTTCTAAAGTATCCTACTATCTCTGTCCAAGTGTCGGCAGGAACTGTCTTTCCAACATAAGCAACTGTACCACCAACTATATCCCACGCGTCAGTTGGTTCGCCAGACAACACACACCATCTATTGTCATTTGCAGATGGAGCATACGCCCAAACTGAGGCCCTGTAAATAGTGTTTGGCTCTACTGTCATCTCAGCTGAGAAGGTACCCATATTTATAGAAGCACCATCAACTTCAAGTTTCCATGAATAATCTCCAGTCTGGGGTTTTTCTGTACTTCTTTCGCTTATAACACCTGTATCATCAAGTGCCGTCCAAGAGCCTGCCTCCTCAAATCCAGGATTCTCCACTAAGCTAAACCCACCAACAAAAGTTTGTCCATCTCCCATGCGTAAATAAACTGTTACGCTGCCAGAACTCGAATATTTACCCCTGTTGTTTAATACATTAAATGGAGTGCCATTATTATATAATGCAGCTACTTCATCGGAAGTTAAAGCACTATCCCACATTGCCACTTCATCAATATTTCCATTTGAATAAAAAGTATTAGTAAATTCAAATTTACTGATAACTAAATCCCCTTCATTGTCTAAATTTGTATCTTCACCATTTATATCAGCAGTATCCGCCACTCCATTAACATAACCAACCACCTTACCATCCCTATCTGCCGAAATAACAATGTGAGCCCATGTATTTTCATAATCATTTAAATCTATACTTGAGCCTGTATATGTCGAATGCGTTACTTCATCAACAACCTGATACATGTGCAGCCTTGGAGGGGTTGCGTCATTTCCTCTAAAATACCATCTATTCTCAGGGTCTTCTGCTTTCGACATAATATAAAACGAATCCCAATTATCTGTTTTTACCCATGCAGATATACTAAAATCAGCTGTTCCAAGATTTAATACATCTCCTAAATCAACATATTCGTCCACTCCATCAAAATAAGCACTTAACCTATTTTGAAACACGTCTATATTTAAAATTCTTAAATCAAAATCCAATGCTTTACGATAAACCCCTTCATCACTTACATTCTCATCAAATAAATCATTGTATCCATTATATTTTATTGATTGTACTACTACACCATTATATGTTCCACTTCTTCTATCTAATGATGTTCTTATTTTTTTTGCCAAATCTGATGCCTGTGCATACGTTTTACAATAACAACTAACCATCACTCCATCAGTATCCAATGTTGAAACTCCATCATTATCCTGTGTTGGTGTTTCCCCAGTTACATCATAAACAATAAATGGAAATTCTGTTGTATTTTTTGCCACATTTGGGAATATTCTACTGCTGACTAATGCACTAACATCAGTATCATTTTTCAAAACATCATATATTACTTTCCCTGAATCCATTTTAATATCCTAATTTTCCATATTTTTTTAAACGCCTTGTGTGTGTCTTTAACGCTCTTTCAAAAATCTTTTCTGCATCTTTCATCCCATTTGATAACACTGTTCCTTTCTCGGTATTAAATGCATTCGCCATCCATGGTTGATTCTTTCCTGTTCCTTTCCCTCCAAAATTAACCTCCCCTCCATACTCTACAAAAGCACCATAATATCCACTCTTTGAATATTTACCAGTCTCTTTATCCTTCTTTGCAAATGCTCCTTTAACTCTTGGCCCAACATATCCTCCATTGTATTTTCTGCTTGCCTTTGTTGTAAAAAACCCAACACTGTTTGCTAACTGTCCTGTTCCTCCTAATGCTTGTGCATTCGATTTTGCTGCTTTAACTAATGGTTTGGAAACATGCCTCCAAAATTTTACCCATACTTTACTTTGGTCCACTTGTTTTGGCAATTGCTTAAACATTAATTCAATATCTCTTAAATTTTGTTTGTTTACTTCAACAGTAATTTTATTATTTGTTCCTGCTTCTGCCATTTAATCTTTTTGTTCTGTTTCTAATTCTAAAAATGCATCACGCCCATCAATTTCATTTATTACTTTAATATAATAATATTTACTATCATAACTAACCCTCATCATTTCTGTTACTGCAATATCCAAATTTCTTATTGTAAAAACAACTTTGCTTGTGGCTGTTATTCTTTGCAATTCCTCTCTTTCATTTCCGCCTTTCCAATTAATATTGGCCCATAATGTTTTATATGTACCCCATGTTATAACTAACTCCCCGTACCCATCTGGTGATGTTGTTGGCTCTTCAATTATTACTCTCCTATCTAAATCACCTATCTGCATACTTGAACCTTATATTGTTCTAATAAATACTTAGCACCCATAGGTAATGTATTTACTTGACGCCCCACAACAACTGCTGTTCTATTCTGATACCAATGGCCCAGAGTTAAATAAACGGCTTGAATAATTGCACTTGGCACATCAGTAGATGCTGTACCATAACCCACTATATATTCACATTGAACCGCATCTATTCTATCCGAATTAACTGCCCCATCTGTTTCTGTAGCTTCTGAACTATCAATATCAAGCAGTGATGGTTCAATGGCTGGGATTAATGAATACGCTGCCGCTGATACTGTCCGTAGTATATCTTTAACATCATAGTATTTTATGTCATTAATATCCCCCACTGGGCTTTTCAATAATTCAGTTAAATCTGAAAAGTTTGAGCCGTATTGAACAAGTGTTGTGTTTATAAAAAACCTGTTTGTATATTCTTGAGCAGATTCAGTTGCAGCAGATATAAGGTTATCAATGACTGTATCATCCTCTGTTGTATCTACTTTTAAAAATGTTTTTGCGTCAGCTGTTGTAATTAATACCACTGCTGCTGCTGTCTCTACTTTATATGCTCTCATATCTTTAATTTAAAAAAGGGATGGCAGTATTCCCACCACCCCTTTATTGTTAAATAATCAAATGTTTACCCTTCAATTAAGTTTGCAAATGCAGTTGCATTTTGTACAGCATCCCCATCGAAAAGTCCAGTTAACACCATTCTTGGCTCACCAGTGTCAGCTCCAGAATAAGGGTCATATAAAGCATCAATCCCTCCAAATTGAGCAATATGTACTTTCGAGAAGTCTCCAAATAAAACATGCTCTTTACCAGAAACACCACTTGCTGCTACGTTTGAGCTTACGAAAGCATAAAAACCATTAACAGTTTTATCTCTCATGTCATAAGCAGCAGAAACGTTAGAAACCATCTCAGAAGATTTGATGGCAGCATAAGCGTCAGAATCCATTAAGTATGCCATTCTTGCTCCTTCATAAGTTCCATCATTTCCAATGTAAGTGTTTTCCAAAATTGATGCAGTTGCTCCAGTAAAGGCAGCAACAGAACCAGCAGCAGCGTCAGCAAATATAGAAGCTGGTGCAGCAGTAACATCACTTGTCTCAAGTAAAGCCGTTTCAAGTGTAGAAGCCATATTAGCAGCAATATTTGCTTGTAACGAAGCCTCTAAGGATGTATTTTGTACTAAAGATTCTTGACTCATACTTACCACAGAAATTAATTTCTTTGGTGTTAAAGTTATAGCCGATAAATCTCCAGCAGATGAAACTGCTGAACCTCCCGTTTCTTGTATCCATGATGAAGTAACTCCAGAAAATACTGGGAATTTCAAATCATTTATACCATAATACGTATTAGCACCTGCACTCGCCAAAACAAGGTTAGATTCTAATTGGTCTGTAAAACTCATTGTTGATTCACTATTAGTAGAATCTGTGTCCCATGCTCTTGTTAATACAGATGATGGAATCCCTACTCCTTTGTATGACTGACCTGTGTAACGAGATTCGTTTCTCGCTTCCTCATCCATCTCCTTTACAATGCCGTGAAGCCTTCCTGTAAAAGCTGCTCTCATAGCAGCTTGAAAACTAAATCTCTCTAAATCTTTGTCTTCTTTCTTAGCAGCTGGCACACCAGAAGCAACAGCAGTATTACGTTTTATTGTTTCTAATTTTTCTACTCTTTCAATTCTTGTATCAAGACTATCAACCTCAGCTAATAAACCATCAACATTATCATTTTCGTCCTGCGTTAAATCTCTTTCTTCAGTAGAGGCAACATCTTTTATGTTCTCTAAAGAATCAATAATATCTGAACGCATTTCTTTTAATTCAATACTATTTTTCATTTTTATTATTTTAATTATTTTCTCTTTTTTAATTCAATTTTTAATGAAACAAGAGAACGCTTCACTAAATCTTTTTCCTCCTTTTCTTTTTCAACTTTTTCTTTATAAGTTGCTAACCCTCTTTGTGCTACAACTAAATCATTTGCATCAGGATAGGCTGCGTAAGTTACAGGGCTCACATCAAATAATCTATCAATCTTTTTTATTGTTCTAATATTATTACCATCCTCATCTGTTCCCCATTCATCATCTGCAACTGTAAAGGCAAATGAGCTTTGTGTAATATCCCCTCTTTCCATTGATACAACTAAATCTTTTCCATAAGAAGTTTCAGGCACATCAAATTCATATCTTAACCCTTTTTCATCAGTATTTAATCTTAATGTCCCAGATGTTGTTCTTCCTAAAATTAAATTCTGGTCATGATTAATTAAAGCCCTCACATCTGATTTTTCTATTAATTCAGGAGTAAATGCCCCAGCTTCAATGTACTCATAAAATCCTCCTAAATTTTCGCTTCTTATGTTATACATTGATGCATGACCCATTATTACCTTGTTGCCATCTTCAGTTTCTTCTGCTCTTGTTTTTATATTAAATATTCTTTTTTCCATAATTTCATTAAATTTTTTATCCCAAATGTTTTTTCTATTTTCTTCAAGTTGTGTACTACATACAGCCAACCTTTGTTTCTCATCTTCAAAATCACCCACCATTATATCATCAGACATACATCTATCCATAAAATCGTCATCTGATTCATATGTATTAGGAGTCGGCAGTGGCATCTTCTCCTATTTTTTCTATTGTTGTCATGTTCAATTGCATGAAATGTTTATCCCCACCCTCAATTGAATTTAAGTTTTCTTTTTGTCTAACTTCATTTATAGACATGTAGCCGTTTGTTATTGCTGTTTTATATGCTTCAGTTCTTGATTTAACATCACCTCTTAAAAGTCCATTCACATTAAACTCAATAAATGTGTTGCCTATTTCGTTGGTTCTGAATAACTTATAATTCATTTCACTTTCTATTCTTGTTATATACGGCATCAATGTATATGTAACAAACTCCTGAGACTGCATTTCAATATTATTGAAACTTGATTTGCTCAAATCTTTTAGCATATGTGGAGGAATATTAAAGATACGTGCCACCTCTTCTATGCTAAATTGTCGGCTCAATAAAAATTGTGCTTGCTCTGGTGAGATAGATATAGGTTTGAAGGTCAACCCTTCTTCTAATATCATCGTTGAGTTACTTTGATTTAGTTTTGAATAACTATTATTGAAAGAATTTTTTAGTCTATCAATTGCTGTTTCACTTAATGCTCTATCGGTTGCTAATACTGCACTGGGTTTTGCACCATTTTTAAAAAATGTGTTTCCAAATTCCTCAACATTCAATCCCCAATTTAAAGCATTCTGACACTGGTCAATTGGACTTAATCCACTCAACCCATCTTCTGTAATTGTTTTGAAATGTAATAAATCATAACTATCTAAAATTGCACCCTCATCAATTTGGTAAAATATTTCACCCTCATTAATTACAGGTGTGACAGTTTCAGGATTAAGAGGTATTAATTCAATCGGTGTTCCCCCACCATCTCTAATAATTTGCACATAAGAATTCCCAGTTGTACAAATACACATCATAATGTATTCAAAGAACGTTATTTTATTTTGATAATTGTTTGGTTTGTATTTAATAAGATTATAGATTCTGTTGTTGGAATCCTCAATCTTATCCCCATTTGCAGCTTTTGTATAAACTGAACATGGCAAAGATGAAACACTTTCAGATAATAATCTAATTGCACACCAAACAGATGTAAGTGTTAATGCTTTGTCTGTTGTATATGGGTTTGCGTTTGGGAACAAGGTACTTAAACTCAATCCCCTTTGCTCTTTTTTTTCAGGACTTTTTGTAGTAAAAAAGTTTCTGATGTCTGTAATTATGCTCAAATCTTATAAGAATTTTCGCAATTATACGTTTATCTTTTGTTTCTATTATGCAACTTAGTTGCATTTCTTAAACCCTTGCCTAACGCTATATGGTGCATTCTAAAGGATTATTGTAGTTTTTAGGTATATGCACCCCTAAAATAATATAAAATTGATTTACTATCGTACACCCAACCAAAATAAATATATTATGTTAAATTGTTTTTTACCCTTTTTAACCTCCTATCTCTGCAATTTCTATAAGAATTATAATCTGAGTATTTTCTTTTTTTAAAATGGTCTTGATATTCTTGCTCCACTAACTCATATGCCTGTTTATATGTTTTAGTTTCAGAAGCTAAGTCCCAGAATCTTTCATCAAATCCATCTGGACTTAGTAAAGCTATTATTTTTATATCCATTATAATACTAATAAATCACGACTATCATAAACACTTGTTCCCTCATCTTCAGAATAGTATTCCCCAAGGGCCATTATCAATGCAACAATTGGGTCAATACGTTCGGTGGATTTGCTTTTATTTGGCTTGATGTTTCCAGCTGGGTCTTCTTGTAAAGCTATATTAGATAAACACCAATTTAAACAGGGGTTATTATCGTGAATAATATTCTTTGCAATTATTTCAACCTCTAAGGCTTTTGTTGGCATTGACATGCTGACAAATCCCTGACCGAATGGGTCCATAATTGCTCCATCATTTTGTAAGTCTATTATCAATTGTGATGCTCCCCACCTATCATATGCAATACTTTGAATACGATATTTTTTACTTAACTCATTTATCTTTGCTCTAATAAAATTATAATCTTGAACATCACCCTCTGTTCCATAAATGTGTTCATCTCTTAGCCACTCCATATAATTTACACCATCTCTATCACTTCTTTTTTTAGCATTTTCTTTTGGAATAAAGATATATGGTTTTATAACAAACTTGCCATCTACATTAAATAATAAAACAAACGCACTTAAATCTCTTGTGGATGCTAAGTCTAACCCACCCCAACACTCCATCCCATCTAATGTTGAGTAATCAAATTCCTGATAACACTCCATCCATTCATCATGCCCAATCCATTGCACTTGTGATTCAGTCCATACATTGAGCATCAATCTCAAAAATGTGTTACGATAAGATGGTAAATCAACAGCCCTTTTTGATTCCCTATGCATATAATCTTTCCTTAATGATACTCCATAATTTGGATTTGCTTTTTTCCAAACTTCCTCACTTGTAATATCATCATCCATTTTAGCTTCATAAATTACTGGATAAAAACTATCATCTTCAATAACACCATCCATTACTTTTTTAGCATATGTATAAACCTCATAACATATGGACTGTCTATCATATCCTGCTGTTGTAATTGCTATGGTTAATGGCTCACGCCTTGCACCTGTTGAGGTTGTTAATGTGTCCCATAAATCCCTATTGGGTTGTGTATGCAACTCATCAAATATTATGCAGTTTGCATTGAACCCATGTTTAGTTTTACTATCTGATGAAATAGCTTGGAAAAAATTTCCCTTTCTTTCATTTGTTATGCTATTTCTAAAGACTTTACTTCTATTGCTTAATTCAGGATTTTGTAATATCATTCCCTTTGCAATCTCAAAAACAATACCAGCTTGGTTTCTATCTCCAGCTGCTGCATATATTTCTGCACCTCTTTCATTATCTGCAAACAACATATAAATCCCTATGGCTGCACACAATGTTGTTTTACCATTCTTTCTTGGGACTTCAATAAATACTGTTCTATATTTTCTTAGGTTTGTTTTTTTATCTTTCCAACCAAAGATGTTTCCAACTATTTCCTTTTGCCAATCTTCTAAGAATAAAGGTTTGCCGCTCAACTCTCCTTTAGTATGGGTGATAAATGTTTCAATAAAACTTATTGCTTTGTCGGCTGCTTGTTTATCAAAAATATATTTAATCAAAATAATTATTTATTTGCGTGTTGTTGTTTACTGTTGGTGCTGATATGCTTGCCCTTGCTACTGGTGTTAATCCAAATTGTGTTGCTAACTTCAATGCGTTATTTAAGGCATCATTTTTAATTTTAAGATAGGGCTTTGCTTGACTTCTAACCACATCCCCATTTGTGTTTGTAAAATTATCAATGCGTCCATTTTTTCTTAACTCAATTTCACATTCAATGTATAAACTTATTTCATTGCAATATGCCTCAACCAATCTTAAATCAACTGTATGTAACATTTGTAAATTAAATAATTGGTTTGTAACTTTTAACCATTCACCTTTCCCAATTTCACTCAATAAATCAGGAGCATCAGGGATAGATAAACACAAATCAACCTGCATTTCATTTTCAACCTCCCTGCTCTTTTCAGTTGTTCCCTGTATTGCTTTTAATTTAGTTGGTATTTTCTTGCGACCCTTCCCCATTAATTTTTATTTAATGTTTCTTCTGTTCTAATTAAACAGGGGAATCCATCAAAATCCTTCTCCAATTCTTGCATGTAATTTCCACATTTGCACTTGGCTTCTTTTGTCCTAATTTTATTTTTTACAATTTCCAAAGTTGCTTTTGTTAATTGTTTTTTTTCATTACATTTTTTACATATATATGTTAACATTGTTGTTGGTTTTAGTTTGAACTTAAACTGGTTGGTCCATATCCCCAATTTTGCGTATAAAATATCGATA
>TARA_R100001244_G_scaffold511_11_pt1 | contig 14488 bp, 7 predicted proteins | sample TARA_R100001244 | Tara Oceans TARA_R100001244 (sample SAMEA2621564) | marine metagenome | biome: marine biome (ENVO:00000447); feature: mesopelagic zone (ENVO:00000213); material: "saline water (ENVO:00002010), including plankton (ENVO:xxxxxxxx)" | depth 790 m
GACCTGCCGCAGGACTGGAAGAACGCTTTCGAGCGCGCCTACCACCTGTTGCAGCACGCCCCGTTGAAGAAGTTGGTCGCCACCTATTTCAGCGGCCTGGACGACAACCTCGGCCTGGCGGTCGGCCTGCCGGTGGACGGCCTGCACGTCGACCTGGTGCGCGCGCCGGAGCAGCTGCCGCTGCTGCTCGATCGCCTGCCGGCCTACAAGGTGCTGTCGCTGGGCGTGGTCAACGGCCGCAACGTTTGGCGCTGCGACCTGGACAAGGCCCTGGCGCAGTTGCAGCAGGCGCAGGAACGCTTCGGCGCCAACCTGTGGGTCGCCGGTTCCTGTTCGTTGCTGCACAGCCCGGTCGACTTGAACCGTGAAGACCAACTGGATGGCGAGCTGCAAGGCTGGCTGGCTTTCGCCGTGCAGAAGTGCGCGGAAATCGCCATCCTCGCCCGCGCCGTCAACCAACCGCAGGCGGCCGAGGTGCAAGCCGCGCTGGCCGAGAGCCGCGCGCTCCAGGCCAGCCGTGCAGGCTCGTCGCGGATTCACCAAGCGGCGGTGCAGGCGCGCCTGAACGCCATCACCCCGGCGGACAGCCAGCGTATTTCGCCGTTCGTCGAGCGCATCGACAAGCAGCGTGCGCGCCTGCAATTGCCGGCGTTGCCGACCACTACCATCGGCTCGTTCCCGCAGACCGCGGCGATCCGCCTGGCGCGCCAGTCGTTCAAGGCTGGCAAGCTGTCGGCCGCCGCCTACACCGAGGCCATGCACAGCGAGATCCGCCACGCCGTTGACGTGCAGGAAAACCTCGGCCTGGATGTGCTGGTGCACGGTGAAGCCGAGCGCAACGACATGGTCGAGTACTTCGCCGAGCAGCTCGACGGCTACGCCTTCACCCGCTTCGGCTGGGTGCAGAGCTACGGTTCGCGCTGCGTCAAACCGGCGGTGATCGTCGGCGACCTGAGCCGTCCGCGGCCGATGACCGTCGAGTGGATTCGCTACGCGCAAGGCCTGACCGACAAGGTGATGAAGGGCATGCTTACCGGCCCGGTGACCATGTTGATGTGGTCGTTCCCGCGTGAAGACGTCAGCCGCGAGGTGCAGGCGCGCCAATTGGCGCTGGCGATCCGCGACGAGGTGCAGGATCTGGAGGCGGCGGGGATCAAGATCGTGCAGATCGACGAAGCGGCGTTCCGCGAGGGCCTGCCGCTGCGCAAGGCGCAGTGGGCCGACTACCTCGCGTGGGCCAGCGAAGCCTTCCGCCTGTGCGCCTCGGGCGTGCGCGACGAAACGCAGATCCACACCCACATGTGCTACAGCGAGTTCAACGATGTGATCGAGTCCATCGCCGCGATGGACGCCGATGTGATCACCATCGAGACCTCGCGCTCGGACATGCAGTTGTTGGAGGCTTTCGAGGCCTTCGCTTACCCCAACGACATCGGTCCCGGCGTCTACGACATCCACTCGCCACGGGTGCCGGACACCCACGAGATGGTCAACTTGATGCGCAAGGCGGCCCAGCGTATTCCCGTCGAGCGCCTGTGGGTCAACCCGGACTGCGGCCTGAAGACCCGCGCCTGGGCGGAAACCGAGGCGGCGCTGGTCAACATGGTCGCCGCCGCTCGCCAGCTGCGCAGCGAGCTGGCCTGAGTCCGACGAGGATATCTAGGGTGGACATGGCGAAGCCTTGTCCACCTGGCCGTTGGGTGCTCGCCGCCCAACTTACGGCCTTTTTGATTATGTCCCCAGGCGGTCGCGCTTTTGTGGGCGGCGGTCTGCATCATCTAACAGCGATAGAGCCTTTTCTGTGGGCGAGGGCGGCGATCTGCCGACCACTCGGCAAGTTTCATCAAACTGTCACGGTTCTGTGGCAGCGCGCACGACCAAATATCACCAGACTCACGACTTAATGGGGTTCTGCGTTCTGGTGTTTCTATGCGTGCATTAATTTTCCTCGCCGCACTGTTGTGCGGTGTGTCCTCCTTTGCGGCCGAACGCTGCGCCGTTCAGGTACCGACTGAGCGCGTCGCCGTGGGCGAGGTGCAACTGGCCTACCAAAGCATCGGCCGCGCCAGCGATCCGGCGCTGCTGCTGGTCATGGGCCTGGGCGGGCAGTTGATTCACTGGCCCGACGAAGTGGTCGCGCGCTTGTGTGCGCAGGGCTTTCGGGTGATCCGTTTCGACAACCGCGACGTTGGCCTGAGTGCCTGGACGCATGCCGCACCGCCGATCAATCTCGGCTACGAGGCGTTGCGCTATCGCCTCGGCCTGTCGGTGTCCGCGCCTTACCGCCTGCGCGACATGGCCGGCGATGCGCTGGGCTTGATGGATGCCCTGGCTATCCAGCAGTTCCATGTGCTCGGCGCCAGCATGGGCGGGATGATCGCCCAGCACCTGGCCGACCTGGCGCCGCAGCGGGTGCAGAGCCTGACCTTGATCATGACCAGCTCCGGCGCCCAAGGGCTGCCGGCACCGAGCGCGGCCCTGCTGACGCTGCTGGCCACGCGTGAAGCGCCGAACCGTGCGGTGGCGCTGGAGCAACAGGCCGATCTGCTGGCCGCCTTGGGCAGCCCGGCCGTCAGCGATGACCGCGCTGTGCTGCTGCAACAGGCGCAAACGGCCTACGACCGCGCGTTCAATCCCGACGGTGTACAGCGCCAACTGCTGGCCATTCTCGCCGAGCCGAGTCGGGTCGAATTGCTCAACCGTTTACAGGTGCCGACCCTGGTGGTGCACGGCACCGCCGACCCGCTGTTGCCGGTGATGCACGGCGTGCATGTGGCGGCGCATATCGAAGGCAGCGAACTGAAACTCATCCCCGGCCTGGCCCATCGCTTCCAGGAGGCGTTCAAGGAGCCATTGTTGGCTGCGGTGCTGCCGCATCTGCAAGCGCATCGCCAGGACGGTCATTGGGCGCAGCTGTAACCTTTGTTCTTGAACTGTGCGGCCGCGGCCGTGGGTACGCTCGGGCGCTCGACTCCTGCAAGGCAGTTTGCCAGCCGCGGCTTCTGCCGTAGACTTCGGCCAGTCGCCTTGCAGGGAGCGCAACATGTACCAATCAGCCGCATGGGTTTATGCCGTCTCATGTCTTTTGTGCCTGAGCGTCGCTCAGGCCGAGTCGTTGCCGCTAGGCGATCCACTGCTCGATAACCTGACGCCGAGCGCGGTGACGTCGGCTACACGCGAGGCGCGTGGCGTATTGCGTGCCCGCGATCAGGCGGTGTTGTCCAGCGAGCTGGCGGGGCGGATTACCGAAATGCCGTATGCCGAAGGGCAGGGCTTCGCCAAAGGCGAGGTGCTGGTGCGTTTCGACTGCAGTGCCTACCAGGCTCAATTGCGCGCTGCACAGGCCGGTGCTCGGGCTGCTCGTGAAGAGCTGGCGCACAATAAACAGTTGGCGGCGCTGAACTCTGTTGGTCGCTTCGAGGTGGCGCTGGCCGAGGCGCGTCAGGCCGAAGCCCAGGCCCAGGCCCAGGTTTATCAAGTGCAGATCAACCGCTGCACGGTGAGCGCTCCGTTCGATGGCCGCGTGGTGGCGCGCAGGGTGCAGCCGCATGAAAGCGTGGCCGGCGGCACGCCACTGCTGGACGTGGTGGATAACCGCACCTTGGAGGTTCACCTGCTGATGCCGTCGCGCTGGCTGGGCATGCTCAAGCCCGGCGACCGTTTCAGTTTCACACCCGATGAAACCGGTAAGCCGCTGCAGGCCGAGGTCAAACGCCTCGGCGCACGGATTGACGAGGGCAGCCAGACGTTGTTGTTGATCGGTACTCTGCCGGGCGTCACTGAAGGGTTGTTGGCGGGCATGAGTGGCACCGCGCGCTTCACGGAGGCGCCATGACTGCCCAGGTGCCCGGCTTGGCGGAACGGGTGTTTGCCCAGTTCCTCGCCCTCGAGCGTCAGGCGCGCAACGCCAAGAACATCGACAGCCTGGCCTATGCCCTGGTCAACGATGCGCAGGGTCTGTTCGGCTACCGCCATACCGCCCTGCTGATTGCCGGTCGCGTGCGCGCCCTGACCGGCATCAGCGTCGTCGATCCCCATGCCCCTTTCGTCGCCTTCGTGGAAACCGCGGCCAGCCAATTGCTCGCCCAGGGGCGTTCGGACAAGCCCCAGGTAGTGGCTGCCGACTCGTTGAGTGCGCAGAGTCAGGCGGATTGGCACAGCCTGTCGACGGCCGCGGTGTTCTGGCTACCGTTGATGGACAAACAACAACAGCCTTTCGGCGGTTTATGGATCGCCCGCGAGCAACCCTGGAGCGAGGCCGAACAAGCCCTGCTGACCCAGTTGGGCGATGCTTACAGCCATGCCTGGTTGGCCCTGCAACCGGGCAAACCCTGGCGCTTGCGCTGGCCGCGCAAGAAAGTTGCCGCGGTCCTCGGCGCGGCCCTGCTGCTGTTGCTGTTGCCCATACGCCAATCGGTGCTGGCCCCGGCGGAAGTGGTGCCACTGGGCGGCCAGGTGGTCGCCGCGCCACTGGATGGGGTGATTGCCGAAATCCTGGTCAAACCCAACCAGGCGGTGCGCGCGGGTGACATCCTGCTGCGCTTTGACGCCACCAGCATCAAGGCCCAGGCCGATGTCGCCGAGCGCAGCCTGGATGTCGCCGAGGCCGAGCTCAAGGCCAACGCCCAGCGCGCGTTCACCGATGCCGATTCCAGCGCACGTATCGACCTGTTCGCCGCCCGTGTGGAGCAGAAGCGCGCCGAGCGCGACTACGCCCGGCAACTGCTGGCGCGCAGCGAAGTGCGCGCCGAACGCGATGGCATCGCGGTATTTGCCGACGCCCAGCGCTGGACCGGCAAGCCGGTGCAAACCGGTGAGCGCCTGATGGAGATCGCCGAGCCGAGCCAGGCCGAGCTGCGCATCGAGTTGCCGGTAGCCGATGCCCTGGAGTTCAAGCCGGGCACGGAGGTTGCGTTGTTCCTCGACAGCGATCCGTTGCACCGCCACGAGGCGCAGTTGCAACGCATCGCCTATGAGGCGCAACAGACCGCCAGCGGCCAGCTGGCTTATCGCCTGGATGCCGAGTTCGTCGGTGCGCCACCGCGCATCGGCCTGCGCGGCACCGCGAAAGTTTTCGGCGAGCGCGGCCCCTTGGCCCTTTATCTGTTACGCCGCCCGCTCGCGGCCCTGCGCCAAACGGTAGGTCTGTAAATGCAATTGCCCGCGCTGCGTGCCGATCTGCAGTTGTCACCAGCCGCCACCACACTGGATGGCGCGCCACAATGGACCCTCGCCGATCCGCTGCGCGGGCGTTACTTCAAGCTTGGCGTCACCGCCATGCGTTTACTCCGGCATTGGCAGCTGGGCGATGTCGGGCGCGTGCTCCAAGCCGCCAACCGCGAGCCGGGCGTAGCGCTGGACGAAGCGGAGTTGGACGAGTTGCTACGTTTTTTGCGCAACCACGACTTGATCGCTGCGCTGGATGCCGAGCAGAGTGCCAGTTATGCCGCCAAGGCGTCGCAACAGCGTCACGGCCTGTGGCAAGGCCTGCTCCACCAATACCTGTTCTTTCGCATTCCACTGTGGCGCCCGGATGCTTTTCTGGATCGCACCTGGCCGTGGCTGGCGCGCTATGGCCCCAACCTGCTGCGCATCGGACTGCCGGTGCTGCTGGTCCTCGGAGGCTTTCTGGTCGCCCGCGACTGGGAGCGTTTCATCGCCACCTTTCCGCACCTGTTCAGTCTCGGCGGCGCGATTTCGTTCGGTATCGCTTTGGTCTTTGCCAAGCTATGCCATGAATTTGGCCATGCCTACATGGCCAAGCGCGCCGGTTGTCGAGTGCAGAGCATGGGGGTGGCGTTCATGGTCATGTTTCCGATGTTCTACACCGATGTCAGCGATGCCTGGCGCGTCAACGAGCGGCGTTCGCGCCTGCTGATCGGCGCCGGTGGCATCCTCGCCGAGCTGGTGCTGGCCTGTATCGCCTTGCTCGCCTGGTCCCTCCTGCCGGATGGCCCTGCGCGCACCGCAGCGTTCATGCTGGCCAGCGCCACCTGGATCACCACCCTGGTGATCAACCTCAATCCCTTTATGCGTTTTGACGGTTATTTCCTGCTCAGCGATTTGTGGGGGGTGGATAACCTGCAACACCGCGCCTTCGCCCTGTGCCGCTGGCGTTTGCGCGAAGCCTTGTTCGGCTACGGCGAAGCAGCCCCCGAGCCCTGGTCGGCGGATATGCAGCGGCGTTTGCTGTGGTGGGGGTATGGCTCCTGGTTATGGCGCGCGGTGCTGTTTCTCGGTATCGCCTTGGTTGTCTATCACATGTTCTTCAAGCTGCTCGGCGTCTTCCTGATGCTGGTCGAGCTGGCGTGGTTTATCGGCTTGCCAGTCTGGCGCGAGTTACGCGAGTGGTGGCAGCGCCGCGACCAGGCGCACCCTGGTAAAGCCCTGCTGCTGGGCGTTGCGCTGCTCGGTCTGCTGGCCGTGCTATTACTGCCCTGGCGCAGCACGGTTGACGTGCCCGCGATGCTCGAGGCTTCACGCAACACCGCCCTGCATGCGCCCTTGCCGGCACGCCTGAAACAGCTGCACGTGCGCAATGGTCAAACGGTCGAAAAAGGCGCACTGCTACTGGAGCTTGAATCGCCAGACCTCGACTCGCGACAAACCATCGTGCGCAGTGAAATCGATATCCTGCAATTGCAGTTGCGCCGCCAGGCCGGACGTAGCGAGACGATTGCCGATGTCGGCATTCTCGAGCAGCAACTGGCCGAGGCCGTGGCCGAATACCGCGGCTTGGCGGCACAACGCGAGCGCCTGTCGATCCGCGCCCCCGAGGCGGGCGTGGTGCGCGATGTGCTCCCGATGTTAAAGCCCGGCGCATGGCTGTCGCCGCAGACCACTCTGGCACGGCTGATCGAGCCAGGCTTGCTGGTGCGGGGTTATCTGCAAGAAGGCGAACTCTGGAGGGTCGAGCCCGGCGCCGAAGGCCGCTTCATTTTCGATGACCCGGCCAGAGCATCCATCGGCGTGCGCCTTAGCGAAGTGGACACCACCGGCACCTCCAGTATTCAACTGGAAGCGCTGATTTCCGACTATCAAGGCCCTATCGCCATCCAGCGCGATGCCGAGGGCCGCGCCCAGCCCGTGCAAGGTCAATATGGTGTGCGTTTGCAGGTCAACGACAGCCAGTTGCGCGTGAATCAGCCGCTACGTGGTCAGGTTGTGCTCCAGGCGCGCAGCGAGTCACTGTTCAGTGCGATATGGCGGCGGGTTGCCGCATTAGGTATCCGGGAGAGCGGATTCTAGGACGCGTTCGCACTATCGCTCAAAGACTGCAGGGGAGCCTGAAATCGCCGTGCCCACCGCTCCGCCGATAGAGCCGTTCATGGCGCACTGTCGTGTCGTTATTGCGTGCTTTCGAAAAGCGCGCTTCCGGGCCACTGTTTCAAGGCGAAATTGTGGTGCTGCCAGACGCTGACCACGTCTATCAGGTGTCTACGGGCAGGCACTACATCTGGCGGTGGCAGATTAAGTAAAGTCGTCTATATTGGCCTAGCTCGACTTCTGCCGCAGGGCATGATTGCCAAGGAATGCTACGCATGGATACGCAGACCGACTCTAAAGCCGGACAGCAGGGCGCAGACCCAACCACCCCCGCTTTTTCAGTACGCCTACCAGAGAATCTCGCTCACCTGGCGCTACGTTTTCGCCCCATATCTGAATATGACCTGCCCTTTCTCCTGAACCTTTACAGCCTCAGCCGCCAGTCGGAACTGAGCCAGGTCGACTGGCCGGAAGCGCAAAAGCAGGCTTTCCTCGCCCAGCAGTTCAACGCCCAACATCACTACTACCAGCAACACTTCAGCACTGCGCACTTCGACCTCATAGAGTTCGGTGGCACTGCAATTGGCAGGCTCTACTGGAACCTGGAAAAGCAGCGACTGTGCCTGATCGACATCATTCTGCTTCCCGCTTATCAGCATCAGGGGATTGGAACAGCGATTATTCGTGGCCTCATGCGGGCTGCTGCAAACGAGGCAAAACGGCTGGAGTTGCATGTTGAAAACAACAACCCTGTTCGCTTGCTTTATTCACGTCTTGGCTTTGCTCATACGGGGGACAGCGGCGTTTATCAGAAAATGGTGTGGGAGCCCCATACAGAACAGCCGCTCACGCCCAGCACTGTCGCCGACGCATTAGAAATGGAGTAACCCTATGTCAGTGCCGACCCAAGTCCAACTCAACGCCAGCGTAAATCAGCAGTGGCTGCTGACGACAGATGACCAGCCGCTGCCAATGCAACTCGTCCGTGTCGATGGCGGTATCGCCATGAACTCGTGCTACACCTGTTACTCCGCCACGTTCGAATTGCCAGAGAGTATCTGGGTTGACCAGGGAAGCTATGAAATCAGGAGCCCCGAAGGTAAGGCCTATTATCTGTTGCTGGCCCCAGTCGGCTTAAGCCCTGCCGGGCAGTATCAGATGGAAGCCGTGTTTCACGTCCTGATACCTGCGATAGAGACAGCCTGACGAGAATGCCAAGCATAGCCAGGCAAAGGCGAAGGCAGGAAACAACCAACTTAAGCTTTTTTCCAGAACGCAACCCTCAACCAGCCAACAGGATGTTGGGGTGCAAAGACCACCGGCATAAAGCCGGATAATAAGGAGAGAGTAAAATGAGCGAACCATTCCTCGGTGAAATTCGCATGGTCGGTTTCAACTTCAACCCCAGAGGCTGGGCTTTCTGCAACGGCGCCTTGATTGGCATTGCACAGAACTCCGCACTGTTTTCCCTGCTGGGCACCACTTTTGGCGGCAATGGGCAAACCACGTTCGGATTGCCCGACTACCGTGGTCGCAGCCCGGTTGGCCAGGGCCAGGGGCCGGGGCTGACGCAAATCACTCAAGGCGAAATGGCGGGTGCCGAGAACATCAGTCTTACCTTGGCGCAGCTACCGATGCACGTACCGGCCGTAGTGGTAAATGTTGCTATTCCTGCGGTCACAACCAGCGCCAACGTTGCGGCGACTCCCTCGACGACTAGCCATCTCGGCCCGGTTGCTGCTGGCGGACGCCCCGGCACCCTGTACAGCACAGACCCTACCGATACCACTCTTGCACCCTTTGCCGCACAGGTAACCGTTAGCCCTGTTGGTGGTAGTCAGCCTGTTCCATTGCGTAATCCCTTCCTTGGCACCAATTTCATTATTGCCCTGGAGGGTATTTTCCCGTCGCGTAACTAATAGGCCAGGCACTGGCAAAAAAGAGCTGCTTGTCTGGCAACAAACAAGCAGCTTGAGACACGCTCATTTCAAGGCTCGACTCTTGCCTGTACCCCCCGCAAATTGAAGGCGCCAGGTTTTTTGTAACATTCGGAGCATGTCGTGAATATGCCGCCTAAAGTCCAGCCTAGGCTAAATCTACGTGCGGAGGCACAAGTCCTTGGGCCCCACATCATGATTGATGCTGCTTAGCCACGGCGATACCCGTCGCGCACCCACAGGACGTTGAACCGCTGCAAGCGCAATACGGCGTCAAGGGCTCGATACTGCCGCAACCCAGTCGCTGCGTGGCCGGGCAAGGGCGAATTGGCGCTAGGTGTACGCGAACGCGGTTTCTGACGCCCCCTGTCTGGCCGAGCGCTCGGATCGGCAGGGTTTTGGGGTTGTGGGGACAGGCAAACGCGGCGATAGTTCACCTATTCCAGTGCTCGATCTGACATTCAATTGCAAAAAGGAGTTTCCCTTGAAGTTTCTTGACCTGTTCAGGCGTCAAGCGAGCCCATTAATTGCCAGACGCGCTCCCCTGGCGGCCGCCCTCGAACCACGCATGCTGTTCGATGGCGCGATTGCCGCCACCGCAGTCGAAGCGGCTTCCTCGACCGATCACCAGCCGACCGACAACGCCCAGGCACAAACTGCCGACGACGCAACCCAGCAGACCAGCGACGCGGCTACACCTCCGGCCAGCAGTGACCAGCGCCAGGAAGTGGTGTTTATCGATGGGGCGGTGACTAACAAACAACAGCTGATCGATGGCCTCAAGCCGGGCATCGAAGTGGTAATGCTCGATAGCAGCAAGGATGGCTTGCAGCAGATTGCCGACTATCTCGAAGGGCGCGAAGGCATCGACGCCATTCACATCCTCAGCCATGGCGATAGCGGCAAGGTGAAGCTAGGCGACACATGGCTCGACAGTGCCCAGATAGCAGCCAACAGTGCGCTGCTGGCCGACATCGGCAGATCCTTGGACTCGTCCGGCGACATTCTGCTTTACGGGTGTCACGTGGGTGCTGACGGCACAGGAGTGGAGTTCATCCAATCGCTAGCGGCAGCGACCGGTGCGGACGTCGCGGCCTCCAGCGATTTGACGGGTTCGGTCAGCAAGGGGGGGGATTGGGTACTTGAAGCCACCCAGGGCAGCATTGAAACAGTCTCGTTTGATTTGGGTAGTTACTCTGGATTATTGGTTGCCTTTTCTGATGATTTCGCATCAGGTGTGGGTGCTGCTGTGACCAGCTTTACCCGCATACTGGGTGGAGTGTCCTTCACATTCACTTTTACAGCTGATGGGGAGGGCGGTGATTTCGCCCTTGATCCCGGCAACGGCTTTGGTGGCTCATCGTCAATCAACATGCAGTCGACTGGCCCAGGTGCTGGGACGGAGCGCATCACCATTGCCCGCACTGACGGGGCAGATTTTGCTTTCAGCAGTATTTTCATCGACAACGCCAGTGGCGGCACCACCAACGTACGCGGCTATCTCGATGGCAGTGCCGTAGGCACCAACCAAACCATGGCCGCCGCCGCTTCAGGAACGCTGAGTTTCAGCGATATCCGTGTCGATCAGGTGCAGATCACTTCGACCGATTTCTTTGGTACCAATTTCGATAACTTCGCTGGCGATACCACCCCTCCCAACTCCGCACCTGTCATCGCCAACATCAACGGCAACGTCGCCTGGGCCGGGGTCGGCAACGCCGTGATATTGGATGCAGGCGCCAATGCCTCGCTAACCGATGCCGAACTCGGCGCGCTCAACAGCGGCAACGGTAATTGGTCCGGTGCCAGCCTAACCGTACAGCGTCCCGGCACGGCGATTGCTGCCGATACCTTCGGCTTCACCGCATCGGGTCTGTTCACGGTCAGTGGTAACAACCTGCAATCGGGTGGGCAAACCTTCGCCACCTTTACCAACACGGGTGGCGTGCTGACGATCAACTTCACCAGCAGCGGCACCACCGCCACCACCGCGTTAGTCAACGATGTGGCGCGGCATATCAACTACCGAAACGATACGCCGTCTGGCGATACTGCTCTTCGTTTCACGCTAAGTGACGGGATCGGTAGCACCACCGCTGACGTGACAGTGACTAGCGACACCATCTACGTCACGAATGCCACCGATACGGCCACTATTAATGTCAGCAACGGGGTGAGCTTCAGCGAGGCGGTGGCGATTGCTGCTGCGGATGGCTCCGGCAGCCAGACCATAGCGTTTGCTAGCTCCCTCGCCAGCACAGCGTTGACCATCAACAGTGTGAGCCTGAATGAGAGCTTGACCTTCGACATGGATGCAGCCAGTGGCATGTCGTTGACCAGCGGCACACTCACCCTCGGTGCTGCGACAACCCAAACATTCACCAACGGCACAGGCGATACCGCCACGCTTTCCAGCGTTATTGCGGGTAGCGGTGCATTCACTAAAGCGGGTGCAGGGGGGCTCACTCTTTCAGGTACCAATACCTACTCCGGGGCAACCACTGTATCCGCAGGCATTCTGACCGTTAGCGGCGGCGATGCCATTTCCAGCAACAGCAGTGTCGCGGTCGCCGGTGGTGCCACGCTCGCGCTGTCCAACAACGAAACCATCGGCAACCTGTCCGGTGCCGGAGCCATAACACTTGGCAGCAATACGCTCACCAGCATCATCACGGCCGACACCACCTTCTCCGGAGGCCTCAGCGGCACGGGCGGCCTGAGCGTCAGCCAGAGTGGGGCCGCCACCTTCGCGCTGACCCTGTCCGGTAGCAATACCTACACCGGCAACACCACCGCGGTGAATTTCGGCTGGCTGAAACTGAACGGCGACGCCTCGGTTTCCAGCAGCAGTGCTTTGCGCGCCGATGGCAACAGCATCATCACCCTGCAGTCCGACCAGACGGTCGGCAGCCTGGCCAGCAACAATGCTGGCGCCAGCATCCAGCTCGGCGCCTTCACCCTCAGCGCCGGGGGCGACAACACCTCCACCACAGTGGCCGGTGTCCTGTCCGGTACCGGCAATCTGGTGAAACAGGGCAGCGGCACCCTGACGCTTGCCGGCACTAACACGTATTCAGGCACCACCACGGTTTCGGCCGGCACGCTGTCGGTCGCCAGCGACAGCAACCTCGGCAGCAACACCGTGACGCTCGCTGCGGGCTCCACGCTGGAGATCGCTGGCGCCACCACCATCGACAACGCCATCTCACTCAGCGGCGATGCCACGGTCAGCAATTTGGCGGATGCTACCCTGTCCGGCATCATCAGCGGCGCCAACACTCTGACAAAAGCCGGGGCCTCGACGCTGACATTGTCCAACACCAATACCTATGCGGGCACCACCATCAGCGCAGGTACCTTGAGTGTTGCTGGCGACAATAATCTGGGCAGTGGCACGGTCACGCTGGCCAGCGGCAGTACGCTGGCCGTGACCGGTGCCACCAATATCGACAACACCATCGCCCTGACCGGCGACGCCACCGTCAGCACTTCGGCCAACGCCACCCTGTCCGGCGTTATCAGCGGCGCCAACACCCTCACCAAGGCTGGGGTGTCGACACTGACACTGTCCAACACTAATACCTACGCAGGCACCACCGTCAGCGCGGGTACTCTGAGCGTTGCCAGCGACGGCAACCTGGGCAGTGGCGCAGTCAGCCTTGCCGGTGGCACCACGCTGGCCATCAGCGGTGCTACCACTATCGACAATGCCATCGCTTTGGCTGGGAATGCCACCGTCAGCACCTCGGCCAACGCCACCCTGTCCGGCGTCATCAGTGGCGCCAACACCCTCACCAAGGCTGGGGTGTCGACACTGACACTGTCCAACACTAATGCCTACGCAGGCACCACCGTCAGTGCAGGCACCCTGAGTGTCTCTAGTGACGCCAATCTCGGTAGTGGCGCAGTTACGCTGTCCAGCGGCAGCACGCTGGCCGTAACCGGCGCTACCACCATCGACAATGCCATCGCGCTGAGCGGTGGCACGGCTACTGTCAATGCATCGGCCAATACCACGCTGTCCGGCAACATCACCGGCGCAGGCGGGCTGACCAAGACTGGTGCTAACACGCTTACTCTTAGCGGCACCGACAGCTACACCGGCGCCACCAATGTCAATGCGGGTACCCTGCTGGTCAATGGTGCCTTGTCTGCCACATCGAACACGACGGTGGCATCGGCCGCCACTTTGGGCGGCGACGGCAGTATCTCCAATGATGTCACGGTCAACAGTGGCGGTACGCTTTCGCCGGGTAACAGCGCGGGTACCCTGACCCTCAACGGCAATCTGACAATGGCCTCAGGCAGCACCCTGGCTGTGGAAATCAATGGCACCGCCGCTGGTACCCAGTACGACCAGGTTATCGTCAACGGCACGGTCGACGTCAGCGGCGCGACCCTGTCGACCACCCACGGCTACACGCCGGGCAGTGGCGATAGTTACACCATCATCGTCAACGACATGGCAGATGCAGTCACCGGCAACTTCACTGGCATCGCGGAAGGCGACAGCTTCACCGCAGGCGGTAATTCAACTCAACTCACCGCTAGTTACATCGGCGGCACCGGCAACGACTTCACCCTGACCGCGCCTCTCACCCCCACGGTTACTTCAGTGACCGTAGTGGAGGCCAATGGCACTTACGCCATCGGCAGCACGGTTACCGTGGCGGTGAACTTCAGCGAGGCCGTATTCCTGAGTACCGGCACTATCCAGCTGGTGTTGGAAACCGGTACGACCGACCGTGAGCTCAGCTACCTTGCCGGCAGCGGTAGCTCGACCTTGTATTTCAACTACACGGTGCAGGAGGGCGACATTTCATCGGACCTCGACTACATCAGTAGCGCTGGATTGGTTGCTAATGGCGATACTATTCAGAGCGGCACCTTCATCAATGCGAACCTCACCCTGCCTACGCCGGGTGCGGCGGGTTCTCTCGGTGCGAACAAAGACATAGTGATTGATGGTGTACGTCCAACCGCCTCGATTGTCGTGGACGATACTGCCCTGGCACTTGGCCAGACCGCTACTGTCACCATTACCTTCAACGAGGCCGTGAGCGGATTGGCCACCGCCGACTTTACAGTTGCCAATGGTGTGCTCAGCGGGCTTTCGTCCTCCGACGGTGGTATCACCTGGACAGCAACCCTGACCCCGAACGCCAGCGTTGCAGATACCAGCAACCTGATCACCCTGGATAACACCGGGGTGGTCGATGTGGTGGGCAATGCTGGCACTGGTACGACCGACTCCAACAACTACGCCATCGATACCTTGCGCCCGA
>TARA_R100001244_G_scaffold9274_2_pt1 | contig 14455 bp, 25 predicted proteins | sample TARA_R100001244 | Tara Oceans TARA_R100001244 (sample SAMEA2621564) | marine metagenome | biome: marine biome (ENVO:00000447); feature: mesopelagic zone (ENVO:00000213); material: "saline water (ENVO:00002010), including plankton (ENVO:xxxxxxxx)" | depth 790 m
ACTAAAGAGCAGGAGGGACTATATAGGAGGTTTATAGAAGATTATGAACGGTACTACGAAGGGTTGGATGCTATTGATAAGGTTTTTTGGAGAGATAGATATGATGAAGCTAAAGCCTCTATAAATAAAATAGATACACTAAAAAATGAAGCTGATGCGGCTAAAACTAGAAGGCAAACAAAGGCAGGTAAAGAAGCTCAAGCGTTTGACGCGATAGAATTATTCCTGAGAGAGAAACTAGAAAAGGAACTAGTTGATTTAACTATGGATTCTAGTAAGTCGTCCGAAGAAATTAACCTAGAAAGTAGAAATCTTAAAATAAAGAATTACAAAACACTTATATCTTTCGCTAAATCTTTTGGCATAGAATCAATAGAGTGGGAGAAGCTTCTAGCCCAAGAGACGTTAAAGATAAAGGAAGACGAAAGAAAAGCTAGGAAAGGACTCGTTAAACAATCCGCGGAAGATGAATCTAAGTGGAATAAACTGAAAGCAGAAGCTATAAAAACCGAGGCTCAAGCTGAGATTGATGCAGAGAAAGCGAAGTGGGGTTTAAAGGCTGACGCAGTAAGAAGGGGTGTTGATGCTATAAGCGGGTTGATGGAATTAAAGGCTTCTAATGAAGCTAGGCAGAGAGACGCTGAGTTGGCTAGTCTTGACGAGAGATTCAATAACGGTATTATAACTGAGGAGAGGTACAACGAAGAGAAAGAGCGTATAAACAAAGAAGCTTTCTCGAAAGATAAAAAAAGAAGGCAAGCTGAAGTACTACTAAATACAATACAATCAGCGGCAGATGTTTTGATTGCTCAATATGAGAGGACTGCTGTAAATCCAGTTTTAGCATTAGCCATGACCCCAGTAGTTATAACTCAACTAGCTTTAATAGCAGCTACTTCAGCAGCGAACGTAGCTATGATTGGAGCACAACAATACGCTTTAGGTGGTATGGTTCACGGTAACACTCACGCAGCAGGCGGTGAAAGCTTTGCTGTTGGTGGTCGTGTAGTTGAAATGGAAGGTGGTGAAGCTGTCTTAAATAAAAGAAGTACTCGTATGTTTAGAAACACTCTAAGCGCGATGAACGTAGCGGGTGGTGGTAAGTCATTCTCTTCCCCTAATATGTCAGGAGCTGGGCTTATAGACTACGACAGACTAGCTAAAGCTATCGGTCAGAATACTCACGTAGCTATTCCAGTAGATACTTTGAATAAAGTTCAGAAAAGAGTATCTTTGATTGAAAGTTCTTCAAGGTTTTAATAAAACAAGAAACACAACGGAAATGGTTTACAACGATTTAGAGGTAGAGCTTAAAGATAAACTAGGAGGGAATTACCCCGTACATGAAGTCATTAATGAATTACGTGAGATGGGTATACTTAACTTGAGCGTAGTAAGAAACTTTCTTATACGTAAAGACTTTGATAAAGCTATGGTTAGTGGTGATTACGATTATATGAAGGTTTTATTTATAGACCTCTCTATAAAGTATGATTTATCTACTAGGCAAGTTCAAAGGATTATCTATAATGAATATAAGAAATAGACCAGAAATGTCGCTGATAGTGACGATTATAAAGTAATTTTGTAAGACTATGAAGAAATGGTATTCGTTTAAAGCATTAGCAGATAACTCAGTAGAGTTATATATCTTTGAGGAGATTGGTTTGTATGGAGTGTCTGCTCAAGATTTTGTTTCAGAATTATCTGAACATAAAGGTAAAGATATTACTGTTCACATTAATAGTCCTGGTGGGGACGTGTTTGACGGTCAAGCTATCTATACTGCTTTAAAAAATCACACAGGAAAAGTAACAACTAAGATTGAAGGTTTGGCAGCTTCTATGGCTACAATCATTTCCCTTGCAGGAGATTCGGTTGAAATGTCTGAGAACTCTTTGTTTATGATTCACACGCCCTTAACAAATGCGTTTGGAAATAAAGAGGAGCTGCGTAAGCAAATAAGTATCCTTAATAAACTAGAGGACACTATGGTTAGCATTTACAGTTCTAAAAGCACTCTTGAAGAGATTGATATTAGGGCTTACATGACTGACGAGACTTGGTTTAGTGCTGCTGAAGCAAAGGAAGCTGGATTCATTGATGTAATCACTGATGAGATTAAGGTGGCAGCTAGTTATGATATTACAGCGTTCAAAGGTATGACTGCTACTGATATACAAAAAACATTCAAAGGAGGTTTAACAAACGAAAACAACAAAGACATGACTGACGAAAACAAGAATTGGTTTGTAGCGCAACTAGATAAACTATCAAGTAAGATTGATAAGTTTATAGGTAATAGTGAGGTTGAGGATGTACCTACCCCAGTGGTAGACCAAGCACCAGAAGCGCCAGAAGTACCTACGGATTCTGATAATTTAAGAGCGCAGATTGCAATCTTAGAAACAGCTAACGAGGGATTAACAAACCAACTAAGCGAAACTAAAGAACAAAGTACAGAAGATACAAGTGTTCTTGAAGGTAGGCTTACAGGTATGGAGGCAGAGATTTCAAGATTGAAAGCTGTTCCAACTGGAGGTCTAGGTTCTGACCCATCATTGAATACACAGCCAAACGCTGATAAAGATGGATGGGATATATTCGCTGACAATTTAAGAAAGTAAAAAATTAATAACTAAATAATAAAAAGATTATGGCAAACGCTATATCAACGAGTCTATCAGGATTCGTACAAGAAGATGTTGAAAAGTACTTCTTATCACCTTTATTCTTAGGTGAGGAGTACTTAAATAATTTCGACTTATTAAGCAACGTGAAAGGTTCTATTGCATTAGACCATTTTGCTTCTGCTGAAAAAATTACAGTAGCACATAGTGGAGCTGCATTTGCAGGTACTGCTGGAGCTGCGTATACTCAAGTTAGCTTAGTTACTGGTCAAGTAGAGGCTGAGTTTGAGCAACGCTTCAATACCTTTGAGGGTACTGTAAAGTCTAAGGCTCTTAAAATGGGTACTGCTAAAGATGATATTGATGGAACGGTTCTAAAGACTATCATTTCTGAAATGATGTTACAAGGTGTTAAACGCGACTTTAACCGTCAAATATGGTTTGGTGATACAGGTATGACGGGTACGGGTGCTGCTAACTATACGCCTTACAACGGAATCTTTGTAGCTTTACAAGGCTTAGATGCTGCTCAAGAATTAGTTATCGGTATTACTGCTGATACTCCTTCAACTGGATGTACTTTAGCTGCAACGGGTGTTTACACTGGTGCTGAATTGATTTCAATCTTTGAAGCTGTATATGATGCTGCTCCTGCTGAGTTGAAAGAACTCCCTAAAGTGATGTTCATCTCTGGTGTTATTGCTGACGCGTACATGAAGTACTTACGTTCGCAAGGTGTGTCGGAATCGTTCGTTATATTACAAGACGGTACTCCTAAATTAACTTGGAACGGTATTGAATTAGTTGTTCGTAGAGATTGGGATTCAATTATTGGAAGTGACTACGCTCTTATTGATGACGCTAGTGCTGCTGATTCTATTGGTCGTGTTGTAATGGTTGCTAAACAAGCTATCGCTGTCGGAACTGACTTTGATTCTGCAACCTTCGATACTTGGTTCTCTCAAGATAATAAAGCTTACCGCTTTAGACTTGGATACCTTGCTGGTGCTGCATTGAAAGATAAGAAGTTAGCAGTAGTTGCTTATCACAAATAGAAGATATATGTATTAGAGAGGGGGGCTTAACGCTTCCCCTTCTAACACTTATTCTTTACCAAACAAAACAAATTATAACTTTTAAATACTTTACAAAATGGCTTTAACAGCGATATCAGTAAGCTCCGCTGACTTTATACAAAAAGGAGGCGTTGAAAAGGTTACCATGCACAACGCAGGTGAAATTTCATCAGCACTAGCATTAGCTGACCATAAAATGTCTTTTGGTGGTGATGCAGCGGCTAAAGACTTAGTATTCGACCCAGAGACAGCTAAATTGACTGTCTCGTCAACTAGAGAGAGAGGATTTTCAGTAATCACGGCAACAGTAGAGGGTTACGTTTCAGGATTAACCAACGCTAAAATTGCGGCTTTACAAGCCAACAAAGACCTTCCTTTAGTTTGTTTAGTTCACTTAAATAGTGATGAAAACTTTATTATTGGGTGGGATGACATCTATGGTGAGGCTGCGGATTCATTAATGCCTGCTTATATTGACAGCATTGAGATTGATTCTGGGGCTAAGAGAGGTGACACTAATGGCGCTACGATTAAAATTGTAGCTATCATGGGTGAAATGCCTAGAGAGGTAGGATAATATCTATCAAACTATATAATATATTTTAGTGAGGGGATATACGTATCCCTTTACTTTTATATATATTTTACTTATATTTACTAAAACTTTTTTTGATATGGCTACATACGGAATTGTTGATGGAAGTGAGGATACGGTTATTTTTGGTTTAAAACTAAATAAAGCCCTAAAGGAACTCAGTCAACAAGAACTTAAAATGCTTTACGATATGGGTCACGAACTCGTATGCGTAGAGAAAGAGACTAAGAAGAAGAAACAAGAATCTACTAAAGAAGACTAATAGTGGGTAAGAAAGCTAGAGGCAAATCAAAAACTCAAAGGACTATCGAAAGACCTACTGGTGTTAGAAGCTCTGAGGAGGTTATACGTAAAAAAGCGAAAGGCTTATTTAAGTTTGATATTGTAAGCTTATCTAATCCAGTTGTTTATTTAGAAAAGGATGAATCAAGCGTTAATACTGAGTATTACCCGTTTGGTGACGATAACTTATTCCCGCAATATTTAACGGAATTAAAAAGGAAATCTAGTACTCACAGAGCTATTCTAGCACAGAAAGCTACATACTCTGCTGGTAGTAAGATAACCTCAGATAGTGACATCCTTAATGAACTCATAAGAAGGGTTAATCCTAACCAATCACTAAAAAGCCTTAACAGGCTTCTTGATGACGACTACTATACTTTTGGTAATGCTTATATGGAGGCTGTTCCTTACGAGGGCGGCTATAACTTCTATCACTTAGATTCTTCTATGTGTAGGGTTAGTAAAGACCTTCAGCAAGTTTTATTTCACCCTAACTGGGAGAAGGTTGGTAGTAATTTAAAAGGCATCAAGAGAGTGCCTAGATACCCTAATAAAGCTAATGACGGCAGAACCGTTATTCACTTTAAAGATTACGAGGCTGGATTCCAGCGTTACGGTATTCCAGATTATATAGCGGCAGCTTCTAACGGAGCTATTGAGGTTGATTACCTTATACAGAGATATAATCGCTCAAAGTTTGAGAACGGCTTTATGCCTTCTGCTATTATTGAGATAGACGGCTCTATGAGTGACAAGGAAGCTGAGGACTTGATTGACTTAGCTCAGAGTAAGCTTACTGGTGATGGTAACAACGGCAAGATACTATTCTTACTAAAAGAAGGTGGTGGTCAAGGGGCTAACGTAACTATACTTGAAGATAACAAGGATGGTAGCTTCATGGAGTACCAAGAGCTTACACGTAACAACCTTGTTACAGCCCATAGATGGCAACCTGCGTTATCAGGTATAGTGTCTAGTGGGAAAATGAATAATACTGGTAGTGAAATTAGGATAGCGTATGATTTAGTTATGCGAACCGTAGTGCAAGATACTACCGACCAAGTATTTAACGTTATTAAAGATGTTATTGGCGAGTTACTAGAAATAGATTCATCATCAATGGCTATTCAATTTGAGTCTCCTATATCTTACGCTTCTGATATTGATATTACACAAATAGCAGATGTTAACGAGCTTAGAAAGCTTATAGGGTTAGAGGAAAGACAAGACCTTGAAGGTATATTTATTAACGCATTAAAAGAAAGTAATGGCAGCGATAGATTATAGACAGTACGCTAACCTAGTTACCGCGTCTGAGGTTGTAACTAAAGTTATGACTAATTCTAACTTTGACGTTAGCTTAATAGACTCTGACACGATTCTTATCGCTGAAATAGCCCATCTTAAAGAGCATTTAGGTGATGAGTTCTGGGGTAAGTTAAGACTTAGAAATGACGGGGAGACTCTATCTACTGACGAGACTACGTTGTTAAATAATTACATAAAACCTTGCTTGTCTTACTTCGTTAAGTACGAAGTGTTGAACGACTCGCAATACAATACTACATCATCTGGGGTAGTCCTTAATGACGGCGAGTTTACGTTAAACGCTAATGAGTCTGAGTTTGAAACCTTAAAGAACGATTCTTTACGTAAGGGGGAGTTGCTTAGAGGTTCGATGATTGAATGGCTAGACCATAATGATAATCTCGGCGTTTTTATTGATTACGAATCTGGTAATAATAAACACGAAAGCGGTGACAAAGCTAGATTAATTGGAGGAATAATAACTTACTAAAATACACCCCGTAAATTGGATAATAATATAAAGATAGTAAAAGACACGTTTGAGACGGCATTTGTTAACGGAGGTCTATTAGCTATATCAATAAGCGATGTAGAGGGATGGTTAAGGTTAGCATCAATAATTCTAGCGATAGGGTATACTGCTGATAAATGGTATTTGGATTATAAAAAAAGGAAAGGAAACTCAAAGAAATAAGATATGCCTACACAAGATTACACTACTGTTGCAGCTTCATATTTACAGAAGGTAACAGACCAAGCTAGAAGCAACCCCCCCGCTGCTATTGATAGTAGTGAAGAGGTTGATAGGGATAATTTACTCTTCTTTATTGAGGATAATTTTAAAACTAATAATCCACAAGGGTTTACTGCTGAAAACTTTAGAGCGTTCGCGCACCTAATGGTTAAGTCTTTCGCTAATATGAAGGATGACGTGATTAATAGCGTGATTAATGCTGTATCTGGTAGGTTATCTACTGGGGCTGCGAATAGGTGGTATTATCAAGATTCTGCTTATGGGTGGAGTGACGAGACTTGGACTACATATACGACAAGCACTATAAACTCTACTACTGCCCCTTCTGTTGGTGGATTGTACGGAGTTACAGGTGGGTTCTTAAACCCTTTTGACGTATACAACTTCTCTGTTAGGGGTGTGTTTCAGAACGATAGTTCTACGGGTGACATAGACGTTATCTTCTATTATTCTAATATTGATGACCCTTCTTCAACGTCGCTACAAAACATGACGTTTATAGGTGAGGCTACTATTGACTGCGCTGTCGAAGATACTGGATATGAGTTTCACTTACAGACAGAAGTTCCAGTACCTGGCGGTAAACACGTGTTTATGTTTATAAAAAATACAGGATGGGGTTCTGGTACTGAGTACATTAAGTATAACGTGTCCTTTTACGGAAAAACAAGAAGCGCTAGATGGACGGTATAAAAGAGCACACAACAAAGGTGTTTTTAAATAGAGTCGTTGATAACGGATACGAAACTCTAGGGTATTTAAGCGCGTATGAAGGCGTTAAAAAGATTTATGAGTGTAAGACACTAGAGCTTCCTTATAAAGCTAACATACGAGGTGTAAGCGCTATTCCAGTAGGGAGTTACAGAGTTGTTAAGCGGAACTCGTCTAAGTACGGCGACCACTTCCACGTAACGGGTGTTCAGAACAGGTCTTTAATACTTATTCACGTAGCAAACTTTAAGAATGAATTAAGAGGGTGTATCGCGGTTGGCGAAACTTTCTTTGATATAGATAGGGATAAAGAGTTAGACGTAACAAGTAGTAGGAAGACTATGAAAGAATTACTATCTTTACTCCCTAGTAAATTTGTATTACACGTAACTTAAACAAAAACAAAACTATTATGGAATTTTTACTTGGAAACGGAGCTGAAATACTTCTTGCTCTTATGGTGTTCTTAAAGGTAATTGTAAACATTACCCCAACTGAGAAGGATAATAAGATGTTCGCTTACATTGATGATTTAGTAAATTACTTTTGTAAGGACAGAAAATCGGGCGATGCGTAAGAGTCCGTTCGATATAGTTGGCGCAATTAAATCTCTTGGCAAAATCTCTGAGGTGTTTAAGGAAGGTCAAAAACAAAAGAAGTGGTCAGCGAAGCGCTCCGTATCAGGAGTGCTCGTTACCGCTGCCATTCATAACATGACCATGAACGGGATTACGGAGTTAAACGTAGCCCTTTCGTTCATAGCCGTATTACCATTATGCTTTACTGCATTTCAAAGGGAACAACGATAGGCATCTTGCCGTCGTTTAGTACTACCCCACAAGAGAGTTTATAGGTCTTAGCGAAGTATTTAGCGTACGCCATAGCGTAACTGTGTCTATCTACACCGCAACCTACTTGCATACCCCAGTGACTACCGTTGTAGATTACTGAGGCTTCTGTGTGTATGTGTCCTTGCACACAATTCATTCCAAACTGAACAGCTTTATTTGCTGCTGCGCTTCTTCCTGAAGTTCCAGTACCGTGAACGTATAGCACTCCATCGCACTTGTAGTGCTCAACGAAATCCCAACCTTCAACCTCTAAAACTTCATCGTAATCTCTTACCCATCGCTTAGATAATCCACAATCGAAAGCTTTACGCCTAACGATAGCATCGTGATTACCTATACATACTTTAGCTTTAGGGAAGTGGGTATACCACTCTTGAATTTTATCTATTGCTCTGTCTAGTTCCTCACCTGCGCCAAACCCGTCTGGGTCTGCCCTGTGAAAAGAAGAGTAATGTGAATCTATAACATCACCAATAAACACCACTTCGTTACAGTCATATTGATTGTAAACGCTTATACAGTGCTCTAGGTATCCGTCTAAGCAAAAAGGCTCATGTATATCACCTACTACTAGAACGTTCCTTACACCCTTTCCTTTTGTCTTTGTTGGTGACATTCCTCTAGCTTGCTGAACTAGACTCCACTCAAACTCAGACAATCTTGGTCTGTATTGCTTATCCATTGTGTATTTCCTTTTAAATGTTGTTAATAAATATTACGCTAATATACATAAAAAAAGTAGCCCTCGCAAGAGCTACCTTTTAAATCAAAAAACACAACGAAAAACGAAATGAAAACAGGAAACGCTGTGAATATATAAAAATTATTCATCAAACCACGACTGAGGTATACGTTTCGCACACCATTTTATGTCGTTTTTTTCACACCACATAGCATAAGTAGTCTTACTGCCCTTTCTAATCTTGTTGTTTGGTGTTTGAAAGCAAAACCTAATATCCCTTTCGGGATTTTGGTCTTTTATAAGTAAATGCTTCTGCCTATCCTCTTTCATTAAACGCCCCTTAATTTCAACAACAACACCGTTAGGTAGTATGCAGTCAGGTAGGTACGTGTGACTTGTCTCTGGCTTTATATAGCTAATGGTTTCGTCTTCGTACCTTAACTTATTGCCATTACCGCGAGCGTGCTCTATTACGTCAGCTTCAAATCCACTACGAAAACCTTTACTCAATGCTCGTTGACGAACTAACCCATACCTTCGTACAGGTTTCCTTGTCGGCTTTTTCTTTTTCTTTTTCATTTATTATCTTTTCAATATACACGCAAGCGTCCATTAATTCTTCCTGAGTGTGTTTAAGCCACTCTAAGAGACTTAAATCATCTCGCTCCATAGTGACACCGTATTTGGCTTTACCCACATCAGCCCTCTTTAAAAGCTTACTGCAAACATTATCCTCTATCTTGCTCATATCTTTAGCTTCCGCACGCCTCGCAGTCTTCTTGGTTATCAACGCTACAAGTAGGCTGTTCTTTATCCTCTAAGTCGTTTACCCAGTTGTCCCAAGTATTCCTTGCAATCTCTTTAGATGCTTCTTCTAAATCTTTCTCGCTCAGTAAAATGTTTCTATTCATCGTCTTGTTGTTTTATAATGTTAAAAAAATCTGGGTCTAACTCCTTAATAAACTGCTCAATCTTAGCCCATTCGATTGAAACGTTCTCGTCACCTATATCATTCATACTACCAGTACCCGCGTTAGATACGTTCTTAGCGTTCTCAGTAAGTAATGCGTCAATAGATTCCTTAGTCTTTTTGCACGTGTAGTACTTGCCTTTTTTCTGCATAGTATTCTTGCTCTTTAGTTTCTAAATCCTTTCTCCACGCGTTATACTCAGCGTTCTCGTTATCGCTCCATTGCGCTCTCTGCATCTCGCCTTCAGCGATTAGCATTTCCTTTAATCTTCCCATATCAATCTTGTTTTCTTTAGTTGTGTTATACAAATATAGTAAAAATAGTCATTGTTTCTTATACTTCTTTACTTTAAACTTGTGCTTGTATTTAGCCATAGGTATCAAGGCTATCTCTGACGTACCGTTATCACCACCTTTAACCATTTCAACATCTTTTCCCATACCGTTCCTGATAATAGTCTTTATCTCTTCAGGCTCTATAAATAAAAAGTAGTAATACTTATCATCTAGTTGCGTATACACATATACAAACCAATCAGCCTCCGTTACACTTATACCGCTAGCCTTACCCCTTGAGCGAATCTCAATAGCCATATTTCCAGTTGACGGATACCTATCTGCTTTTAATTCAAACTTAGTTTCTTTACCGTTCTTGTGCGCTAGTATATCGTACTCTTTCTTTCCGTTGCTTCCCTCAACTTTATCAAATCCGTTGAGAACTAGCATAAGTGAAAACATATTCTCCCACTTCTCTCCAAACGATAAATCTTTCTTAAAATCCCCCATATCTAAAAGTCAAATTCAAATTCATCCACATCACTAAACTTATCACCCAGCTTTTCAAGCGGGTCTACGAACCTCATATCGCTACCCCTACCCTCAATAGAGGTGAACCTACAAAGGTCTGGTTTGTATTTGAGTATTACAGGTCTGTCGTCTTGAGTTGGAACACCTACAAGTTTTTGGAATTTAATCTTCCTTACGTGTATTTCCGTGTTATCCCAATCAACATCACCAGTATGTCTATGTATTACTAAAAAGTTATCACTTCTATTAGCGTACATACCACCGTATTCAACGTCGTACATACTAGGAGCTACCGTTCTTCCTGTTTCCGCGTCTTTCTTTCTAGCTGCTGCCGTACCTGCGTGCGTAGTAAGTATAAACTTAACGTTATGCTTTTGCTTAAACCTTCTAACGTCTGAAAGCATAGAGTAATAGTACTCGTACTTGCTCATACCTTTCTCTGTACGTAAATCATTAACTGGGTCTACTAAGCAACCATCATAATCACCTTCAGTTAGAAGTTCCTCAAAAGAGGTGAGAACTTGTCCCATAGTGGGAGCTTCAGCGAATGTAACTATAACAAAATGCTCTAATACCCAGCTAATAGCCTTCTTGAAAATTGAAGAACTCATACGTTCTGGCTTATCTTTATCTGCTGTTCTGCCTACGTACATCTCAGCAAGCTCAGTAATCATATCTCCAACTGGCTCATTCTCAGGGCAGTAGCACAGCCACTTCCAATTATACCGCATTGAGGCGTTCATCATTAGGTAGAACATCATTGTAGTCTTCCCTATGTTTGCTATACCCATTATAACGTCAAGCTCTCCTTTACGGTACTTGTAATGCGGGTCTAGCGCGGGTATACCCGTCGATAATCCCTTAGTGTACCCTTCTTTATAAATCTTATCTGTGTATCTTTCAATATCTTCTAGTTTAGCTATTTTGTACATATACGTTTCTTTATTTAATCGTAGAATGAAGTCTGAGATTGAACCACATCATCATCACTCTTTGTTATTAGTTTTGCGGATTTCTCACACATATAATTACCGAAGTTTGTAGGGCTGAATAATGTATTAGGTCTAAGGAATTTATTCATTGTTGAGTCTCGCAGCCACTGTTCAACCTTGACATCTACAACGTGCTTAAAGTCCTTTAACCCATAATCCTCGCTAATCCTACCTATTATAAACCCTTTATTAGCTCCTACGCATTTAAAGTTTTTATCCGCTTTAGAGTTTAAGTAATCAATAACCTCTTTAGCTAATAAATCATTAGGAGTTTCGGTTTCAACTTTCTTAACTGGTTTAGCGTCAGACTCATACAAAGGTTTATCAAACTTACTCACGAGTTCAAGGTATCTCCTATCCACATTTCCCTTATCTGTGTAAGTTAATTTAACGTTCACTAATCCTTTCTTAGATAGCTCCGTTATGACCGCGCTAACCCTGCTCTTACTTATACCGAAGAACCTCGCAAAGTAAGCGTTAGAAGCCATACAACCCATCTCGTTATCGAGAGAGTCTATTTCAGCTAAAAATACTTTACCTTGCACGGATATATCTTCTCGTAACCATATATCTCTAGGAATCCATATACCTTTAAAGTTTCTTTCCATGTTGTTTTATTTTAATTTTCGTACTATCTAAAACTTTGCACTATCTCTTTACATAACTCATCAGGTATCTTAGAGCGTTCGTAATTACCTTTTAATCCTTGCGTTCCCGTTTTACTTCCTCTCGGAGCTTCTTCGTGGTGGCATTTAATATTACCGTTAAAGCATAAAGCTCTTGGCTTCCATCCGTTAGGGTTAAATATATCACAAATATTATTAGACCATATGTCAGTAGCTTTCATTCTAGTATCTCCGTAACTACAATAAGTAACAGTAGTTCTATCAATACCGCTAACCTTCTTACGCATCATACCTCTGGGATTCTCCATAAAAAACATAGCATCTGGAAACCATTTAAAAATTGACAGCGTTTTGTTTAGTATCTCTAAACCTTTAACAGCTTCTTTTGTTTTGGGTTGCCTGTTCTCTTTCCAATGATGCCCAAATGATGCGATTGAGAACGTAGTACAAGGAGGAGATGCCCAGATAAAATCTGGTTTAAAAGGAATCATCCCCTTTTCTAAATCAAGAATATCAATTACTAAATCTATTTTTTCAAAATCATTAATATCAATACTGAATACTTCATATCCTTGTCGTTCAGCTTCCTTACCTATACTTCTTGAGCCTGCAAATAATTCTAGTAATTTCATTTAGTTTCATTATTAGATAATGTAAAACTTTCTCTAATCCTCGTCTTTATATCTAAGTTTATAACCATTGCAGCGATTCCACGCGCCTTGACAAACCTTAGTCACTGCTGCTGGATTTCTCTTTAAAAATTTAGCGCACTGTCTTACAGATGTAAATAACTGTTGTTTACCTTTTTTATTTGTCGCTACTACTGCTCTCGCACGACCTCTATTGTTCTGTTCCTTGCAACTCATTTTTTGTTCTTGATTTTTCTGCAACAATAACTGATAGTAACCCTGCTATCTTAACATTCTCAGTCGTTGTCGCTGTTAATATTCTTCTTACCGTACTCTCAAGTCTTGAGGCTTTGATTATAACAAAACCATCTACTGAATCCCTAAGTCTGCTGAAGTTCTCATCAAAACAGCAAACCTTGTTTATCACATTTATTGAGTTTATTACGCTAGCGTGATTACACTCCGTCATCCTAGCTATTTCACTCCACCCTAAAAAGTATTTATTACGCAACGTGTATCTTAAAAAATGCCTAGCAGTTACAAACTCCCTATACCTGCTTTTACTAAGGAAATCCTCCCTTGATATGTTGGTTAATTCCTCAATGAATAAACACGCGTCTTCCATAAACGTTATTGGTCTTCTATACATGATTGTTTTACTTTTTTTTAGTTACTAATTCAATATACTTCATTTGCCACTCCACACTCTCTTGCTTATTTGTCATAGCCATTTCCTTGTACTTTGACATAGAGAAATAACACTCCGTAAACTTAATCAAGCATAGTCTTATACTCTTTAATCTCTCTTCTTTCTGTTTAAAGAACTTAGATTCTTTATCTCCAGAATAACCCTCCATTAATCCCTCCATATCAACAGTCTCGCTAAGTAGCTTCGTGTAAGCGTTCATACAAGACCACTCCTCGTTAGTTGTGGCGCAGTCTCTAAGCAACTGCATTGCCTCCTCCGCTACTTGCATAAAACAATAAGCGATATTATTACAGATAAAGCTATATAATTAAGTGGGTAGTCACGTATAGATTCTTCTAATACATCGTACAACGGTTTTAATCCCTTCTTTTTTTTCATGATTCCTCTTCTTCAACGTATGGTAGCCATAATATTAATAACGCTACTATACCGATTAGTAATGTTTCAACTTCAGATGACATAATCTTCATCTTTAATTATCTCACAATGTTCTTTACAATCCGAACAAATGTCAGTATTCTCATACACTCCTGCGCCGCAGCAATTAGATTCTCCTTCGTAACTTGATAAATGCTTCATATCTCTTGTTAAGTTATTAGTTTACTTATTCCGATATGTTATATTACATATCACCTCTCCACTCTTTGTAGGTAAAAAATACACCTACAACAAGCATCGTTATTAAAATTACTTTATACATCTTACTCTTGTTTTAGTTTAGTTGCCTTCTCTACCACAGTCAGGGCAGATTTCATCTCCGTATAGCACATATTCGTGGCAATTTTTACAGTCCTCCATAGTTTCTAGGTGTTTTGGTTATACTCGTTAAT
>TARA_R100001244_G_scaffold65645_1_pt1 | contig 14360 bp, 10 predicted proteins | sample TARA_R100001244 | Tara Oceans TARA_R100001244 (sample SAMEA2621564) | marine metagenome | biome: marine biome (ENVO:00000447); feature: mesopelagic zone (ENVO:00000213); material: "saline water (ENVO:00002010), including plankton (ENVO:xxxxxxxx)" | depth 790 m
CGCAAAGTACCCGGCCACCCGTGGTTGCTGCGCAATGGTGGCGCCATTGGCTGATCACCCCACCAACAAGAACCTGGTGATCGTGTACGACCTGCGCGAAGACCCAAGCGAGTTGATTTACGCTACGCCTGAGCAGATCCGTGAGCGGGTATTTACTTCCCAGGCGGAGTTAGGGGAGGGCACCAGCCGTTTTCCACTCAAAGGCGTGCAACTGAACAAGTGCCCGGTACTGGCCCCCGCCACCATGCTGAAATCCCTCTCTGAGGAGCGGCTTGCCGAGCTGGAACTGGACGGCGACAAGCTGCGTGAGCACCTGGCCATTTTGCGCAAGGCGCCGGATCTGCCAGCCCGAATCGCTCAGGCCTTCGATCACCCCCATGAAGGTGACCTGACGGATCCGGACGAACAGCTTTACGCTGGCGGTTTTATCAGCAAAACCGACCGCGAGAAGCTCAACTGGCTATTGCAACAGCCGGTAGAAACCCTGGGAGAGCAGGAAGTACGGTTTGAGGATGGTCGTCTGGAAGAAATGGTGTTTCGCTATCGCGCCAGGAATTACCCCAATACGCTGATATCCGAAGAGCAGGAGAAGTGGGAAGTCTTTCGTCAGCAGCGGCTGATGCAGCCCAAGAAAGGGTGGCGGTCTCTGGAGGAGTTCTTCAAGATTTTGCAGAATCTTGCCGCTGATCCGGAGCTTACGCCGGAAAAGCGGCATGTTCTGGAAGAGCTTCACCTCTATGGTGAATCCCTGATTCCTTACGTCTAGCGCCGGCGCTGGAAGTACACGGACAGGCCTTGACCCATCAAGCTTTGCACCTCGCTTCCCAGAGCCTCAGCCTGGATCTGTTTCTGTACAGGCTTGGTGGCGAGGCTGTGGCCGTCGGTGTCCCGGGCTTTTGCCAGTTTCCAGTCCACTTCGTTGCTGAGCAGCGCCATCAGCTCTTTTAGCTGCCTGGAATCCTGCTCACTGAACCAACGGTCGCGGCAGCCACCCAGGCCGTAGAAGTCGGTTTCGGCAACCAAGGATTGCCACATCGGATCCTGCCGATTGGTCAGTACCATCCGTCGGAGTTGACGCAGGGCCGTACGTGTCGGTTTGAGGTCGTGTTGGGAGATCAGGCGGCGGATCTGTTTGTCGCCATCGGTCTGTTCGTTGACGGCGGTGTGCATATGGACAACAGCACCGTTGCCGGTCGCTGAACTCACCAGGGCTGCGAGGGACACCTCGGTCATGCTTGTTGACGGCAGGCGCCCGATTTCGATCCAGTGCACCTTGTGGTCATCGGCGACGAATTGCTGGGCGATGGACCAGGGCCAGAACACGATGTTGCTGATGCCCATCTCGCCCGCGAGTCGCGTTGCCTTGGCAACGTTGGCCAGGGATTCATCCACGGCGATTACTTCCACGTCTTTCAGGTAGTGCGCCAGTTCCATGGCGCGCTGGCCGGACTGGGCGCCACACACCATGATTCGGATCGTTTCCGGCAATTGCTCGGTACTCATGCCCAGCTCGGTCGCCATTATGGCTTTCAGGCTGGTTTCGGAGCGATAGGCAAGTTTCGACCAGTTGGGCCAGGCCTGGGGCACATCGGTTTTCTCCAGACAAAGCTCGGCTGATTTCTCGTCGAAATTCTGTTTGATGGCCTCTTCCGACGCGCGGTTATAGTAGCTCGCGGCCATCATCCCCTGCATGGCAACCGGCCAGTCCACCAGGTTCCAGCGGCCAAGGTGTACAGCATACTTCTGATGGAACAGAGCGCCGTACATGGCACTGATGATCAGCGAACCGATCATGCCATCCTGTTGCTCGCCCATGGCAAGTTGGGCGCAAATGCTGTCGTTGATGGCTGAGGCCAGCCGTTCTTCGTCGTCCTCCGCGGTCAGGGCGTAACCGGTGCGATCGGCGTAGACCGCCAGGGCCAGTGCCAGCGGTTGAAGTTCGTCCCGCAGTTCAACAGTCTGTGCGACTTCCGCGATAATCGCCCGGCGCAGCAGGGTGGCCAGCTCTTCCACGGCTGGGTCTGGCATCAGGGTTTTTTCCAGTGCCAGGATCAGCAGTTCGTCCTCGCTGGCGGCGTCCAGAGCGACTTGAGCATTCGGGTTTTCCAGATCGTATTGCTGGCGGATGATGGCGCCTACGAAACGGCCGATTTCCTGGTGGGGCAGGCCGTCATGTCGCAGCAAAAGGATAGCGTCGCGGGCCAGTTTGGTGTCAGCCCTTTTCACATCCAGATGCTCCGCACAGGTCAGCATGCCACTATAGATAGACGGCCATTCCAGGCCCATTTCCAGCAGTTTGCGGTAGTGCAGGTAGGCTACGTCGAACTGGCCCTGAAGGCGCTTGGCATGGGCGACTCCGCCGAAAGCGGCGGCGGATTGCCGGTCCATTTCCAGGGCCTGGATGAAATACTGCTCCGCCAGGGCCGGGCGCTCGGACTTGATTGCCCAGTAGCCCAGGTTGGTGAACTGCTGGGGCTGTGCCGGGTCATGGCTCAAGCTGTCCGTGAACAGGGTGTGTGCCTTATCAAGTGCCCCTTCGTCCATTTCCACACGCCCCATCAAGCCCAGCGCGCCTGCGTTACCGGGTTCCTGCGCCAGAACCTCATTCAGGTAGTCACGGCATTCCTGCCGCGCCTTGAGACGCTGAACCAGCGATGTCGGGCTGTTTGACTCGGCATAAGCCAGGTTTGCCTGCAGCAGTAGCCGTGCAATGTGGGCTTTTTGTGCGTCTGTGGCATGGATGTTGTGCTGTGCTTGCATGGGGCTACCCCTTTGACTCTGTGACGAAACCCGATTAACCCTGCAGCAACTGCAGAACCTGCTGTGGCCTTGCGTTGGCCTGGGCCAATACCGACAAGCCGGCCTGCTGCAGCACCTGGGTGCGGGCGAGTTCTGCGGATTCGGCGGCAAAGTCTGCATCACGAATCCGTGAACGCGCGGCCGACAGGTTCTCAGAGGTCGTGCTCAGGTTGGCAATGGTCGACTCGAGTCGATTCTGGGCAGCGCCCAGGTCGGCACGAATGCCACTGATGGTTTCCAATGCCGCATCCACAACTGCGAGTGCGCTGGTTGCGCCGTCAACGGTGCTTATATCGATACCTGCCACTTCTTCAGGCGTAGAGCCGGCGGCGGTATTCTGTGCACTGTTCAGGACGCTGCCTGCGGCCAGGGTGGCGTCAGACGTCGCGGCGAAGCTAACGGACGAGTCCAGCGTCAACTCACCGGCAATCCGTGTGGCATTAGCGCCACCACTTGTCAGTTCGATGGCGCTCGGGTCGCCGCTACCCTGTACCGCCAACTGTTGAGAGCCGGCAGCGGTAAAGTCTTCGATAGTGATGTCTTTACCCTGTTCCTGAATCAGCGTGATACTGCCGTCGTTAGCAACTTCCGCGGTAATGCCGGTCTTACCAGACGCGGCGTTCACCTCACGTGCAATCGCTGAGAGGTCGTTTGCATCGGTGATCTGCGCGGAAATGGTCGCTGAGCTGCTCCCATTGGAAAGGGTGAGCGACACGGTTTGAGGCACGGCGATTGGCGTGGTAGCGGTGTTGCTCAGGGTCGCCGATGTTCTTGCCGTCGCGTTCACACCCGTCGTGGCACCGATGTCGTTGATGGCTGCGGCGATGTCTTCTGCCGTGTCACCTGCTGTAATGGGCACCACCTGGCTGTCCAACGAGCTGGAAATGGTGAGATTCTGCGTGGCGATCGTGTTTTGTGCGGGTAACGTCGCATTCGCTGCGGTTGTTGAACCGGTGCCCTGGTTCAGGGTTGCGTTGGCCGCGTCGAGCGTGTTGTTGGCCAGGTCGGCGGTTCGGGCGCCTTCGATGGAAACGGCGATGCTCTGGTTTTCATTGGCGCCAGCCTGGAATTTTTGGGCCTGGAAGGTGCCGTCCAGGAGTTTCAGCCCGTTGAACTCGGTGGTAGTGGCAATGCGCTCCAGCTCGCCTTTTAGCTGGTTTACTTCGGACTGCAGGGCCTTCCTGTCAGATGCGGAGTTCGTTGCGTTGGCGGATTGTACCGCCAGTTCCCGAATGCGCTGCAGGATGTTCCCGGATTCGCCCAGCGCGCCTTCAGCAGTCTGAGCCAGAGAAATACCGTCGTTGGCGTTTCGAATGGCCTGGTTGAGGCCTTTGATCTGCGATGTGAATCGCTCAGAGATGGCAAGCCCGGCAGCGTCGTCCTTGGCGGAGTTGATGCGCAGGCCGGATGACAGCCGCTGCAGGGCAACGTTGGAGTCTTCCTGTGAAGTGTTCAGGTTTCGCTGAGCATTCAGCGACGCGATATTGGTGTTGATGATCTGAGGCATAACATTTCTCCCTGCTCAGAGATGCCGGTAACCCGGTGCCCGATCAAAATGGACGCCTTGCCGGCGGAAGTTCATTTAATTGCCGTTTTGCAGGGAGGTAAGCGAAGGTTGTGCCAGTTTCGGAGTTTTGTTTTTAAGATATTGATTAGTATTGGTTTTATTGGTCGTTTTGATGTTTGGGGCATGAATCCAATCGTCAGCATATAGCGGTATAAGGAAGACTATTGCCGCTTTTACATTCCCTTACAAAATACCGTTAATTTTTTCTAAAGGTACGGACGGGGGCGCCGTTAAGCGCAATAACAGGGAGGCGCTCCCAAACTGAAAATGGGCGCCATTCCTTTTCCATGAAATAACGACATATGTCGAAGGAGAAGCAATATGGCTCTCGGTATTAACACTAACGTTGCGTCACTGTCAGCTCAGAACCAGCTGAACAAATCCCAGGAGCTTTCTAACCAAGCTCTGGAGCGTCTGTCTTCCGGCCTGCGTATCAACTCCGCCAAGGACGATGCTGCTGGCCTTGCAATTTCGACCCGTTTTCAGTCCCAGATCTCTGGTCTGAACGTTGCGCAGCGTAACGCCAACGACGGTATTTCTCTGGCTCAGACTGCTGAAGGTGCTCTGGAAGAAACCACCAACATCCTGCAGCGTATCCGTGAGCTGTCTGTTCAGTCGGCCAACTCTACCAACTCTTCTTCTGACCGCTCTGCACTTCAGGGCGAAGTAAACCAGCTGAAGCAAGAGCTTGACCGTATTGCCGGTACTACCCAGTTCAACGGCCTCAACCTTCTGGATGGCAGCTTCACTGCTCAGTCATTCCAGGTTGGTGCCAACGCTAACCAGACCATCTCAGTATCCGTGACCGGTGCTCGTGGTGCCGACCTTGGTAACAACACCGTATCCGGTGAAAGTGATACCACTGTCAGCCAGGGCACAGGTTCTGTTGCGGTAGCTGCGGCTGATGTGGCAACGGTTGCCAACAACACCATTGCTACACAGAACATCACCGTTTCTGGAACTGAAGGCTCTGAGGTCATTGGTATTACCCAAGGCGATACTGCAGAAGCGATTGCAGCTGCTGTTAACGCTGAAACCGGCACGACTGGTGTAACGGCCACCGCATCGACCACGGCAACCCTCGCTGGTCTGTCTGACGATGGTACGGTTTCCTTCACGCTTGGTAGTGGTGGCGATACAGCGACCATCTCCGCAGCGGTAACTACCACTGACCTGGGTGCGCTGGCCAAAGCGATCAACGATACCTCAGGCACCACTGGTGTTACGGCTGAAGCAAACGGTGGCGAAATCACACTGACCCAGGCTGATGGTAAAGACATCCGTCTGCAGGACTTTGCCAACTCAGGTAACGCTACCGGTACCGCCACGCTGCAGGGCAGTGGTGATCCAAGTGCGGTTACTTTGACCGCTGGCAGCACTGACAGCACGATTGCTTCTGGTTCTGTTGAGTTCGCTTCATCCGGCGCGTTCTCAGTCAGTTCCTCGGTTGCGGAAACCGCTGGTAGCATTCTGAACGTTGCAGCAGACACCGTGGTTGGTTCTAACCTCCAGTCAGTGTCTTCTATCGACATCGGTACTGTTGCAGGCGCTAACAGCGCAATCGAGATTGCAGATGCGGCTCTTGAGCAGATCAGTGGTATCCGCGCCGACCTGGGTGCTGCCCAGAACCGGTTTGAATCCACAATCGCCAACCTGAGCACAACTGCCGAAAACCTGTCGGCCGCTAACAGCCGGATTCTGGATGCAGACTTCGCATCTGAAACTGCTAAGCTGTCCAAGGCGCAGGTTCTCCAGCAGGCTGGTATCTCTGTACTGGCGCAGGCGAATGCCCGCCCGCAGCAGGTTCTGTCCCTCCTGCAGTAACAGGGGCATAACGGCAAGGCCGGGGTCTTTGGGCCCCGGTTTACTGCTGTATGAGGATAGCGAGGTGAGCTATGAATGGCGTTAACCTGAATGGCCCGGATTTGAAGCTGATTCGTTCCAGCGAGCAAGCTCCGGCTCGGGCAATTTCGTCATCTCAGGCCGAAGGCAGGAATGCCTCCGCCCTGACTGCACCTTCATCACCTGGTCTTGCTGAGCGTTCGGAGTTGTTGTCCGGGGCTCAGGAACTTTCGAAAGCTGAGAGGCTCGAAAGGCGCAGTGAGGCACAGAAAGAGAAATTGGATGATGCCGTGTCTCAACTGAACGATTTCGTTCAGACGGTCCAGAGGGATTTGCAGTTTGAAGTGGATAACGAGCGGGGACAGACGATCGTCAAGGTCGTCGATCAGTCCACCCAAGAGGTTATTCGGCAAATTCCGGATGAAGTTGCGTTGAGGTTGGCAGAAAACTTGCAGCAGGATGAACCGCTGACGTTATTCAACACGAAGGTCTAGAGTTTGCCGCTCTTGGCCTGACGTTGAAAACGGTTGTTCAGCACCGCCGCACCCGAAAGGGGCCGGCGGTGTTTTGCTTACATGTGGTTACAAAATTGGTCGGTAGAAAAGGCAAAGTTTTGCCGCTTCAGGCCGATATATGGAATAGCATTGGAAATTGCCCTCCTGAGGAGGCACATACTATGGCAAATATATCATCGTTGGGTATCGGGTCTGGTGTTCTGACCTCCGAGTTGGTCGATCAGTTGGTGCAAGCGGAACGGGCACCGACGGAAAATCGTTTGGCTCAGAAAACCGAGCGCACCCAGGCGCTGATTTCTGCCTATGGCACGCTTCGCAGTGCAGTAACAGAGCTGCGCCTTCCAATGCGGCAATTGAGTGCTCCAGATAATCTCAAAGCCTTTTCTGCAACGTCGTCCAACGAAGACGTTGCTGTGTCTGTGGACAGCTCCAAGGCTAACCGCGGTACTTACAGTGTCGATGTGACAAGTCTCGCCAGCGCTCAGGCGCTCGCGTCGCGTGATGTATTCGCGGATCGCGACAAGACCAGTGTTGGCCAGGGAACAATGACGCTTTCTGTTGGTGACAACACCACCAATATTGTTATAGACAGCAGTAACGACACGTTGCAGGGCCTGGCAAACGCAATCAACGATTCTGATGCAGGGGTTTCAGCGGGCGTAATCGATACCGGTAGTGGTTTCCAGCTCGTGCTATCGGCAGACGAAACCGGTACGGCAAACGCCGTTAGTATTTCCGTATCGGGCGACAGCGCCGGCACGGATACCGATGCCCAGGGGCTTTCCCGTTTTGCGTTTAACACATCAATGGATGCGGGCGCCGGTCTCAATGAGACAATCGCCGCGTCGGACGCCGTGATGAGTATCAATGGCGTAGAGGTTACCCGTTCTACCAATAGTTTTGAGAACGTCATTGATGGTTTGACATTTGATCTGACTGCCACTGGTACGTCCACGGTTAAGGTTGAACAGGATCTCGGAGCGGTAGCAGACCGTGTCCAGGGCTTTGTCGAGAAATTTAATGGCCTGCAGGAAACCATTGATGCGCTGGCAGGATTCAATGCAGAGAGCGGTAGCGGAAGCCTTCTGACTGGCGATAGCGTTATTCGGGGTATTCAGAACCAACTCCGCCAAGTGCTGACCCGCGTTGTTCCCGGGCTTGAAGACGCAAGTGTCCGAAGTCTGGCGGATGTGGGTATTACCACAAATTTCGAGACTGGCTCTCTGGAATTTGACCGCGAAGAGTTCATGGCGCAGTTAAAGGCTAATCCGGACGATGTCACGGCCTTGTTTGCCGAACAGGGCAGGGCTACCGACAGCCAGGTAGAGTTTGTTCGCAGTGGTGTAAACACCGAACCTGGAACCTATGATATCAACGTGACCCAGGCTGCGACCCAAGGCACGCTTGCCGGGAATGCCGCAGCCACTTTTCCCGTTACTATTGACGGAACAAATGATGAGTTTTCACTGCTGGTTAATGGTGATACCTCCGTTAACCTTCAGCTTACACAGCAGACTTACAACAGTGCACAGGATCTGGTTGACGAGATTCAGGCTCAGCTTAATAGCAACAACGCGCTGAACGCGTCAGATGGGTCCGTTCAGGTGAGCCTGGGGGCTGGGGGTGAGCTGGTTTTCTCTTCCTCCACCTACGGCAGCGAGTCTTCGGTCACCTTGTCGTCCGCTGAAAGCGCGGCTACGTTTGGATTGGATGCCGCCACAAGCACGGATGGCCTCGATGTTGCGGGTACCATTGACGGAAGAACAGCTGAAGGCGAAGGGCAAACACTGTTTCTGGGCGAAAACAGCGGTGCTGCGTCTGGGCTCCAGGTACAAATATTGGGCGATCAGACTGGAAGTCGAGGCTCGATACAATTTATTGAAGGTGTTGGCGAACGTACGGTTGATCTGATCACCAACTTTGTCGGTGCCGATGGTGCAATTGATACCAGAACCGAGAGCCTGAACCGCGATCTGGAGCGAATTCAGGAAAATCAGATTCGGCTGGAAGAGAGAATTACAGCCTATCGAGAGCGCTTGGTGAGTCAATTCACAGCTGCGGATTCATTGATCTCGCAACTGAACAGTACACAGGACTTTGTGAGCCAGCAGCTTGCTGCGCTGGCACCACAGAATAATCGCAATAACAATTGATGTTTATTGCACGAAAAGCGAATAAAGAGGTCACTTATGAACGGTTTACAGGCTTACCAGCGCGTAAACGCCCAAACCAGCATTACGGATGCCGATCCTCACAAGCTGATCCAGCTTCTTTACAACGGAGCGTTGGAACGCATTAACATGGCCAAAGCCAGGATGCAGGCGAAGGATTTTGAGGGCAAAGGCCGATTGATTTCCAAAGCGATTGAAATCATCGGTGGCCTCCGTGGCTTTCTGGATTTCGAGAAGGGTGGCGATCTGGCCGTGCGCCTGGAATCGCTTTATGACTACATGGAGCGGACCCTTTTTGAAGCGAATGCCAAGAATGACGTCGCTAAGCTTGATGAAGTCGCGGACCTTCTGCGCTCAATCAAAGACGGCTGGGATGGCATCCGCGAAGAGGCTACCTCCAAGCAACAGCAGGCTGTCTGAATACGACGTTCTGGTGTGAATACCGTGCATTCTATCCAAGATGCCACCTGGTGCCCTGCCGGGGGCATCCGCGGCCAGTAACGAGGTCGCCCTCTTGCCCCAATAGCCATTCCCCCCGCTGTCCCGTACAATACGCCCCTTATTTTTAATACATCCATTCTGTTCAGTCTGGAGCAAGGGCATGTCTGATATTAAAAAGGTGGTTCTGGCGTATTCCGGTGGCCTGGATACCTCGGTAATCGTTCGCTGGTTGCAGGATACCTATGAGTGTGAGGTGGTGACGTTCACCGCCGACATCGGCCAGGGCGAGGAAGTTGAGCCGGCGCGTGAGAAAGCGAAAGCGCTCGGCGTGAAGGAAATCTACATTGAGGACCTGCGCGAGGAATTCGTTCGTGACTACGTGTTCCCGATGTTCCGCGCCAACACCATCTACGAAGGGGAGTACCTGCTGGGTACCTCCATCGCACGCCCGCTGATCTCCCGTCGTTTGATTGAGATTGCCAACGAAACCGGTGCGGACGCGATTTCCCACGGCGCTACCGGCAAGGGCAATGATCAGGTTCGTTTCGAGTTAGGTGCCTACGCGCTGAAGCCAGGTGTGAAGGTGATTGCACCCTGGCGTGAGTGGGATCTGAATTCCCGTGAGAAGCTGCTGGCTTATTGCGACGAGCGCAACATTCCGGTGGAGAAGAAGAAGGGCAAGAGCCCATACTCCATGGATGCCAACTTGCTGCATATCTCTTATGAAGGCATCAACCTGGAGGATCCCTGGGCGGAAGCCGAGGAAGATATGTGGCGCTGGAGTGTGTCTCCGGAAGCAGCGCCCGACACGCCTTCCTATATCGAAGTGACCTATGAGAAAGGCGATATCGTGGCGATTGATGGCCAGGCCATGAAGCCTCACGAGGTGCTTGAACACCTGAACAAGGTCGCCGGCGAGAACGGGATTGGTCGTCTGGACATTGTTGAGAACCGTTATGTGGGTATGAAATCCCGCGGTTGTTACGAAACTCCGGGCGGCACCATCATGCTGCGCGCCCACCGTGCGATTGAGTCCATCACCCTGGACCGCGAAGTGGCGCACCTGAAGGACAGCATCATGCCGCGTTATGCGGAGGTGATTTACAACGGTTACTGGTGGTCCCCTGAGCGGGAAGCGCTGCAGGCGCTGATCGATCAGACCCAGACTTATGTAAACGGTACCGTGCGCCTGAAGCTCTACAAGGGCAACGTGGATGTGGTTGGGCGTAAGTCTGACGATTCGCTGTTCGATGAGAAGATTGCGACCTTCGAGGAAGACCAGGGCGCCTACGATCAGAAGGATGCTGAAGGCTTTATCAAGCTGAATGCGCTTCGGTTGAGGATTGCGGCTGGCAAGGGTCGCAAGCTTTAAGTGGCCTCCCGTGACGCCCGGAACTCTCCGGGCGTCTTCCCCGTCTCTGCTTTGAACTTTCGGTGAAACGACGTTGTTTCGCTGTACCCCAGCCTCAACGCTATCTCCGGAATGCCCAGTTCGCTGTTCGTCAGAAAATCTTCCGCCATTGCCTGTCTTACCTCGTCCAGCAACTGCTGATACGAAACACCTTCCTGGCTAAGTTTTCTCTGCAGCGTTCGGCTGGTCATGCCCAGATGGTCTGCGACCATGTCCTGGCGGGTGATGCCGTGCATCAACTGTTTGCGAATGCTGTGTTTAACCCGGTTGGTGAGGGCTGTGTCGGTTTCCAGCGTGGCCAGTTGGCTGAGGGCGTGGGCTTCAAGGGTTTTTCGCAGCAGTGGGTCAGGCTGGCGTAGGGGAGTGCCCAGCAGGTCTTTGTGCAGAACAATGGCATCTTCGTTGGAACGAAAACGTACCGGGCAGCCCCAGCGTTCCGTGTAGGCGCTCTCCAACTCCGGCCCGGGGGAAGGGTGTTCGAGGTGTACTTCCACTGGCGAGGCGGCGTTGTTGTCGGCCAGCCAGCGGGCGTAGTTGATCCAGGAGGCGAAGACGTTGTCCACCATCTGGGGGCGAACGACCGGGTCGGTGTAGTTGCAGGCCCAGATCAGTTTGATGTGATCGCCGCTACCCGCAATTTGCGTCGTTCCCATGTCGCCGACCAGTTTCTCGAACGGGGCTATACGAGCTACTGCTTCTCCCAGCGTGGCGGAGCTCATGGTGATATACCCGAGAACACTGTAGGACCCCGGTTGCACGAAGTCACCGGTTTCAAGGCCGAGGATGGGGTTATTGCTTTGTTCACAAAGCAGCCGTATGAATGCCTGGAACTGCTCGCCGTTTATACGCTCGTCGTCGGTCTGGAGAATCGACGCATCAAGCCCGGCGTTGCTGAACAGTGCTGAGGTATCCAGGCCTTGGGCATTGGCGGCGCGGACATATTGTCTTAGGGCTGCTACGGAGGCGGTTCCGAGGGTCTTCATGATTACGGCAACGTCTTGGGGTTATTGTTGCCATCAGTATAACGGAAGCAGAAAAGAAAAAAGCCAGCTAAGAAGCTGGCTTAAAAACAAGGAAAGAACGAAAGTGCCTGAAAAATTCGTTAATTCTGCGGACTTTCCCCATTTGGCGGCGGAGGTACTACTCGGCTCCTCCGCCATGGGGGATACTGCTTAAATCCACAATTTCAGAATAGGGTTTTCGCTCATGGAAGTCTGTTTGTGATGTGTGTCGCAGTGTTACGTAGCGTAATCCGACACTCTTCCTTCAGGCTTTCTCAAGCTCTGGCCTGGTCTCGGTAAACCGCCGGGTCTCATAGGCATCAACCAAGCCTTGAACTGCTGCACGCTCCATCTCCTGAACCGAGGGGGTGCCGTTTTGGGCATCCGCCCTGCAAAGCACCATGCCTGCCCCAACCGAGATGTAACCCGCCGTGGTCTTCAGAGCTTTGTGGTTAATGCCGTCGAATACGCGGCGAAAAGCTGTTGTGGAGCAATGATCGCTGTTTGGGAAGTGAGCGATAATCGCGTACTGGTTGTCGCCCACGCGGCACAGGGAGTCCATGGGCCGGATCAGGTGGCTCAGGCGGCGGGCGATGCCAACGGCCAGCTCACTCATCACCGAGGGAGCGTGCTTACGCTTGAGTTCCTGCCAGTTGCGAATGCCGCAGAGCACATAGGCAGAAGCACCGCCTCGGGATTCCGCCTGCCGCAGGCATTTGCCCAGCTTATTCCGGGCATAACGGTTGTTGCAGAGGCCCGTTTCAAGATCAATGATGTTGCTGCTTTCCAGTTCGCGGTTGTTCTCGATCAACAGGGAATTGGCGCGCAGCAGGGTGTTCTGGCGGTCCGCCATGCGGTCGGCCGCGAAAATCCTTGGGATCAGCTGCTTGGTCATGTCCGATTTATAGATGAAATCGTCGACGCCCCGGTCGAATGCTTCTGACAGGGCCTCCACACTCTCCCGGGCGGTGAGCAGGATCACGTAGGTGTAGTGGTTGTTCTGCTCATCCTGCTGGCGGACCTGATCGGTCAGCTCCAGCCCGTCCATCTCCGGCATCAACCAGTCGGCAATCAACACACTGACTGGGCGTTGGTCAATAAACTCAAGCGCGGCAGGGGCATTGTTGGCGATTCGCACGTCGCGGTACCCTGCATTGCGGAGGGTTCGGCCCACCACCATACTGCTGAATTTGGCGTCGTCTACCACGAGGATGGGAAGATCAAGATTTGGCATTGTTAACTACTACTCACCAGTCCATTGTCAGATGCGGTGCCGGCCCGGTCTTGGTATGCTTTGGCACCTTGCGCAACCAGAAGGGCACCAGTATAGCGTTTTGTACGTGCCCTGACGTGGATAATTGTAAAAAGTGAGAACACATCATGCCTTCTTTTGACATCGTTTCTGAAATCGACATGCACGAAGTGACCAACGCCGTGGACCAGGCCAAGCGCGAGCTGGGCAATCGCTGGGACTTCAAGAACGTGGAAGCGGACATCGAACTGGACGACAAAGGCATCACCATCAGCGCCGAGCAGGAATTCCAGTTGGAGCAGTTGATGGACATGCTGCGCATGGCCTTCGCCAAGCGCAATATCGATTCCCGGGCGCTGTCCGAAGACGGAGAAAGCAAAGCCGGCAAACTGGTCAAGCAGCATCTGCAATTGAAGCAGGGAATCGAAACCGACATGGCCAAGAAGATCGTCAAGATGATCAAGGACGGCAAGCTCAAGGTCCAGGCCAGCATCGAAGGTGACAAAGTGCGGGTGAAAGGGAAAAAACGTGATGACCTGCAGACAGCCATTGCCCTTTTGAAGGAAGCAGAGCTCGATATTCCTCTCCAGTTCAACAACTTCCGCGACTGATCGGGGAGCAGCACCATTTTATACGGCTTGAACCGGACCCTGCTGAAAGAAACACTCGACACCTACACCCGGTGGCAGGTTATTGCGCTTCTGTTTCTGGGCTTCTCGGCGGGGCTGCCATTCCTGCTGGTGTTCTCCACCCTGAACGCAAGGCTTGCGGATGTCGGTGTGGAGACCGCCACCATTGGGTTCTTCAGCTGGCTTGGGATTACCTACTCCATCAAAGTGTTCTGGGCGCCAATTGTCGACCGGCTGAAGTTGCCGATTCTCGACAGACTGTTGGGAAAACGCCGAAGCTGGATTTTGCTCGCCCAGACGGGCATTGCCAGCGGCCTTTATCTGATGGCTCACGTGGACGCCACGGCAGCGCCTGAGATGATGGCCTGGTGCGGACTGCTGGTGGCCTTTTCCTCCGCTACGCAAGATGTGGCCATTGATGCCTATCGGATTGAAATTGCCGAAGAGCGGCTCCAGGCGGCATTGGCAGCTACCTATATCTTCGGCTACCGGTTGGCATTGTTGGTGGCTGGTGCGGGAGCCTTGTACTTGGCAGAGTTCTGGTCCTGGCAGGTGTCTTACGAGGTGATGGCTTTGCTGGTTGGTGTGGGCATGGCCACCGTGCTGATCGTAAGGGAGCCTGAGGTCAATCACTTTGCCGCTGCGCAGGACATTGCCGGAAAAATTGAGCAGGAAGCGGCGAAGCGCACCCACCTGAACCCACGCCTGGCGAGGTTTGTCGGGTGGTTTTAC
>TARA_R100001244_G_scaffold10690_18_pt1 | contig 14358 bp, 14 predicted proteins | sample TARA_R100001244 | Tara Oceans TARA_R100001244 (sample SAMEA2621564) | marine metagenome | biome: marine biome (ENVO:00000447); feature: mesopelagic zone (ENVO:00000213); material: "saline water (ENVO:00002010), including plankton (ENVO:xxxxxxxx)" | depth 790 m
CCGCTGCGGCGCTTGCTGGTGTCGCGTGGAAGCTGACGTTGTGACGCAACGGGCGCCTTGCGGGGCAGCTCGGCCGGCAATAGATGCCGGTGGAGCGCACGGCGAAAACGAATTGGCCGTCGTGTGCGGCATCGCGGGCGCACACGGCTTGCCAGCAGCGGTCGAGGTCGAGCATGGCGCGGCTCCAGTGGACGATAAGCCGATTGTCGGCGTTGGAGCCGCGAACGCCAATCCGAATCGCGCTTTCAAATGCCTGAAACGCCCGGCCAACATCGCGGCAATCGGTCAATCGAAGCGCCGCGCCAAGATTTTATTGGCCTGTTAATGGATGCATGGCTCTGCATAGGCTGGGCTCTGCGGGAGGATTGCCGTATAACGGGCGGCAGACGCGAATTGGGCAACACAGGACCCCTGATTAAAGCTGATGAAGACGCCAAAACGCATAGAACCCCTGGTCGAGGCTGGCCTAGTCGACGAAGTGATACGCCCGCTGATGAGTGGTAAAGAGGCCGCGGTATACGTGGTGCGCTGCGGTGACGAGCTGCGCTGTGCCAAGGTCTATAAAGAGGCGAACAAGCGCAGCTTCCGCCAGGCCGCGCAGTATCAGGAGGGCCGTAAGGTCCGTAATAGCCGCGATGCCCGCGCCATGGCCAAGGGTTCGAAGTACGGCCGTAAAGGCCAGGAAGACGCCTGGCAGAACGCCGAGGTGGGGGCGTTATTCCGCCTGGCCAGTGCCGGAGTGCGCGTGCCCAAGCCCTACGACTTCCTCGAAGGCGTACTGCTGATGGAGTTGGTCGATGACGGCGAAGGCGATGTCGCGCCGCGCTTGAACGATGTCGACCTGCACCCGGACGATGCCCGTGAGTTCCACGCCTTCATGGTCCATGAAGTGGTGAAGATGCTCTGCGCCGGCCTGGTGCATGGCGATTTGTCCGAGTTCAACGTGCTGCTGGGCCCCGAAGGCCCGGTGATCATCGACCTGCCGCAGGCGGTGGATGCGGCCGGCAACAACCATGCCTTCAAGATGCTTGAACGCGATGTCGGCAACATGGCCGCCTACTTCGGTCAGTTCGCCCCCGAGTTGAAGTTCACCAAGTACGCCAAGGAAATGTGGGCGCTCTACGAAGCCGGCGAGCTGACCCCGGACAGCCCGCTGACCGGCGAGTTCGACGACCCTGAAGATGCCGCCGACATCGACGCGGTGATGCGTGAGATCAAGGCCACCCTGGCCGAGGAAGCCCGGCGCCAGGCGTTGCTGAATGCCGAGGACGAGCCCCGGGGCGAAGAACCACCACCGCCCTGGATGCAATAACCAGGGGCGTACAGGCCGAGCTGTTGGCTTGCTCGGTTGATGGATTACGCTCAAAGGCTTGCCGCTCAAGGGCTCCCAAGCGAAAAACCCTCGGAAGATAATCTCTCCGAGGGTTTTTCGTTTCTAAGCTCCGCGCTAGCCGGCTTGGCTAACCAGGCTTCAACAGATGAAGTGAACGCCTCGCGTACAGACCCCGGTGGGCGCTTACAGGCGAGCGGTTGTGAACGTATCGCAGCGCCCGACATTGCCGTGTTCGAAACCCATCTTGAACCAGCGCACGCGCTGCGCCGAGGTGCCGTGGGTGAAGGAATCCGGGACCACCTGACCGCGTGCCTGTTTTTGCAGGCGATCATCGCCAATCGCGTTGGCGGCGGTCAGCGCTTCTTCCAGATCTCCCGGCTCCAGCCAGTCGAGGCGGCGTTGGGCGTGGTGGGCCCAAATGCCGGCCAGGCAATCAGCCTGCAACTCCTGGCGCACCAGTAAACCGTTATCGCCCGCCACGCGTTCGCCGCGTTGCCGCGCGGCATTGACCTTGGCGGAGACGCCGAGCAGCGTTTGCACGTGGTGACCCACTTCATGGGCGATTACGTAGGCCTGGGCGAAGTCGCCCGCCGCGGCGAAGCGCTGCTCCAGTTCGCGGAAGAACTCCAGATCGAGGTAGACCCGCTGATCGCCGGGGCAGTAGAACGGCCCGACGGCCGAGTCGGCGAAGCCGCAGGCGGAATTGACTCCGCCGCGAAACAGCACCAGGGTCGGGTCGCGGTACTGCCGGTTGGCACTTTGAAAGATTTCACGCCAGGTGTCTTCGGTGTCGCCGAGCACGGCGCGAACGAACTCCGATTGCTCGTCGTTGTTCGCCGGCTGCGCGCTTTGCGGCAGGCCGAGCGAGCTGCTCTGTGTGGCCTGGCCGGCCAGTTGGCCAAGGATCTGCACTGGGTCCTGGCCCATCAGCAAGCCGATGATCACCACCGCGGCGATGCCGCCCAGGCTCAAGCCTTTGCCGCCGCCGAAGCGCATCCCGCCGCCACCACCGCGCGCATCCACTACGTTGTCACTGCGTCGTGCCCGTTTCCAGCGCATCACCTGGTTCCCTGTGCCATTGCTGGGGTTGAGTGTTGTCGTAGTGGCGGGCGCGCGCCAGTCCGGTCGTCAGGCCAGGGCCGCGATCAGTTGCCGGGGTATTCGCTGATCACCCGTTCGTTACCTTGCTTGCTCAGGCCGATGACTTGGTAGGCATCGCGCACATCGCCATATTCCATGCCGGGCGAGCCGGTCGGCATGCCCGGTACGGCGGCGCCGAGCAGATCGGGCTGTTGACGCAGCTTGAGGATGTCGGCGGCCGGCACATGGCCTTCGACAAACTGGCCGTCGATCACCCCGGTGTGGCAGGAGGCCAGGCGTGGCGGCACGCCGAGGCGTTGTTTGACCGCGCTCATGTTGCTTTCGACATGGTCGTTGACGGTAAAGCCGTTGGCTTGCAGATGGCTGATCCAGGCTTTGCAGCAGCCGCAGTTGGGATCACGGTGCACGTCGATGGTGAGCGGCTCGGCCGCATTGGCGAGGCTGCTGAACAGGGCGAGGGCAAGTAGCGAGCGGCGCATGGCGGAACTCCGATAGGGCTGAGGGCCAAGCATAGCGCCCTGCCTACGGTGTGCCCATCGGCCGGTTGTTGCCAGCGGTAAACGGAAGTGGTTCCGGGCGCAGGACGGCCCGGAACCGGGGTTGTGGTTATTCCAGTTCCATCAGCCCTGGGTCGCGTTGGACCGGTTGAACGTGCTGCTGTTTCACGCCGCTCTTGAGCATCAGCTTCAGTTGATCGGCTTTCTGGCAGGCGTTGTGGCCGTCGACGAAGACGCCGTCCTGATTGCACTTCCAGTCATAGAAGTTGGCCAGGCCACCGGCCAGTTGCAGGCTGTAATCGCTGCTCTTGGTGCCGGCACTGAATGGCTGGCCGGCAGGGATGTTCTGGAACCAGCGCATCCACTCGGCTGAGCCCACCGCTGGCGGGTTCGCCTGGAAGGTCGGGTTCATGATCGCCAGTTGCGGGTATTCGCCGGTCATGTGGCAGCTCAGGCACGAGCTGTTGGGGTTATCCACCGGGCCATTCAACCGGCCATTCCAGCCCAGGTGGGTGGGCGGCAGTTCGCTGGTTTTGGCGTTGATGGCGGTTTGTTTGAGGTTGGGATTGATCTTGGTCTGGGTCGGCTGCGGATTGGTGAAATCGTTACCGGTCTCCTGTGGATCGTTGCCCCACATGATGCCCACCGGCACCAGGTTGTCCCAGCTCGCTTTGCCGGTGATGGCGCCGTTGTACTGGAAGGTGCCGAAGATCCAGCCGGTGTCGCTGGCGCGAGTGTCGCGTACGGCGATGTCCATCTGGATCAGGGCGACGTTCTTCACCTCGCGGTCAGCCGAGTCGAAGGTCTTGGTGATGTAGCCTTGCCAGAGCACCGGGTTCTGCAAGAAGGGCACTTCGCTGAGGTTGACGTCGGCGAACAGTGCCTTACAGACCACGGTGCCGTTGGCGAAGCTGTTGGGGCTGGAGGTGAAGTCCGGGTTGGGGTTATGCGGGTCCTTCCAGACTTCACCGATGGTGTACGCGCCAATGTCGTTGTAGATGCCGACGGCATAGGTCTGGCCGGTGGTCACCTGGGTTGGGGCGAGTTGTTTCGCCTGGATCTGCGCTTCCTTGGTCAACCCGTGGATGCCTTCGCGACCCAGCGGGCCGTAGTGCTGCCAGGGCATGTGGAACCACTGGCGCAGCGAGTTCTTCTGCACGTCCCAGTTCGCTGCCACGTTGCCTTCCAGGCAGTAATCCTTGACCGCCGACATGTAGGCGCGCCAGGTTTCGAAATCGTTGCTCATCGGGCTGGGCAATTGCTCGAAGAACGCCGGCAAGGACGTCGCCGGTGGTGCTGTACTGGGGTACGACTGGCTGAGTTGGAACAGCGGGCCGGCGTATTGGCTGCTCGGTGGCTGGTAGCCGAAGTCGGGATAGGTGCCGGCGTTCGCTGCGGCAGCGAACAACGGGGCGGCGATAGCGAGTGCCCGGGCGATATGTCCATGGGGCTTGTGCATTGATTCTCTCCTTGATGTGGATAACGCCTGCCATTGGCTGAATAAAGCGGTTCGCAGTCGAACCTGCAGGGTTTCCGTTATGGGTTATCAGGCCGGCGTCCGCGGGGGATTAGGCCGTGTCACGGTTTATCGGGTGGTGGGTGGTTACCTCCTGGGTGGGTTGTGAATGGATGTGCCTAAAGGCACCCGGCTGGCGCAGCGGCCGGGCGTTCATGGCGTTGGGGAGGGGGATGCGAAACATGTCGACCTCCTTGTCGATCAGCTGCGTGAATGGCGTTTCTGTGCCAGTAGTTGTAGAACATCTCGCGGAAGGCGCCATGGGTTTTTCCAAAAAACGCCGAACAGTCCTTGTTCGCCTTGCGATCACCGGCGGCTCAGGGTATTCGCTTCAGGTGCGCAGACGTATCCTCGCCGTCCCCTTCTTCGCGGAGTTCAGCCATGCTGTTTGCAAGAATCTTGCTGCTGGTTCAAGTTTTGGCCCTGGCCGGCCTGGGCTTGGCGTATTTCACTCATCCGCATGAGATGAGCAACCTCAGCGGCATGCTGCTGATGGCGCCCGCCGCGGCAACCGATGTGCGCGCCTATTACGGCGGCATGCAGATTGGCCTGGCGGCGTTTCTGCTGCTGGCGCTCAGCCGCCTCGAACTGGTTCGCGCAGCGCTGACCCTGCTGGTGCTGCTCTACAGCTCGCTGGCACTGGCGCGTATTGGCGGCTTGTGGCTGGACGGCGGCGCCCAGCAGACCTTCAACCTGATCGCCCTGCTGATCGAGGTAGTCTCGGCAGGGCTGGCATTCTGGGCCTTGCGTGGGCTGAACAAGGCCTGAAGCCTGTTGCTCAGCGACGCTCCAGCAGTACGCCCGATTCCATGTGGTGGGTGTAGGGAAATTGGTCGAACAGCGCGCAGCGGGTGATTTTGTGCGTGTCGCTGAGCTGGGCGATGTTGGCGGCCAGGGTCTCCGGGTTGCAGGAGATATACAGGATGCGCGCGAAGCGCCGGGTCAGCTCGCAGGTGTCCGGGTCCATGCCGGCGCGCGGCGGGTCGACGAACACGCTGCCGAAGTCGTAGCCCTTCAGGTCGATGCCGGCCAGGCGGCGGAACGGCCGCACCTCGTTGAGCGCTTCGGTCAGTTCCTCGGCGGACAGGCGCACCAGGGTCACGTTATCCACGCCATTGTCTTGCAGGTTGGCCAGGGCGGCATTCACCGAGGACTTGCTGATCTCGGTGGCCAGCACCTTGCGCACACGGGTGGCCAGCGGCAGGGTGAAATTGCCGTTGCCGCAATACAGCTCCAGCAGATCGTCCTCACGCTCGCCCAGCACCTCATAGGCCCAGCCGAGCATCTTCTGGTTCACCTCGCCGTTGGGCTGGGTGAACGCGCCTTCCGGTTGGCGGTAACTGAAGGTGCGGCCAGCGACCTGCAGTTGTTCCTCGACATAGTCCCTGCCGATGACGCTGCGCTTGCCCTTGGAGCGGCCAATGATGCTGACCTGCAAGTCGGCGGCGAGCTTTTCGGCCTCGGCCTGCCAGGCCGCATCCAGCGGGCGGTGGTAGCACAGGGTGATCAGCCCGTCGCCGGCCAGGGTGGTGAGGAATTCGACCTGAAACAGTTTGAAGCTCAGGGCGCTACTGGCTTGCCAGGCAGCCTTTAGTCGCGGCATCAGGGCGTTGATCTGCGCGCTGGCGATGGGGAAGTCTTCGAAGAAGATCGGCGTGAATTTGTCGCCGGCCTCGAACATCGCGTAGTGGCGATCTTCGCCCTCGCGCCACAGGCGGAATTCGGCGCGCAGGCGGTAGTGTTCGCGCGGCGACTCGAACAGCTCGGGGGCCGGGGCATCGAACGGTGCCAACAGCTCAATCAGGCGCTGTTTCTTTACCGCAAGCTGGTCGGCGTAGGTGGTGGGATCGAACGGTGCACGGCTCATGGACGACTCGGTAATCTAGGGTTTGCAGCATCCGCAGGCGCACGCGCCTGCGCTATTGACGGGTGGCCTCAGGAGAACAGACCCAGCTTGATCACGCAGAACACCGCGAGGATCACCAGCATGGCGTTCAGCTCGCGCCAGCGCCCGGACAGGGTCTTGGCCGCGACCCAGGCGATAAAGCCGAAGGCGATGCCCGAGGCAATCGAGAAGGTCAGCGGCATGGCCAGGGCAGTGATCAGTACCGGCGCGGCGACGGTGATGTCGCTCCAGTCGATCTCGGCCAGGCCGGCGGTCATCAACACCGCGACGAACATCAGTGCCGGCGCGGTGGCGAAGGCGGGTACGCTGCCGGCCAGCGGGGCGAAGAACAGCGCCAGGAGGAACAACACCGCCACCACGCAGGCGGTCAGGCCGGTGCGTCCGCCCTCGGACACGCCGGCGGCCGATTCGATGTAGCTGGTGGTGGTCGAGGTGCCCAGCAGCGAGCCGGTCATCGCGGCGGTACTGTCGGCGATCAGCGCGCGGCCCATCTTCGGCATGTAACCGTCCTTGCGCATCAGGCCGGCCTTCTTGGCCACGGCGATGAGGGTGCCGGAGTTGTCGAACAGGTCGACGAAGAGGAAGGCGAAGACCACGCTGACCAGGCCGATATCCAGCGCGCCCATGATGTCCAGCTGCATAAAGGTCGGCGCCAGCGAAGGTGGCATCGACAGCACACCGCCGAACTCGGAAATGCCCAGGGCGATGCTCAATACGGTCACCACCAGAATGCCGATCAGCACCGCGCCTGTGACCTTGCGTGCCTCCAGGCCGATGATCAGGAAGAAACCGAGGATCGCCAGCAGCGCCGAGGGCTTGCTGAGATCGCCCATGCCCACCAGGGTGGCCGGGTTATCGACGACGATGCCCGCACTTTGCAGGGCGATCAGCGCGAGGAACAGGCCGATACCGGCGGCAATCGCCGAACGCAGCTCCAGCGGGATGCTGTTGATGATCCACTCGCGGATCTTGAAGATCGACAGCAGAAAGAACAGGCACGCGGAGAGGAACACCGCGCCGAGCGCCACCTGCCAGGTGTGGCCCATGCCGAGCACCACGGTGTAGGTAAAGAAGGCGTTGAGGCCCATGCCGGGGGCCAGGGCGATCGGGTAGTTGGCGATCAGGCCCATCACCGCCGAGCCGATGGCGGCGGCCAGACAGGTGGCGACGAAGATCGCGCCTTTATCCATGCCGGTTTCGCCGAGGATGCTCGGGTTGACGAAGAGGATGTAAGCCATGGTCAGAAAGGTGGTGAGACCGGCGAGGATCTCGGTGCGCACCGTGGTGTTGTGCGCTTTGAGTTGGAACAGTCTTTCCAGCATGCTGGCTCCCCGTGGCGCCAATCGCGCCGTGAATGTGCAGATCGAAAGCAAAGCACATCCTCGAGCGAGTGCATGATTGTGCTGGCGATCTGGAAAAAGGCGCGCATCATAACAGCATGCCTGTGGCCGGTGAATTTATGACCGGGCAGACAGTTAACGTTCTGTTTTTCGAGGAGACGAACATGACCTCACGTGCCGTAATCACTGTTGCCGATGGCGTCGAAGACCTCGAGTGCGTGACCTTGATCGACGTGCTGCGGCGTGCCGAAATCGAGGTGGTGGTGGCCAGTATCGAGGGCCGGCGGATGATCACCTGCGCTCGCGGTACGCGGCTGACCGCCGATGCCATGTTGGTCGACGTGCTGGCCCAGGAATTCGACCTGGTGGTGTTGCCCGGCGGCATGCCGGGTGCCCAGCGCCTGGCCGAGCACGAACCGCTGGCCGAGCGGGTGCGCCAGCAGGCCAAGGCCGGCAAGTTGTTCGCCGCGATCTGCGCGGCACCCGCGCTGGCGTTGCAGCAGTTCGGCGTACTCAAGCAGCGTCGGATGACCTGCTACCCGGCGTTCAGCGATCGCCTCAGCGGTTGCACCTTCGTCGATCAGCCGGTGGTGGTCGACGGTAACTGCATCACCAGTCAGGGCCCGGGTACGGCGCTGGAGTTCGCCCTGACCCTGGTCGAACAGCTGCGCGGCAAGGGCACGCGCAAGCAGGTGGCCGAGGCGATGCTGGTCGGTTGAGCGGCGCTTCAGTCGGCCGCGCGAGGCGCTGGCCCATGCAGGTGATCGCGCTTGGCCAGTTCCGGGAACAGGCGCATCCACAGGCCGGTGACCACTAGCGCGCCGACACCACCGATCAGCACTGCCGGCACCGTGCCGAACCAGGCGGCGCTGACCCCGGCGCGGAAATCCCCCAGTTGGTTCGACGCGCCGATAAACAGGCCGTTGACCGCGCCGACGCGGCCGCGCATCTCGTCGGGGGTTTGCAACTGCACGAAGGCGCCGCGAATGACCATGCTGATCATGTCCGCCGCGCCCAGCAGCACCAGGGTCGCCAGGCTGAACCACAGTGAAGTGGAGAGGCCGAAACCGATGGTCGCCACGCCGAAAATCGCCACCGCCGTGAATATCACCGGGCCGACCCGCCGTTCGATCGGGAAGCGGGCCAGCCAGATGGACATCAACAGCGCGCCCACCGCCGGCGCCGAACGCAGCAGGCCGAGGCCCCAGGGACCGGTGAGCAGGATGTCCTTGGCGAACACCGGCAGCAACGCCGTGGCGCCACCGAGCAGCACGGCGACCATGTCCATCGACACCGCGCCGAACACCGCGGGCCGGCTGCGGATAAAGCGGAAGCCGGCGAGCAGCGATTGCAGCGAGACCTTTTGTTTCAGCGGCTTCTGTTGCGCCGGCAGGCTGAGCATCAGGCTCAGGGCGATGCCATAGAGCACCGCGCCAGGCCCATAGACCCAGCCCGCATCGACCGCGTAGAGCAGGCCGCCGACCGCCGGGGCGACGATGGTCGCGGTTTGCATTGCCGACGCGGACGCGGCAACCGCTGCGGGAAACAGCCCTGGCGGCACGATGTTCGGCAGCAAGGCTTGGGTGGTCGGCATCTCGAAGGCCCGCGCGGTGCCGAGCAGGAAGGCGATGAGGAAAATACTTTCACGGCTGATGCCCTCGACCGTGCTGCCGAGCAGCAGCGCCAGGGCGATCAGGCCCTGCGCGCTCTGGCACAACGCGGCAACCTTGCGCCGGTCGAAGCGGTCGGCGACGTGCCCGGTCAGCAGGATAAACAGCACCCGCGGCAGGAACTCGACCAGACCGACCAGGCCCAGGTCGAGCACGTTGCCGGTGAGCGTGTACATCTGCCAGCCAATGGCCACGGTGAGCATCTGGAAGCCGCTGGCGGTAGATACCCGCGCCAGCCAGAAGGCGATGAACGGACGGTGGTGACGCAGGAGCAGTTTGCCGTGGACTGACATGGGCGCTTGGCTTTTGACTGGGTAACGGTGGCGGGCGTGACGTCGACAACGCCAGCCCATGGCTGCGGGGTGGCCCGCGATGTTGTGGCCGTGGAGCCGGCCATGCCGTGCCCCACTGGAGGCCAGATAGATACTTAGGTAGCTAAAGGTATGCCAGCCTAGCACGCTCAATTCGCCGCGCAAGCGGGCTGCTCGCGGCGGTTCTGCGCGACAAATAACCACAGCAGCAAGCCGGTAATCCGGAGTTACTCTTTAGTCGTTGCTTGATCCAGGTCAATACCCACCTTGGGCTTGCCTGAGGAGCTGCTTGGCTCCACCTGCCGCGTGATCCCCGCATGACAAGAACAATTGCGCCGCATTGCGCTCCAGCGTCTGGAGCCCACACACAGCTATGCCCCGAGTAACCTGACTGAGGAAGTTCTATGTTCGGCTTAGAGGCGCTCGATCTCGCCCGAATCCAGTTTGCTTTCACCATCTCGTTCCACATCATCTTCCCGGCCATCACCATCGGCCTGGCCAGTTACCTGGCGGTGCTCGAAGGCCTGTGGCTGAAGACCGGTGAGACGGTGTACCGCGATCTGTACCACTTCTGGTCGAAGATCTTTGCGGTCAACTTCGGCATGGGCGTGGTCTCCGGCCTGGTCATGGCCTACCAGTTCGGCACCAACTGGAGCGCGTTTTCCGACTTCGCCGGAGCGGTCACCGGACCGCTGCTGACTTATGAAGTGCTCACCGCATTCTTCCTCGAGGCGGGCTTCCTCGGCGTCATGCTGTTCGGCTGGAACCGCGTCGGCCCGGGCCTGCACTTCTTCTCCACGGTGATGGTGGCGGTCGGCACGCTGATTTCGACCTTCTGGATTCTCGCCTCCAACAGCTGGATGCACACCCCCCAGGGCTTCGAAATCATCGACGGCCGGGTGATCCCGGTGGACTGGTTCGCCGTGGTGTTCAACCCCTCGTTCCCTTATCGCCTGGCGCATATGGCCACCGCGGCGTTCCTCGCCACGGCGTTCTTTGTCGGCGCGTCGGCGGCCTGGCACCTGCTGCGCGGCCGCGACAACCCGGCGATTCGCAAGATGCTGTCGATGGCCATGTGGATGGCGCTGATCGTGGCGCCGATCCAGGCGGTGATCGGTGACTTCCACGGCCTGAATACCCTCAAGTACCAGCCGGCGAAGATCGCCGCGATCGAAGGTCACTGGGAAAACCACGGTGACGAGCCGACCCCGCTGATTCTGTTCGGCTGGCCGGATATGCAGCGCGAGGAAACCCGCTTCAAGATCGAGATTCCCGCGCTCGGCAGCCTGATCCTGACCCACAGCCTGGACAAGCAGGTGCCGGCACTCAAAGAGTTCGCCAAGGAAGACCGGCCCAACTCGACCATCGTGTTCTGGACCTTCCGGGTGATGGTCGGCATCGGCATGCTGATGATCCTTACCGGCCTCTGGGGCCTGTGGCTGCGTTCGCGCGGCACGCTGTTCCAGAGCCGACCGTTCCTCCATCTGGCGGTGTGGATGGGCCCGTCGGGGATCATCGCCATCCTCGCCGGCTGGTACACCACGGAGATCGGTCGTCAGCCGTGGATCATCCAGGGCCTGATGCGCACTGCCGATGCCTCGTCCGGGCACAGCTTTGCGCAGATGAGCCTGACTCTGGTGCTGTTCGTGGTGGTGTATTTCGCCCTGTTCGGCGCGGGTATCAGCTACATGTTGCGCCTGGTGCGCAAAGGTCCGATCACCGACGAAGGCAAGGAGCCCGTCGAGGGCGGACCGGGCCAGCAACGTACGCCGTCGCGTCCGCTGTCCGCGCCCGAAGAGGGCCTGGAAGACGGCGACACTGACTCCCTGAGCGAAAGGAGCTGAATATGGGCATTGATCTCTCGTTGATCTGGGCCGTGATCATCGCCTTCGGGGTGATGATGTATGTGGTGATGGACGGCTTCGACCTGGGCATCGGCATCCTCTTTCCCTTCGTCAAAAGCGAAGGCGAGCGCGATGTGATGATGAACACCGTGGCACCGGTCTGGGACGGCAACGAAACCTGGCTGGTGCTCGGTGGTGCGGCGCTGTTCGGCGCCTTTCCGCTGGCCTATGCGGTGGTGCTCAGTGCGCTGTACCTGCCGCTGATCTTTATGCTGCTGGGGCTGATCTTCCGTGGCGTGGCCTTCGAGTTCCGCTTCAAAGCCAAGGCGCGCAAACGGCACATCTGGGACAAGGCGTTTATCGGCGGCTCGCTGACCGCGACCTTCTTCCAGGGCGTGGCGCTGGGCGCGTATATCGAGGGTTTCGAGGTGGTCGACCGGGTGTATGTCGGCGGCGCGTTGGACTGGCTGACGCCGTTCTCGCTGTTCTGCGGCCTGGCGCTGATCGCCGCCTATGCCTTGCTCGGCTGTACCTGGCTGATCATGAAGACCGAGGGCCGTTTGCAGCAGCAGATGCACGATATGGCGCGGCCGCTGGTGTTCGTGCTGCTCGGCGTTACCGGTATCGTCAGCTTGTGGACGCCGCTGGCGCATGCCGATATCGCCCAACGCTGGTTCAGTCTGCCGAATATCTTCTGGTTTATGCCGGTGCCACTGCTGGTGCTGCTGTGCACCTGGGCGCTGCTGCGCGCGGTGGCCAACAATGCCCACTACTCGCCGTTCCTGCTGACCCTGACGCTGATCTTTCTCGGCTACAGCGGCCTGGGCATCAGCCTGTGGCCCAATATCATCCCGCCGTCGATCAGCATCTGGGAAGCCGCCGCACCGCCGCAGAGCCAGGGCTTTATCCTGGTCGGGGCGCTGTTCATCATCCCCTTTATCCTGATGTACACCGCCTGGAGCTATTACGTGTTCCGCGGCAAGGTCACCGAAGAAGATGGCTACCACTGAGGTCCTAGTTCGGTCTGCTGCGCGTCGGCCCTGCTGCGTTAAAAACAGGCTCGGAAAGCCGCTTGCGGCTAACGCGCTTTAGCGCGACCCGAAGGGCGAGTGAAACGAGTAATGCTCATGTACAAAAGTACACTCCGCTTGATTCGCTGCGCTCACCCTGCGGGCCAGCCTGCGGCTGTTACTCCGCTACGCTACGTTTCTCGCCGCTTTGACCAGCCGGAGGCTGTTACTAACGTAGCGCCTTGCATGGCTCTAGCTCGCGAGACCTCGAATAGGTTCTGAGGGCGCAAGATGAACGACATAGACGAGAAAAAGCCGCTGTGGCAACGCCTCGGCTGGCTGGTACTGATCTGGGCCGGCAGCGTGCTGGCCTTGGGCACGGTGTCCTATCTGCTGCGCCTATTTATGCAGGCGGCGGGGATGGGCACGCCGTAAAGACGGACGTTTGTGTAGGGTGGATGACGCCTTTTTCATCCACCGTGCCGACGCCATGGTGGATCGGTGAAGCGTGATCCACCCTACACTCGTTATTGCTACTTGGTCGCCTTAAGCACCACAAACTTTGGCGTCGCCACCACCTGCTCGACACCCCGGAACAAGCGGCCCAGCTTGGCGTGGTAGCCCAGGTGGCGGTTGCCGACTATCCACAGCTCGCCGCCTTTGACCAAGGCCGCGCGGGCTTGCTGGAACATACGCCAGGCGAGGAAGTCGCCAACCACCTGCTGCTGATGGAACGGCGGGTTGCACAGCACCAGATCCAGCGAATCCTCCGCCTGCTCGGCCAGGCCATCGCCCGCACGAATCTCCACCGGCCGCTCGCCCAGCGCCGCACGCCAGTTCTCTTGCGCCGATTGCACCGCCATATACGACTCATCGACCAGGGTCAGCTCGGCCTGCGGGCTGCCCAGCGCATAGGCGATACCCAGCACGCCATTGCCGCAGCCGAGATCGGCGACGCGCACGCGGCCGAGGTGTTTGGGCAGGTGCGGTAGAAACGCGCGGGTGCCGATATCCAGGTCTTCACGGCAGAACACATTGGCGTGGTTAAGCAGCTCGATGGCCGGTTTTTCCAGGCGATAACACGTCGGGTAGGGCGATAGTGGGGCCGGTTTGGCCTCTGGGGTGGCAAACAGCAGGCGGGCCTTTTTCACCGCCAGCGAGGCCTGTACCGGACCGATATATTTCTCCAGCAGATCACCGGCGGCGCGCGGCAGGTGCTTGACCATCGCCGCGGCAATCACCTGTGCGCCGGGGGCGAGTTGGCCGTGCAGGCGAATCAGCTGTTCTTCCAGCAGCGCCAGGGTCTTGGGTACGCGAATCAGCACCCGATCGAAGGGGCCCTGAGCGGCTTCGCTGGTCGGTACAAAGTGCACGGCCGCGGCCGGCAGCTGGTTGCGCCGCAGGTTGATCTGCAAGCCCAGCTGGGCCAAATGCGAATCGCCGCTGCTACTGACTTCGGCTCGGCCTGCCAGGCTGGCAGCGAGGGCGCCGAAGCTGTCGTTGAGTACCAGCACCCGCGCGTCCGGCGTCAGACCCTGCGTGTGCACGTGGCCGAGCAGGTACTCGTCGGCGGCGTCGAAGGCTTGCAGCGGCTCGGCCTGCTGTTCGGGTTGGCGGATCAGGTCGAGCTGGGCGAAAGGCGTAACGAATATAGGCATATAAGCTGCTGGTGTTTGTCCGGGGCGGTTTGCGGGACACTGTGGGCGATGTGAGCGCAAAAGGGTGTGAAGTATGACCGTCAGCGAAGACAAGTTCACCCGGCAGATCCTGAGCGAGGTGCGGGTCTGGTCGCCGAGCCTGTTCAGCCTGCGCTGTTCGCGCGACCCGGGG
>TARA_R100001244_G_scaffold44182_7_pt1 | contig 14340 bp, 13 predicted proteins | sample TARA_R100001244 | Tara Oceans TARA_R100001244 (sample SAMEA2621564) | marine metagenome | biome: marine biome (ENVO:00000447); feature: mesopelagic zone (ENVO:00000213); material: "saline water (ENVO:00002010), including plankton (ENVO:xxxxxxxx)" | depth 790 m
CGCGGCACGCAGCATGATCTGGTGTATGGCAATCTGCTCGATGTCGGGAAGGGGTCCGGAGCCGGTCTGAAGAAAGCGGCTGCCCTCCCCTTGCCAGTCGTGCAACTCGGTACCCAGCGCAAATATTGCGCTGTCTGTGCCTTGAAAATCCGCGGCGGTAATCCCGAGCCGGGAAAAAAGCGGATCATCGAGACGAATCGTGAGTGGCACGGGCCGGCCGGTATCCGGTACTTCCACGACGACCAGTTCTATCTCGGATGGCAAGGTCTTGCCGAGCAAGGATGCAACCGGCCAAAGTTCACGCGCCTTGCCGAAGATGGCAATCCGCCCTACCCGCTGTTCCCCGTCTTTCATGCGGAACCCCCGATATAGGTCGCCCGATATTGCTCGATTAAGGCAAGATGCTCGCTCATCCTGTCCACGTCGCTGGCTATCATTGCCCGGATGTCGCTCAACCGGACCGCAAGATCGCCTGCACCCATGGCATCCGCCCGCGGGTCCCAGCTTTCCGGCAGCAGATTCTGCCCCAGAAACACCGACAGCCAGCTCGCCGGCTGAAACAGGCCATGGTCATAATGCGGGACCAAAGCCCGCCGTTTGAACGCCTCGATTTTATCGCGCAGGCTGTCCGGCCATTTCATCTCCCGCATGTCCTGCCAAAAGGGTTCATCGCGCTGGTTGAGCACATAATGCAGCATCAGGAAGTCTCGGATGCGGTCATATTCCAGATCCATCAGCCGGTTATATTCATCCACGTCCGACGACGCGCAGTGCTTATCCGGGAAAAGCGCGATCAGGTTCAATATGCCGCTCTGGATCAGGTCGATGCTGGTCGATTCCAGCGGCTCCAGAAAGCCGCCGGAGAGCCCGATCGCGACACAATTCCGGTTCCACAACCTGTTGCGCTTGCCGGTGGTGAAAAACAGCTGCTTCGGATCGGCAACCGGCTCGCCCTCGAGATTGGCCATCAGCACATCCACCGCATCCTGGTCGCTGATATAGCGGTTGCAATAGACATGGCCGTTGCCAATCCGGTGCTGCAACGGAATGCGCCACTGCCAGCCAGCGCTGCGCGCCGTCGCACGCGTATAGGGACCGACCCGACCGGAGATGGCACAGGGCACGGCGAATGCCCGGTTGCACGGCAACCACTCGCTCCAGTCGGCAAAGCCCGTTTCCATCTCCTGCTCGATCAGCAGCCCGCGAAATCCCGAACAGTCGATAAACAGGTCGCCCTCGATCCCCTGTCCCGATGCCAGCGTCACCGAGCGGATGAACCCGCTCTCGCCATCGCTGTCCACGGCAACGACCTTGCCCTCGATCCGCTTCGTGCCGCGCGCGCCGGCATAGTCGGCCAGAAACGCGGCGTAGAGACTGGCATCAAACTGGAAGGCATAAGTATAGTCCTGCAGCGGTGACACCGGACTTGCCGGTGGTGTGTCAAACCGCCCCTCCCGCGCAGCGACAATCGGCAGGCAATAGCTGCCAAAATCTTCGGCCTGCCCGACGGCATTCTGCCGGATCCAGTAGTGATGGAAATCGGCTGGCCCAATCGGTTCGCCGTGCACGCCAAAGGGGTGGATATAATGATCCCCCGCACGGCCCCAGTCACGAAACTCGATGCCCAGCTTTATCGTCGCGCTGGTGCGCGCCATCAGTTCGGCTTCGTCGATATCGAGCAAGCGGTTGAATTCGCGGATTTGCGGCAGTGTCGCTTCGCCAACACCGACCGTCCCGATTTCTGCTGATTCGATCAGGCGGATTTTAGTGTCGGTGCCAGCCAGCTTTTGCGAAAGCGCAGCTGCGGTCATCCAACCCGCGGTGCCCCCGCCGACGATGACAATCTCTCGCACGGCTTGGTCAGACCGGTCGTTCAATGCGTTTCTCCGCTGCTGGCAATTCTACCACGCCTATATGCTAGCCTCATATGCGCGCTTTGACCAAAGGGATATTCAATCGGTCGGCGATCGCCGCGATCAATTGGCTGGGTCAACCCCCGTCGCACAAACGATATTCCCCCAACCCGATTTTGTCATTTCAACTTCGCCGGAATTTGCCCTTCGTAGCAGAAAATTGCCATGGCTTCCTGTTCGAACCCGGCCACGATATAACCATCATAGAAACAGCCGGTTCCTGTCGTTATAGTCAAACCGTCAGCGCTGCATGTCATCTTCCAGTCATCGCCTCTTTTCGCCGGGAACGCCAGCCGGTCACCCAATGCCATTCGGTGTTTGTCCTGCCCGGACATCAGAGTTGCCGAAGCTGCATTGGCCGAACAATTGCCCCGCGATCCATTCAGTTTGCCAGCGGTGGGCATTGCCACTTCCTTCGCCAGCGCGGGAACAGGAGACGTTGCTGCCGCCAATAATGCGGCAAGCAACAGGCCTTTACTTAAGCTGGACTTCCGATGGATCATGGCGACTGCCTTTTCAGATTTTGGGGCGGACAAGCGCATTTTGCCGTCGCCGCGTTTAACGGAGCCAGCCATTACCGTTTTTGCGAGCATGCGTTGTGATCCGTGCCACAGTGTTGCAGCCTCAGACCGCCGCCGTGAGTCCGGCATCGCGCATTCCGCGCCAGACCTGCAGCGCCTGCACCGTTTCCGGCACATCATGGACGCGCACAATCTGGCTACCCTGCTGGATGGCGTAATGGGCAAAGGCAATCGAACCGCCAAGCCTTTGGCCGACGGGTGCTTCCTTCGATAGGGCGCCAATCATCCGCTTGCGGCTGGCACCAATCAGCAGCGGCTGGCCGAGCGCGTGGAACATCGCGATATTGTTCATCAGGGCGAGATTGTCGGCCAATGACTTGCCAAAACCGAGACCAGGATCGATGATGATTTTTTCACGTTCGAAACCGGCGGCAACGACATCGGCGATCCGCTGCTCGAGCCAGTCGAGCGTGTCGGTGACAATATTGCCATAGCCGGTGCTCTGGTGGGGGTTTTTGCCACTCGACGGCGCGTGCATCAGCACCACTGGACAGGCGGAAACTCCCGCCACTTCCAGCGATCTCTTGTCATGCAACAACGCCGACACATCATTGATCAGATGCGCGCCGGCGGCGATTGCCGCTTCCATCACCGCAGCCTTGCGGGTGTCGATCGACAGCACCGCACCGCAATGGGCCAGCCGTTCGATCACCGGCGTCACACGTTTGATCTCGTCGCCTTCCCAGACCGGATCTGCACCGGGACGGGTACTTTCGCCGCCGATATCGAGGATCGAGGCACCGGCAGCGGCCATCATCAGACCCGCCTCGGCGGCCTTGTCCGGATCGTCCTGATGCTTGCCGCCATCGGAAAAGCTGTCGGGCGTGATATTGAGAATGCCCATGACATGCGGCTGGTCGAACCGGATGATCCGCTCGCCGCATTGCATTGGTTGATGCTGCCGCGTCAGATTGGAAAATAGCGTTGCCGCCCGCCGGGCCAGAAACTCGGGCAGCGCAGCAGACCATTCCGGCCACTGGGTAATATTGACCAGACCTCGATGGTTCGGCTTGCCGCTTTCCACTACCAGATATTCAATCTGAGAAAACCAAATCAAACTATTGTTTAATCTAGTATTTTTATCTTCATACCATTGCGGGCTATCGACCAGCCCGACCGGTTTCAGGTAGAGCTTCGCATCCGTTCCTGATGCTTCCAATTCTTCCGATCCCGCACCCATATCAGGGTTCGGTAGCGAGCAAATAGGTCTGGCGCAAATCGTCGATCGGTTTCAGCGTCTTGCCGTCATTATAATACCAGTAGGTCCAGCCGTTGCAGCTCGGTGCACCCTGCACTGTCGCGCCGATCTTGTGGATCGAACCTTCCTGCCCTTCCCAGAGCAGCGAGCCGTCGGCGCGCACTTTCACCTTGAATTTCCGGTTCTTGCTGCACAATTCAGCGCCCGGTTTCAGATAGCCGGTTTCCACCAGCGTGCCGAACGCGACCCGCGGCTTGGATTTCGGCGACTGCATGGTTTTCAGCGAGCTTTCATCGAGCGGCAGCGCTTCCGCGATCCGCTGTTCGGCGACTTCGCAATAGCTGTCCTCTTTCTCGCAACCGATCCATTCGCGGCCCAGCCGCTTCGCCACCGCGCCGGTGGTGCCGGTACCGAAAAACGGATCGAGCACGACATCGCCTGGATTGGTTGTCGCCAGCATGATCCGGTAGAGCAAGGCTTCCGGCTTCTGCGTCGGATGCGCCTTGGTACCATTGCGTTTCAGCCGTTCCTGGCCGCCGCAGATCGGCATCACCCAGTCGCTGCGCATCTGCAGTTCATCATTGAGATTTTTCATAGCCCGATAGTTGAACGTATATTTCGACTTTTCCGATTTCGACGCCCAGATCAACGTCTCGTGCGCATTGGTGAAGCGCGTGCCCTTGAAATTCGGCATCGGATTGGCCTTGCGCCAGATGATGTCATTGAGGATCCAGTAGCCGAGATCCTGCAGCGAGGCGCCGACCCGGAATATATTATGATAGCTGCCGATCACCCACAGCGAGCCGTTGGGCTTCAGGATGCGGCGCGCCTCGGCCAGCCACGCGCGGGTGAACGCGTCATAAGCGGCGAAGCTGTCAAAATGGTCCCAGGCATCGTCCACGGCATCGATCTGCCCGCCTTCGGGACGATAGAGGTCGCCGCCCAGTTGCAGATTATAGGGCGGATCGGCGAACACCATGTCGACCGAAGCATCCGGCAGCGAGGCCATCGCCTCGACACAATCCATCTTCAATATCTGCCCCAGTGGCAGTTCGACAGCCTTTTTCGCAGTGCGCGATGCGGTGCGTGTTTTGGGCGCGTGAATGCGCTCGATAATCCCCATGAACCTCTAATCCTTTTTCCTGCAGCGCCAACGGTGAGTCCGAAACGGCGGGCGGTCAAGGCCGTTAATATAGGTTAAAGGCGTATCTTAATGGTTAACGAAAGATGGCGGGAGAGAACGAAACGAGTCCGGCACCAGATATGGAGTCACGGCTTGCGCGCCAGACTCAATCCCTAGTGGTGTGACGAAAAAGACTCGTTCGGAAAATATATTCGAGATTTTTGCACAGCGGGCCAAAAGTAAATTCGGTTCACAAAAAAATACGTTCGGGCTATATGCCGAAGCAAGTGAATAGCTCCCAAGCGTAACGATCCGGGGATCAGTAGACATTATGGCGCGCAATTTTCGCGATAAATATCAGCATGAATTTGGCATCGCCCAGCAGAGCGACGAACCGCGTCCGCATCCCGGTGTTATCGTCGGCGGCGAAGCCGGGCGCGAGAAGCGCCGTGAATATGCGATCGTGTTCGGCTCCAAGATTTTCGGATCGATCGCCGCTGTCTGGTGGATGTTCACCTATGACACCGGCTGGGTGGAATGGTCGGCCTTCATCGCTGGCTACATCGTCCTGATGCTCGGGATCGTGCTCGGCTTTCACCGCTATTACTCGCACAAGGCCTTTGATACGTCGGTGCCGATGCAATATATTCTGGGCGGGATGGCACAAATGTCGATCCAGTCCTCGGTGTTGCGCTGGGCCGCCGATCATCGCCGCCATCATGCCCACAGCGATGAAGTCGGTGATGTGCACAGCCCCTGGCTGGACGGCAAGGGTCGTCCGACAAGCCGGCTGAAGGGCATGTTCCACTCGCATTTCGGCTGGTTCATGGACGACTGCGTCACCGACATGAGCATCTATGGCAAAGGCCTCGCGGACAATGACGTGGTGCTGTGGCTGCACAAGACCCGCTGGTACTGGCTGATTTTCTCGCTGATCATCTTTCCCGGCGTCTGGGGCCTTGCCTTCGGCGGCTGGGACCATGTTATCGGTACGATCCTGATCGGCGGCTATTTCCGCACCTTCGTTGTCCTGCAGATCACGCTCGGCATTTCCAGCTATGCCCATGTCGTCGGGTCGCAGCGGCACACCAAGGGTGTCGGCACGGCCAGGAACAGCTTCATCTTCTCGCTGCTGACCTTTGGCGAGGGCTGGCACAACAACCATCACAAGCATCCCCGCGCCAGCTTTCAGGGCATGGCCTGGTGGGAGATCGACATCGCCGGTTACGTACTGTTGCTGCTCGAGAAAATGGGTCTGGTCTGGAACGTCACGCGCCAGCCCAAATATATCAAAAGCGAAAGCGGTGAATGGGTGCTGGCCGAACGCAAGATCGCGCCCAAGCCGGCAGAAGCCGAAGCCTAGAGCAATTCCATCTGTGACACCGGCGCGAAGCTCCTGCGGTGCAGGGGCGTCGGGCCATATCGCCTGAGCGCCGCCAGATGCTCGGCCGTGCCATAGCCCTTGTTTCGTTCCCAGCCATATTGCGGATATTGCTCGGCGGCAGCGACCATCAACCGGTCGCGAAATTCCTTGGCCAGGATTGAGGCGGCGGAAATACAGGGATGGATCGCATCCCCGCCGATCACTGCCTCGGCCGAAAAGCCCCATTGCGGCAAGCGGTTGCCATCGACGAGGACATGCCGGGGTACGGTACCAAGCCCCTCGACCGCCCTTGTCATCGCCAGCATCGTCGCCTGCAATATGTTGATCTCGTCAATCTCGGCTTCGGAACATTGTGCCACCGAGAAGCGCGCACATTCAATAATTTCCACTTCGAACCGCGCGCGTTTTGCAGCCGTCAGCTTCTTGCTGTCGTCCAGTCCGATGATGGCATGATCGTCCGGCAATATCACCGCAGCAGCCACGACCGGGCCAGCGAGCGGCCCCCTGCCCACCTCGTCGACGCCAGCGATTAGTCTATGGCTTGTCATTCCACCTCGCGGCCAATTCCTGCGCGCTAAACCCAGTCTGATCCAGATGTTCCAGAGCTAAATAGAATGGAACGATCCCCAATGTATGTCCGACAGGACCATGTTCCAGCCCTATCGCAGGAGCAGAACGAATGGCAGCTTGAACAAATGAAATACCACGATCAACCGAGTCCTCTAGCGACAAGCCTCTAGCGAGCCCTTCAGCCAATGCGCTGGCCAAAGAACAACCGGTGCCGTGAGTGTGAACCGTATCGACCCGGTCGGAGAACCATTCGTAGACACCGCCACCTTGCACGAACAGTCTATCCGTAATCTTGGGTTCGTCTGAATGCCCGCCTTTTAAAAGTAAATGACAGCCATTGCTCAAAATAACGTCTTCACCGCCAAGTGTCATTGCTTCGGGAATATTCGGGGTAACGACCGTTGCCAACTTCATGATTTTTTCAAAGGCTGCAATTGTTTCCGCATCGGCTAGTTCGCTGCCGCTCGTCGCCACCATGACCGGATCGAACACGACCGGCACCTTGATCTGCATTAGATAATCTGCAACGGCGAGGGCCGTCTTGGCGTTTCCGATCATTCCAATTTTAATTGCATCGACACCGATATCGCCGACCACTGCCTCAATCTGGTCCAACACCATTTTGGTCGGCACTTGGTGAACAGCTTGAACACCCAGCGTATTCTGCGCCGTGATCGCGGTGATCGCGGTCATCGCATGGCCGCCCAGCATGGTGATGGTCTTGATGTCGGCCTGAATCCCTGCGCCGCCGCCGCTGTCGGAACCGGCGATCGACAGGATCCGCGGACAATTTGCGGTCACAGGAACAGCGGTCCGACCTGAACGATCAGGAACCATTCCATGGCTCCGGCGAGCAGCAGGATCAATATCCAGAAGCGCCGAAAGAAGCCGCGGGCAAAGAAAAACAGGAGGGCGGTCACCAGAACCGGGAGGATCAGCCCCAGAACAACGATGGTCCGGGCATCCAGTGCGTCCAGAAAATTCATGACTTGTATTTCCGCTGTGTCGAGGCCGGATATTTCGCCAGCAACGCCGCCGAACGCGTCGGCCGGGACGTCAACGCGCCGCCGCAATTGGGACAGATGCCGTGCAATTTCTGTTCATTGCAATCGGCACAAAAGCTGCATTCAAAACTGCAGATCAGCGCACCGGCCTGATCGGCCGGCAAATCCTTGCCACAGCTTTCGCAATCGGGACGCATATCCAGCATCAGCCCGCTACCTCCTCCACCACCGCACAAATCCGGTCGACCACCGCATAGACCTGGTCTTCATCATCGCCTTCCGCCATCACCCGGATCAGCGGTTCGGTCCCCGATTTGCGGATCACAAGCCGCCCGGAACCTGCCAGTTCCTTCTCAGCCTCCGCGATCACCGCCTTGACCTTGTCGCTCTCGAGTGGCTGGCCACTGCTGTAGCGTACATTTTTCAGCAATTGCGGGACGGGATCGAACAGATGCAGCAATTCGCTGGCCGGCTTGCCGCTCTCAACCAGTTCACCCAGAACCTGCAGGGCCGCCACAGTGCCGTCTCCGGTGGTCCCGTGGTCGAGCAGGATCATGTGACCGGATTGTTCACCGCCGACGTTGTAGCCGCTCTTTTTCATCTCTTCCAGAACATAGCGGTCCCCGACCTTTGCACGCACCAGATCCAGATGCTGGGCGTTCAGAAAACGCTCCAACCCGAGGTTTGACATCACCGTAGCGACAATCCCGTCGCCGCGCAGCAGGCCATTGCGGCTCCAACTGGAGCCGATCAGCGCCATCAGCTGATCACCGTCGACAACCTGCCCCTTTTCATCGACAACGATCAGACGATCCGCGTCACCGTCCAGGGCGATACCGATATGGGCACCGGAAGCGACGACGGTTTCCTGCAATATTGCGACATCGGTAGAGCCGCATTTGTCATTGATATTCAGTCCATTGGGATTGACGCCCAGAGTGATAACCTCTGCACCCAGTTCCCAGAACGCCGAAGGCGCAACCTGATAGGCCGCGCCGTTGGCGCAATCACATACAATTTTCAGTCCATCCAGACGGATATGGTCCGGCAGCGACATTTTGACGGCGTGGATATAGCGACCGCGGGCATCTTCATATCGCCTGGCCCGGCCAATATCGGCCGCCGGCGCCAATCGGGCCTCCTCTGTCAGATAAGCCTCGATCCTCAATTCATCCTCGTCGGACAGCTTGAACCCGTCCGGTCCGAACAATTTGATGCCATTGTCAAAATACGGGTTGTGGCTGGCAGAGATCATCACCCCCAGATCGGCGCGCATCGACACCGTCAGCAAGGCTACCGCCGGGGTCGGCATCGGACCAACCTGGACCACGTCCATTCCGACGCTCGTGAAGCCCGCGACCAGCGCATTTTCCATCATGTAGCCGGACAGTCTTGTATCCTTGCCGATAACCACGCGATGGCGGTGATCGCCGCGCTGAAAATGCCGACCCGCCGCCTGTCCGACCTTCATGGCGATCTCGGCCGTCATCGGGTGGCTATTGGTCAGGCCCCTTATGCCGTCGGTACCGAAAAATTTCTTTGTCATATCCAGTTTCATCCCAAGATGGTCGCACCCGTTGGCGGTGTCTCTAGCCGATCGAATAGCCGGAAACCAAGAAGGAATGAATCCAATCGGAAATTTTGCGGATAATCTCTCCTTGCCAGCGGGTGCCGGTCATGGTTGATGGATGTTTCGGGGACGGCAAAGGGACAAGATATTGAAAAAAGCGCTGATCATATTGCTCGCTCTGGTTCTTGGCATATTGATCGGACTGCTGGTCGGTCCCAAAAGCGACCTGCTGGTCGAAGCCGCCGATGTTGTCGGCAATATGTGGCTCAACGCCTTGCGCATGACCGTCATTCCGCTGGTCTTTACCTTGCTGATCGTCGGCATCGGCAAGGCGGCGTCGATGGCCCGCGCCGGGCGGATGACCGCACGCGCCATCGGGTTCATGATATTCATCCTCTGGTGTTCCTCGGCCATGGCCGCTTTTGTGACGCCCGCCCTGCTCGAATTGTTCCCGCTCGACGGCGATGCCGCGGCGGCCCTGCAGTCCGCGCTGGGCACGGCGGCCCCGCCCGGAGACGTGCCGCCGTTTAGCGAGTTTCTCCGAGCGCTGATCCCGACCAACGCGATCGCCGCTGCCGCCGAAGATGCCGTGCTGCCGCTGATGGTATTTGCCCTGGCCTTCGCTTTTGCCATCACCCGCCTGCCCGATACGCAAAGAGTGATGCTGGACCAGTTGTTCAATGCCTTGGCCGACGCCCTGCTGATCCTGATCCAGTGGGTGCTGGCGCTGGCGCCGCTGGGAGTCTTTGCCCTGGCACTCGGGGTTGGCGCCAATGCCGGTCTGGCAGCGTTCGGGGCCTTGCTTCACTATGTCCTGATCGTCAGCAGCGTTGGTGCGGTCATCTGGATTTTCAGCTACGTCCTCACCTATGTCGGAAGCAAGACCAGCCCAGTCGCCTTTTTCAAGGCCTCTGCACCGGCACAGGCCGTCGCCATTTCCACGCAAAGCTCGCTCGCCTCGCTGCCGGCCATGGTCAGCGGCGTCAAGGCGATGGGCGTCGGCGAACGGTCTGCCGATGTCGTACTGCCGATCTCCGTCGCCCTGTTTCGCGCGACCGGTCCGTGCATGAATCTGGCCGTCGCCATTTACGTCGCCCATCTGCTCGGCATGGAACTGTCGATCGGCGTGCTGGCAATCGGGGTGGCGGTCGCCGCCATCACCACCATGGGAGCGGTCAGCCTGCCGGGTTCGATCAGCTTCATTACCTCGATCGCGCCGATCTGCATCGCCATGGGCATTCCGATCGAACCGCTCGTTCTCCTTTTGGCGATCGAGACCTTTCCTGATATCATGCGCACGGTCGCCAATGTCAGCGCGGACATGAGCGTGACGGCGATCATCGCCAGAAGCGAAGGAGATTTGACATGAAATATCGCAAACTCGGGCCGGAACTGGAAGTATCCGCACTGGGCCTCGGCTGCATGCCGATGGCGGGAATCGGCAAGGGCATGTATGGTGAAGCGAGCCGGACCGAGAGCCTGGCGACGATTGACCGGGCGATCGAACTGGGCGTGACCTTCTTCGACACCGCCGAGGTCTACGGCCCCCATATCAACGAGGAACTGCTTGGTCAGGCGATCCGCGGCCGCCGGGAGCGGCTGGTTATCGCGACCAAATTCGGCTTTGCCTTGCAGGACGGAAAGGTGACCGGAGTCGACTCCTCTCCCGCCAATGTGCGGCGCGCCTGCGAAGGCTCGCTGAAACGGCTTGGCGTTGACACGATCGATCTTTTTTACCAGCACCGCGTCGATCCCAAGGTCCCGATCGAGGATACGGTCGGCGCGATGGCCGAACTCGTGGCAGAGGGCAAGGTCCGCTATCTGGGCCTGTCGGAAGCCGGAGTCGGCACGCTCAAAAAGGCCCACGCCACCCATCCGATCGCTGCGCTGCAGTCTGAATATTCGCTGTGGGAGCGCGGCATCGAGGAGGAAATTCTGCCCGCCTGCCAGGATCTCGGCATCGGATTCGTCCCCTACAGCCCGCTGGGCCGGGGTTTTCTCACCGGTCAGATCAGCAGCCGCGACGATCTGCCCGAAGACGATTATCGGCGCAACGACCCCCGCTATTCGGAAGAAAATTTCGACAAGAATATGGAACTGGTCGATGTCGTCAAGACGGTTGCCGAGCGTCATCACTGCTCGCCGGCGCAGATTGCCCTCGCCTGGCTGCTGGCCCAGGCCGACTTCATCGTCCCGATTCCCGGATCGAAACGGCGCGCGACACTGGAGGACAGCATGGCGGCGGTCGATATCAGGCTGACTACAGCCGATCTCGACGAGCTGGAAGCCGCGGCACCGATTGGTGGCACTGCGGGCCCCCGCTACGGCGAGCTGATGATGTCGATGGTGCGCCTCTAGAAACTAGCGGTCATAGGCCTTGGGCAATGCGCCCGGGGCCGGATCGCGATACCGGTCCCTGAGCCGCATCTGGCGGTTGGACAGCGACTGGTCAACGCCGTCGATCATCACTGTTTCCACCTGGCTCGAAAGTTCCAGCGGATCACCGGTCCAGATCACCACATCGGCCTTGCGCCCGGCCCTGAGTGAACCGAGCTGGCCGCCCATATCCATGATCTCCGCCGGCACCGAACTGATCGCGGCAAAGGCTTCGTCCCAGGTCAGGCCGGTGGCGCGCGGGACCCTGGTCAGCGCCACGAGATTGCCGGCATATTGCACCGAATAGCGCAGCTGGTGCGCGTCGCGGTCGTTGATCATGCCGATCGCCACCTTGACGCCCGCGTCTTTCATGCGACCGATATTGGACTGGGTCGCAGACAGGTCCTCGAAACCGTAAGGCAGATCGCTGAGCGCGGAGGCCAGCACCGGAACGCCGGCGGCGGCGATATGCTCGGCGACACGCCAGCCTTCATTGACGCCGACCAAAACCATGTCGAGCGCCGGAAAATCCTTGCGCAGGTCGAGAACCTTGAGGATGTCATTGGCGCTTTCGACGTGGATCAGCAATTTGGTGTTACCGCTGATTACCGGCAGCAGCGCCTTTGCGTCCGATGCCTTGAGCAAATCGCTGTCAAAGGCCGCCGGATTGCGCGCATAGGTGCGGGCTTCCTCGAGCATCGCCCGAAACGCGATATGCGAGGCGGCGCGACTGCCCCCTGCCCGGCTGTGCCCGGTTTCGCCCAGTTCGACAAACTGGAAGGCGCGCGCCTTGGTGATCGGATTTTCATCCTGGCCGAGATCGATTACCGCCCCATAGCCACCGAAAATCGAATTGGCGGTGCTGGGTGAGACGACGGCACGGGTGACGCCCGCGGCTCGATTTACCGAGACGGGCGAAGCGAAGGGGTTGATCGCATATTGCACATCCAGCGCCGCCGAAAAGGGCGAGCCGCTGGCGTTCATGTCATTGGTCTGGGTCACCGCACCGACCTCGACGAGACCGATCCGGCTGAAACCGGCAAAAACTCCCGGCGTCACCCATTTGCCGGTGGCGTCGATACGCCGCGCGTCGGCAGGGATGGCAATATTCGCTCCGGCCGCAACAACCTTGTCGTTGCGGATCAGCACGGTGCCGCCCTCGATCGGAGCGCTGCCGTCGCCGATCACGACCTTGCCGCCGATGATGGCGGTGGTCTGCGCGGCAAGCGGTGCAGCCATCAGGGCCGCGGCGGAGGCGAGAAACAGGGACAGGCGCTTCATTTCACATCTCCTTCGCCGGGCTGGCCGAGCTCGAAATCGCTGACCGGACGCCGGGCTGCATCGCTGCTGTCGAACATCAGCGCACCGTCGATCCAGACCTTGTCCGGCCGCGAATAGACGCTGAGCGGATTGCCGTTCCACAGCACCAGATCGGCCATCTTGCCGCTTTTCAGACTGCCGGTCATTTTTTCAATGCCCATGGCCTTGGCCGGATTATAAGTAATCCACTGGATCGCCTGAGCATCGCTGATCTCGATACCCATGGCACGGCCATCGGCCATCGCCTTGGCCGCTTCCTGATTGAGCCGCTGGATCTGGTTCTCGTCATCGCTGTGGATGATCACGCAGGCTCCGGCCTTTTGCAACAGCGCTGCATTTTCCGGAATCGCGTCATAGGCTTCCATCTTGAAGCCCCACCAGTCCGCCCATATCGCGGAACAGATGCCCTCATTGGCCAATATATCGGCGATTTTATAGCTTTCGATCGCGTGATGGAACGCGGTCACCTTGTAGCCGAATTCCTTGGACATATCGATGATCTGGGCCATTTCGTCGGCGCGATAGCAATGGTTGTGCACCAGGATGTCACCATCCAGCACCCCGGCGAGCGTTTCCTTGCCAAGGTCGCGTTTCGGCGGCTTGGCATCGTTGCGCTTGCTGCGATATTCCTGCGCGTCGATCCATGTCTGCCGGTTGAGCGCGAGACTGCCCATGCGGGTCGACGGCATCCGGTTGCGGCTTCCGTACACCCGCTTCGGATTCTCGCCGCAGGCCATTTTCATGCCATAAGGCGCACCGGGGAATTTCATCCGCTGCACCGTGCGCGCCGGAACATTCTTGAGCGTGACCGAGCGGCCGCCGAACAGATTGGCCGAACCGGGAAGAATCTGCAGCGACGTGATGCCGCCATTGGCCATCGCCCGCGAAAAGCCGGGATCCTGCGGCCAGACACTGTGCTCGGCCCAGACCTCCGGGGTCACCGGAGATGTCGCTTCATTACCGTCGCTGTGCGCCGCCACGCTGGGTGTGGGATAGTCGCCAAGATGGCTGTGGACATCGATAATGCCCGGCGTCACATATTTGCCGGCGCCGTCGACAATGGTGGTCCCCGCCGGGATGACGGTATCCGGACCGCCGACAGACGATATTTTCCCGCCGGCCATGAACACCGTGCCATTTTCGATCCGGCCGCCCTCGCCGTCAAAAATGGTTACGCCTGTAATCGCGGTCGGCGTGGATGGATAGGCCTGGTAGGTTGACGGAAAGGCAGGTCCGCTCGACGCGCTGGATTTCGGAGGCGCAGCGGTACTGGCCGAATTCGTATTCGCGGCAGTGGCGGC
>TARA_R100001244_G_scaffold86820_8_pt1 | contig 14317 bp, 12 predicted proteins | sample TARA_R100001244 | Tara Oceans TARA_R100001244 (sample SAMEA2621564) | marine metagenome | biome: marine biome (ENVO:00000447); feature: mesopelagic zone (ENVO:00000213); material: "saline water (ENVO:00002010), including plankton (ENVO:xxxxxxxx)" | depth 790 m
CACCACCGGCACCGTGTCCAGATTCTTGATGATATCTTCCCAGCCGGGCACGGCAGGCACATAGGTGAAGCCCATGTCCTCCAGGCTCTTGACCGAGCCGCCGCCGCCGGTGCCGTCGATCATCCGGATCATCGGAATGCCCAGCGTGTGCGCCATTTTCTCGCACTGCGTGAACTTGCGGTGGAGCGCGGCATCGGCGGCGCCGCCGCGCACGGTAAAATCATCGGCGGAGGCGACCACCGGGCGGCCCTCGATATTGGCGCGGCCGAAGATCAGGTTGCTCGGTGCGAAATCCTCGAACGTTCCATCCTCGGCATAGGTGCCGCGCCCGGCAATCTTGCCGATCTCGCGAAAGCTGTCCTCGTCGACGATTCCGGCAATGCGCGCCCGCGCATCCAACTTGCCGCGGCCATGCTGGCGCGAGACTTTTTCCTCGCCGCCCATTTTTTCGGCCAGCCGCTGGCGCTCGGCCAGTTCCTCGAGTTCGGGTTTCCAAGTCATGTTGAGCGTTTAACCGAGTGGTTAAGTTTGGGAAAGCGAGAAATTGCGTAGTACAGTTTCAAAGCGGCGTTCTCCAGCAGAGGACAAAGGCTATTGGTTATTGTCATCCTCCCCAAAGCTTCGCGTCAGCGAGAATGCGGCGTCACTCCTCATCCCCGTAAATCGCCACGCTCATATCCCCCTCGCTGGTCGCCCGTCCGCGATACATGCCCGCAGTGTTGAAGCTGTAGCCGGCCTGGCCCCATGGCGTGGCGTAGATGATGCCGCCATCGCCGCCGAGTTCGCCCAGCTCGGCGATCACATCATCGGCGATCTGCTGGATTTCCTCGTCGGACAGCATGAATTCGCTGGCGTGGATGACATAGGTATAATTGCCATCTGCATCCTTCGGCACGGTCAGCTGGGCTTCCTCGATGGCGATTGGCCAGCGCATGCGGATGCGGGCGCAGATTTCGTGGGCGACGCCGAGACGGATGAAATATTCGCCCGACCCGGTCGCTGAAATGGCGCAGCTGCGGTCGTCGGCATAGGTGCCGGCACCGATGATCGGGCTGTCGCCGATCCGGCCCCAGCGCTTGCCGGTCATCCCGCCGGTCGACGTACCGGCCGCCATATGGCCGTTCTGATCCATGGCAACCGCGCCGACAGTACCGAATTTATAGTCGATGTCGGCGGCGCTGACCTCTTTCGAGAGCAGCTTGTCGATCTGCTCGAGCCGGTAGGGGGTGGCATAATATTCCGGCGGGACCTGTTCGAGGCCCTGCTCGCGGCTGAACTGGTTGGCCCCTTCTCCCGACAGCATGACGTGCGGGCTGTGGTCCTTGACCGCGCGGGCCAGCAGGATCGGATTCTTGGTGCCGTTGATGCCCGCCGCGGCGCCGGCCGACAGGTCGCTGCCGTCCATGATGCTGGTGTCGAGCTCGTTGGTCTTGTCCCAGGTGAAGACCGCGCCCTTGCCGGCGTTGAAATTGGGGTCATTTTCAAGGATCATGATGGTCGCGGTGATCGCGTCCATGGCGGTGCCGCCGTCTTTCAGGATTTGGGAGCCCGTTGCCAGCGCCTCTTTCAGTGCCGCGCGGATTTGTGCATCCTGCTCGGGGGTAATCCGGTCGCGCTCGATCGTGCCGGCTCCCCCGTGGATAGCGATCGACCAGCGGTTTTCTTCGCCATTGTCTTCACTCTGGGCCATTGCGGTGCCTGCCCAGCAAAGAATGGCGATTGCGGCGAGGGTGGATCTGATCATCGGTGCGCTCCTTCTGGCACCTGTCTAGATACCAAAAGGAGCCGCAGCAAGCCGGTATTCTACCAGGGAATCTCCCGGCCGCTATAGTCATAGAATTTACCATTCTGGTCATGGGTCAAGCCGTCGATCACCGACCGCATGCCCTCGACGCTTTCCTGCGGGGTCAGGTCGGCATTCTCGCCACCCATATCGGTCTGGACCCAACCCGGATGCATCATCGCCAGCGTCAGTCCCTCGTCCTTCCACTGTTGCGCCAGACAGTTCCAGGCCTGATTCACTGCTGCCTTGCTGGTCCGGTAATACATCATGCTGCCGGTCTCGTTTTCGGCGATGCTGCCGACCTGGCTGGAGAGCACCACCATCTTCTTGTCCGCGGATTTGGCGACATTGTCCTTGAGCGCGGTGGCCAGCTTGACCGGGCCGACAACATTGACATTGAACAGGTCGAGCCATTGGTCGCGGTCAAATTCGGACGGGCCGTAAATGCCGGCATTGTTGATGAACAGATCAACCGGCTGGTCTCCCAGATCCTGGACAAAATTTTCGACGCTCTCATCCTCTGCGGCGTCGAGCTGCATGACGGTAACCTTGTCGATCGCGCCCAGTTCCTTCGCCTTTTCCGGTTCCCGTGCGGTACCGATCACGTCCCAGCCCTGCGCGGCATATTGCTGGGCCATTTCGAGTCCGAGGCCGCGATTTGCGCCGGTTATTACTATTGTTGCCATGGGAAGATCCTTTCGGTTGGGGGTGTTTTTTCGTGGCCGGGACAATCGCCCCTCGCACCTGCGGGTTGAACCCGCTATATATGTCAACATGAGCAACAGCCCAGCAGGTTTCAACCGATGACAGCGGAAAATCCATCCTTGCGCCCCTGGCGCGATATCGAACGCCGCAAAAGCCGCCAGATCATGGTCGGCGACGTGCCGGTCGGCGGCGATGCGCCGATTACCGTGCAGACCATGACCAACACGCTGACCTCGGACGCAAAGGCGACGATCGACCAGATCCGCCGTTGCGAGGAAGCGGGCGTGGACATCATCCGCGTCTCCTGTCCCGATGTCGAGAGCACGGCCGCGCTGAAGCAGATCGTGCGGGCGAGCAAGGTGCCGATCGTCGCCGACATCCATTTCCACTACAAGCGCGGGATCGAGGCGGCGGAGGCCGGCGCGGCCTGCCTGCGGATCAATCCGGGCAATATCGGGTCGGCGGCGCGGGTCAAGGAAGTGATCGACGCGGCCAAAGCCAATGGCTGCGCGATCCGCATCGGGGTGAATGCGGGTAGTCTGGAAAAAGACCTGCTCGAAAAATATGGCGAGCCCTGTCCGGAGGCGCTGGTCGAGAGCGCGCTCGATCATATCAAGATTCTGCAGGACCATGATTTTCACGAATATAAGGTCGCGGTGAAGGCGTCCGACGTGTTCCTGGCGGTCGCCGCCTATATGCAGTTGGCCGACGCGGTAGATTGTCCGCTCCACGTCGGCATTACCGAGGCCGGCGGCCTGATCGGCGGCACGGTGAAAAGCTCGATCGGCATCGGCAACTTGCTGTGGGCCGGGGTTGGTGACACGATCCGGGTGAGCCTGTCGGCAGAACCCGAAGAAGAGGTGCGCGTCGGTTACGAGATGCTGAAGGCGCTGGGCCTGCGCACGCGCGGCGTCCGGGTGGTCAGCTGCCCGAGCTGCGCACGGCAGGGCTTCGACGTGATCCGCACGGTGCAGACCTTGGAAGAACGGCTGCAGCATATCCGCACGCCGCTGTCGCTGTCCGTGCTGGGCTGCGTTGTCAATGGTCCGGGCGAAGCGCGGGAGACCGATATCGGCATTACCGGCGGCGGCAAGGGCAAGCATATGGTCTATCTTTCCGGCGTCACCGATCATCATGTCGAGGACGAGGATATGGTCGATCATATCGTCAAGCTGGTCGAAGCCAAGGCAGCGGAAATCGAGGCGGCGGAACTGGCACTGGAAGCGGCGGAATGAGCGCCGGCGAACGCAAGCGCGCAACCGACTTTCACCCCCATATACTCGAGATATTCGACGGCTATGTGCATGGCGTGATCTCGAAGCGCGACTTCATCCGGCAGGCCGGGAAATTTGCCGCCGCCGGGGTGACCGGGGCGATGATTCTCGACCAGCTGCAGCCCAATTATGCGTGGGCGGCGGAGGTCGAACCGAATGATCCTTCGATCACCGCCGAGCGGATCAGCTATATGAGCCCCGATGGGCACGGCAAGATCAGCGCGCTGATGGCGAAGCCGGCGGGCGCGAGTGGCAAGCTGCCGGCGGTGCTGGTGATCCACGAAAATCGCGGCCTCAATCCCTATATCGAGGATGTCGCGCGGCGGGTGGCCAAGGCCGGTTATCTGGCGCTGGCCCCCGACGGCCTGTCACCACTGGGCGGCTATCCCGGCAATGACGACGACGGACGGACGATGCAGCGCTCGCTCGACGGCGCGAAGCTGATGGAGGATTTTTTCGCCGCGTTCGAATTTCTGCGCGATCATGACGGCTCGACCGGCAAGGTCGGTGCGGTCGGTTTCTGCTACGGCGGCGGCGTGTGCAACGCGCTGGCCGTGGCCTATCCCGATCTCGCCGCGTCGGTGCCTTATTACGGACGCCAGCCGGAAGTCGCCGAGGTTCCGGCAATCGAGGCGCCGCTCATGGTCCAGCTGGCCGGACTGGACGAACGGATCAATGCCGGATGGCCCGCCTACGAGGCGGCGCTGGAAGAGCACCAGAAGGAATATAGCGTGCATTTCTATCCCGATGTGAATCACGGTTTCCACAATGACACGACGCCGCGCTATGACGAGGCAGCGGCGAAACTGTCGTGGCAGCGGACGCTGTCATTTTTCGATACGCATTTGCGGGGCTGACCGGGTTTGAAGCGAACATTGTTCCTGCCGCTTCTGCTTCTGGCTGGGCATGCCACTGTCGCGCCGGTGCCGGATGCAAAGGCTGCGGAAACGGCCCATCCGGAAGCCCGGCCGTTTGATGCAAATGCAGACGCAGCGGCAGACGTGGATGCGGCACTTGCCCGTGCTGCGGTTGATGACAAGCCGGTGATCGTCGTGATGGGCGCGAACTGGTGCCATGACAGCCGCGGTCTGGCAGGATGGTTTGCCGAGCCGCGTTTCGCCGCGATGCTCGAAACGAAATATGAACTGGTCTATGTTGATGTCGGGCACAGGGACCGGAATCTCGATATCGCCCGGCGCTTTGGTATCGAGACGATCAAGGGCACGCCGACGGTGCTCGTCCTGTCTTCCGGTGGCGCGCTGCTAAATCGCAAGTCGGCGCCCAAATGGCGCAATGCCGCCAGTCGCGCGCAGGACGACATATTTGTCTATTTCGATCAATTTTCCCCCGAAATCTGAAACAAAGGAAAGCAGGTGCCGCGCGCATTGACCTATTTGCTGATCCCCGTGGCGGTGATTGCCATTGCCCTGTTTTTCCTGCCGTTGCGACTCGCCGTGGGCATGGCAGGGCTGGAGGGATCCGGTTTCTCGGCGCGCGCAGTCAGCGGTTCTGTCTGGAACGGCCGGATCGAAGGCGCGCAACTCGGTCCGTTTCCGCTGGGTGATCTGGACGCGGGGCTACTCCTGCTGCCGCTGCTGACCGGACAGGTAATGATGGACCTGGAACGGCCATCAACGGCAGGCGATGCCGGGCTGGTGGCGACGGTCGGCAAGAGCGGCAACAGCCTGATGGTGCAGGATCTGACAACGGTCATGGCGGTCGGCAGCCAGCTGGCACCGCTGCCAGCCTCGGCAATCGATCTGCAGGCGGTCAACATCAGCTTTGCCGGGGGGCGCTGCCAGTCAGCCAGCGGTCAGGTGCGGGTGTCGCTGGATGCCAATATTCCCGGCCTGAATCTCAAACAGGGATTGCTTGGTCGCGCGGAATGCCAGGACGGGGTGCTGGTGCTGCCGCTGCAAAGCGGCTCCGGTATGGAGCAGCTGACGCTGAAACTCCAGGGCAACGGCTTTTATACCGCGCGGCTGTTCCTGTCGGGTAGCGATCGTGCATGGACGCTGCTATTGCCCACGCTAGGATTTCGCAAGGTACCCAGCGGCTATGCGATCAAGGTCGCCGGACAGTTGGGGCAAAGGAACGGACCATGACCAAGCCTGTTAAATTCTCGATTCTGGACTTGTCGCCGGTTCCGCAAGGAAGCGACGTGAAAACCGCTCTCGACCGGTCGCTGGCGCTTGCGCAGCAAGGCGAGGCGCTGGGCTATGAGCGGTTCTGGATGGCCGAGCATCATGGCATGGCGGGCATTGCCAGCGCCGCCACGGCAGTGGCTCTGAGCCATATCGGGCAGGGCACCAAGACCATCAGGATCGGTGCCGGTGGTATCATGCTGCCCAACCATGCGCCGATGGTGATCGCCGAGCAGTTCGGTACGCTGGAAGCGCTGTTTCCCGGGCGGATCGATTTGGGTCTCGGCCGCGCGCCGGGCTCTGACCAGCGGACCGCGCAGGCCTTGCGCCGCAACCTGAACAGTGATGCCAATGAATTTCCGCGCGATGTGCTGGAATTGCAGGCGTTTCTGGCGGGGGACGAACGGCTCGGTATTCAGGCGACACCGGGGCAGGGGACCAATATTCCGCTTTATATTCTCGGTAGTAGCCTGTTTGGCGCGCAACTGGCGGCGGCGCTCGGCTTGCCCTATGCCTTTGCCTCGCATTTTGCGCCGCAGATGCTGGACGAGGCGCTTTCCATCTACCGGCGCGACTTCAAGCCGTCGGCGCAACTGGCCGAACCCTATGTGATGTGCGGCTTCAACATATTTGCCGCCGACAGCGACGAGGAAGCGGAATATCTGTCCAGCTCTATGCTGCAGAGCTTTGTCGCCCTGCGCACGGGTACCCCGGGCAAGATGCCACCCCCGGTCGAGGGTTATCGTGACAGCCTGCCGCCCCAGTTCCAGTCGATGCTCGGGCAGATCATGCAGGGTAGCGCGGTTGGATCGCCCGGCACGGTGAAGCAAGCGGTTGACCGGTTTGTTGAAAGAACCGGTGCCGACGAGCTGATCATTTCCGGATCGATCTTTGACCAGGGGGCGCGCGAAAAAAGTTATGCCCTTGCCGCCGAGGTTCGCGATCGGATTGCCGCCTAGCGCTGGATATACTGCATACAGGCCTTGATTTTGCCAACCGGTCTGCGCATGACTCGGGCAAATCGAAATACCGACAAAAGGGCCCCTATGGCAGACGACAAAGTACAACGCTCCGGCAGAAATTCAGCACTTCGCGACTTTCTGAAAAGCGAAGCGGCTGGCGGTATCCTGCTGATGGTCGCGGCGGCGCTGGCAATGCTGGTGGCGAACAGCCCGCTATACGATATGTATCATCATTTCCTGCACGAGATAAAGGGACCGACCCTGTCCAGCAAACTGGGGCCGATGACGCCGCATTTGTGGATCAATGACGGGCTGATGGCGATTTTCTTCCTGCTCGTCGGGCTGGAAATCAAGCGCGAGTTCGTCGATGGGCGGCTCAATACATGGGACCGCCGCCGTTTGCCGGTGCTGGCTGCCGCTGCAGGAATGGTGGTTCCCGCCCTCATCTATCTGTTTGTCGTCAGAGATGTCCCTGCTCTGTACAATGGCTGGGCGATCCCGGCGGCGACCGACATTGCTTTTGCTATCGGCGTGCTGGCGCTGCTCGGCCCGCGCGCGCCGACTTCGCTCAAACTTTTTCTGGTTACCGTCGCGATTGTTGACGACATGGGCGCGGTGGCGATTATCGCGCTGGTTTACACGGCAGAGATCAATGGCGCGGCCCTTCTCGCCAGCGCGGCAATCCTGGCGATCATGTATACGATGAACCGCAATGGCGTGCTGAAGCTCTGGCCCTATCTGATCGGATCCGGCCTGCTCTGGTATGCGGTGCTGATGTCCGGAGTCCATGCGACCATCGCCGGGGTGTTGGCGGCGATGACGATTCCGATCGTGATCACGCCGACATCGCCGGATGCGGAAAATTCCCCGCTCCACCGACTGGAACATGCTATCTCGCCATGGAGTGCCTTTCTGATCGTGCCGGTGTTCGGTTTTGCCAATGCCGGCGTGTCGCTGGAAGGCATCGGCTGGGACCAGGTCTTCGCGCCCTTGCCGCTGGGCATTGCCGCCGGCCTGTTCCTCGGCAAGCAGATCGGCATTTTTGCCAGCGTCTGGATCGCCGTCAAGACCGGTTTTGCCGGGCGCCTCGGCGGAGCCAGCTGGCTGCAGGTCTATGGCGTCGCCATGCTCTGCGGCATCGGTTTCACGATGAGCCTGTTCATCGGCGCGCTCGCCTTCCCTGGTCAGGAGCTGTTGATCGAGGAGGCCAAGATCGGCGTGCTGGGCGGCTCCCTGCTGTCGGCGGTGGTCGGCTTCTGTATCCTGCGCTTCGCGCCGCAGGACAAGCATCTGAGATCGCTCGACAAGGAAGATGCAGAACAACTGCTTGGTGCAATGCCCGCGGGTGAGGTGCAGAAACTGAAAGACTCTATGTGAAAAGTACCGGGCTGATTGGCGCTGTCTGTCTGGCCGTCTCGGCCTGTGCCTCGGTTGCCGAACCGGTAGCGCTTTCGGCGGATAACGGGGCTGTCGTTGCGACCATGGCCGACGAACTCGGCGCGATTGCGACCGACTATGTGAGGCTCACATTGGCCCTTGGCGAGCAGGAGGCGGGCTATGTCGATGCCTATTATGGTCCCCAAGCATGGGCAGAAGCAGCGAAAGCTGATCCGCGCGATATGCGCGAACTGGGCAATGCGATTGTCGAACTGATGCTGCGGCTGGACGGCCTGTCAAGGAGCGACGATCCGCTGGTCGAGGCCCGCAAGAGTTTTCTGTCCGCCCAGCTGGAGGCGGCCCACACCCGGCATGCGATGATCCAGGGCGAGACTTTTCCCTTTGTCCGGGAGGCGCAGGGACTGTTCGGAGTGACGCCGGAGCTCAGGCCGCTGGAAGAATTTGACCCGGTGCTGGAGGAGATTGAAAATCTCGTACCCGGGGACGGTCCACTCAGCGAGCGCGTGGCGGCGTTCGAGCAGAATTATATCATCCCGAAAGACCGGCTGCAGCAGGTGTTCGACACTGCCATTGCCGAGTGCAAGACGCGGACCGCGCGATATTTCGACCTGCCCGAGGGCGAGAATTTCAAAATGGAATTTGTCACCGGCAAGAGCTGGAGCGGCTATAATTATTATCAGGGCAATTACCAGAGCCTGATCCAGATCAACACCGACCTGCCGATCTTCATTGGCCGCGCCGTCGATCTTGGCTGCCACGAGGGCTATCCCGGTCACCATGTCTATAATATGCTGCTCGAGCAGAATCTGACCAAGGGACGCGGCTGGCAGGAATTTTCCGTCTATCCGCTCTACAGCCCGCAAAGCCTGATCGCCGAGGGATCGGCCAATTACGGCATCGAACTGGCGTTCAATGGCGAGGAGCGGCTCGAATATGAGCGGGATGTGTTGTACCCGCTGGCCGGGCTCGATCCCGACACGGCGGCGGCCTATTGGGCGCTGCAAATTGCCAAGCAGGCGCTGAACGGGGCGCGGATGACGATTGCGCAACAATATCTGGATGGCGAGATCACGCGGGACGAGGCGATCGCGTTGAACCAGAAATATCAGCTGGTCTCGGCCGAGCGCGCGGCGCAGATGACCGATTTCAACGAGCAATATCGCAGCTATGTTATCAACTATGGCCTTGGCATGGACATGGTCCGCGACTGGATCGAGGCGCAGGGCGATGCGCCGGTCTGGCGCTGGAAGGCAATGGAACGGTTGTTGAGTGAGCCGGTGTTGCCGGGGGATCTGGTTGTTCAGGCAGCGGAGTGATGAAAATTGCATCATTGAAGAATGAAGATGCGACCTTCAACATCGTCACGCTGGGCTTGTTTCAGCTTCCATCTCCAGTTTCCCGCTGACCTTAAGGTGGATCCTGAACCAGGTTCAGGAAGAAAAATTTCGGAATTCGCAATTCGCTACACTTATCCCTCTCCCTTAAAGCAGAGGGATTGGAGGCAAATTTCTCCCGCTATTAACTATCTGCTAACCAATTTCGTTCACTCCTGTTTCTGAAACATGAAACGCGCTCCCTAGGTGCGCACCATGGACAGGGACCAGACTGAATGAACATGCAAAGCAAAGCTGCCGAAAATACCGTAGATGTCGCTATTGTCGGCGCCGGACCCGCGGGACTGACCGCGGCCTATCTGCTCTCCAAAAAGGGCTATTCGGTCACCGTGATCGAAAAGGACCCGAAATATGTCGGCGGGATCAGCCGGACGGTGGAGCATGACGGTTTCCGCTTTGATATTGGCGGGCATCGCTTCTTCTCCAAGAGCCAGGAAGTGGTCGATCTGTGGAATGAAATACTCCCCGACGACTTTATCCAGCGGCCGCGGATGAGCCGGATCTATTACGAGGGCAAATTTTACAGCTATCCGCTGCGCGCCTTCGAAGCCCTGTGGAATCTGGGCATCTGGCGCTCGACCCTGTGCATGCTCAGCTATGGCAAGGCAAAGGTCTTTCCGAACAAGAATGTGAAAAGTTTCGAAGACTGGACCGTCAACCAGTTCGGCTACAAGCTCTATTCGATCTTCTTCAAGACCTATACCGAGAAAGTCTGGGGCATGCCGTGCAATGAAATGTCGGCGGACTGGGCGGCGCAGCGGATCAAGGGCCTGAGCCTGTGGAACGCAGTGACCGATGGCCTGAAACGTTCGCTTGGTCTCAACAAGAAACCCAATGACGGACAGGAAGTCAAAACCCTGCTCGAAACCTTCCGCTATCCGCGCCTCGGACCCGGCATGATGTGGGATGCCGCCAAGGCCCATGTCGAAGCCAAGGGCAATCAGGTGTTGATGGGACACAGCCTCAAGCAGCTGGCGCAGGACGCCAACGGCGATTGGCGGGTGAGCGCGACCAGTGCGGCCGGTGAAACCGTTCTTACCGCGAAACATGTGATTTCCAGTGCGCCGATGCGCGAGCTGGCGACCCGCATCCACCCGTTGCCGAAATCGATGCCGGAAGCGCAGGATCTGAACTATCGCGATTTCCTGACCGTGGCGATCATGATCAAGTCGGACGATCTGTTCCCGGACAACTGGATCTATATCCATGATGATCGGGTGCAGGTCGGCCGGGTACAGAATTTCCGCAGCTGGTCGCCGGAAATGGTGCCGGACGAGAATATCGCCTGTGTCGGTCTGGAATATTTCTGCTTTGAAAATGACGGCTTGTGGTCCTCGTCCGACGAGGATCTGGTCGAACTGGCGAAAAAGGAAATGGCGATCCTCGGCCTGTGCAAGACGGAAGATGTCGTCGGCGGTGTCGTAGTCCGTCAGGAAAAGGCCTATCCGGTCTATGACGATGCCTATGAACGGAATGTCGCCACCATGCGCAACGATCTGGAAAGCCGCTTTCCGACGCTGCACATGGTCGGCCGCAACGGCATGCACCGCTACAACAACCAGGATCATGCAATGATGACCGCGATGCTGACGGTCGAGAATATCGAAGCCGGCACCCGCAAGTGGAACGTCTGGAATGTCAACGAGGATGCCGAATATCACGAAGCCGGCGACGAAGGTGCGCAGCGGGCGATCGCGGAAGACATCAGCGAAGACCGCGCGGCAGCCCTGGAAAGCATGCGCGATGTTCCGACCCGGATCGAGGAAGCGGCCGAAGGCAAATCCAGGAAGGCGGCGTAATGAACGCGAGCATCTCTGGCCTGACCCTTTCTCTTGCAAAGGGGGAGTAATAGACCATGGAACGCAGTAGCCAGGACAGGCGGTCCGTCGTCGGGCTTTGGGTAGGGCATCTGCCCGGTCCCCTCGCAATTCTGAACCGTTTCTCGATCACGCGTTATCTGATGGCGAGCATTGTCAGTCTGGCCTTTGATGTCGCCCTGTTCATGGTGCTTGTCGCCTTGCTGGTCGAGCCGGGCTGGGCATCGGCTGCCGGCTACAGCGCGGGCATTGTCGTGCACTGGCTGATTTCCTCCAGCTTTGTATTTCCCGGCAAGGCCCGTGATGGCGCGGCACTGCAATTGCAGCGTCTCGGCTTTATCGGCACCGCCATATTAGGCCTCGGTATCACCGTCAGCATCGTCAGTGGCCTCACCAGTGCCGGTGTCCTGCCGGTCATGGCCAAGGGTGCCGCCGTGGCAGTGAGTTTCTTTGCCGTTTATCTGACCCGCAAATACGGGGTTTTCCGTTGAGCTACATGGATGTAACTCTCAAGGCCCCGGCCAGGCCGCATCGTTTCAGCCCCGATTTCCGGAAATTTCTGAACTGGGCACTGGTCTGGATCGTGCTCGCCAACATACCGTTCATGGCCATGTGGATGGTCGGGGCGCCGCCGCGCGCGATTCCGATTGCGCTGGCCGGGCTGGTCGGCCTGATTGTCAAGCGCATGCCGCGTGCCGTGCAATGGTTCGCCTTTACCGGCGTGATGATCTATTCGCTACTATCCTTCGTGTCCGGTTTGTTCAGCCTGACGCTGGATTCTCTGATCTATTCGGTCCAGTTTTTTGCCGAGATCGAGCCCGGAAACTCAATCGAATATATTGCCGCGGCGGTGGTCATTGTCGGCATATTGTTCGGCAGCTGGTTTCTGCTGAAGCGCGACACCAATTTTGCCAAACCGCTGCATATACTGCTGGGCGGCGCGCTGATCTTCGGACTGGTCGGTGCGGATGCCGCCGTCGGCGAGGGCATGCGCGGCCATTATTTCCGGCCAGCCCCGGCTGGTGCACCCTTTGAATCGGCGGTCAAGAAATCGGGCTTTGCCGCGCGGGCCGATGGCAAGCGTCATCTGGTGTTGATCATGGTCGAATCGCTCGGCGTTCCGAAAAACAACAAGGCGATGTCGGACAAGCTGTTCGCTTATTACAACGATGGCGCAATCAAGGCGCGCTATGACGTCAGCCAGGGCACCAGCCTCTACTATAACAGCACTACATCCGGCGAGATGCGCGAACTCTGCGGTCGCTGGGGTGACTATTATGAATTGCTCGAAACCGACGATCCGGCCACGCTGAACTGCCTGCCGGCGCAGCTGGCCGAAAAAGGCTATGCGACCGAGGCAATGCACAGTTTCAAGGGTCCGTTCTTCAAGCGCGAGAACTGGTATCCCAAAATCGGCTTTCAGAAGCGCGAGTTTGCGGTCGACCTGGAACGGCGCGGTGCGGAATGGTGCGGTGGCGTTTTCGCCGGTGCCTGTGACCGGCAAGTGCCGCAGATGCTGGCCGAGAATCTCAAACGCGCGACCCGGCCGACGTTTCAGTACTGGCTCACCCTGAACACCCATCTACCGGTCCCGACCGGGCAGAATCTCAAGGCCGAGAATTGCGAGACCGTGTCGGCTGAACTGGCGCGGGACTATCCGATGATCTGCCGCCAGTTTGCGATATTCGATGATATCGACAAGGCGCTGGTCAGGGAAATCACGGCGAGCGATTTTCCGGAAGCCGATATCCTGATCGTCGGCGACCATATGCCGCCGTTTTTTGACCGCCATCACCGTTCACAGTTTGACCCGGAGCGGGTTCCATGGCTTTACCTGAAAGCCAAGGGCAATCAGCCCGAGGGATAAGAATTTGGAACGCTTGCGCGGCAACCTGCCACTATTGCTGATCTGGCTCGCGGTCTGCGCGGTGCTGATCCTGGTCACCCGTGGCCAGATCATGACCGGTATCGGCTGGGACCCTGATGATCAGTTGCGCATGGTGCAGCTGCGCGACTGGCTCGGCGGGCAAAGCTGGTTTGACACCACCCAATATCGGATCGGCGAACCGGACAGCCAGCCGATGCACTGGCCGCGCTGGATCGAGTTGCCGCTGGCGCTGATGTTCCTGTTACTGAAACCGGTGCTGGGTGCGGCGAGCGCGGAAACCGCGGCAATGGTGATCGTACCGTTGATCACGCTGGGGATCGCGATGTGGCTGGTCATGAAAATCACCCAGTTCGTGTTTGACCGCAACATCGCGATACTGGCGGCGGCACTGACCGCCACCGCTGTCCCGATCGTTGCCCAAATCCGGCCGATGCGCGTGGATCATCACGGCTGGCAGATCGTGCTCGCGTTGGCCGCTCTTTGGACCCTGTGCTGGCCGGAAAAGCGCAAGGGCGGAATCGCGCTGGGCGTGGCGCTGGCGCTGTGGCTGTCGATATCGCTGGAAGGATTGCCGCTTTCAGCGGCATTCGTGGTGCTGCTGGTCTGGCGCTGGGTGTTGCAGACCGAAGACGGAGTTCGGCTATTCTGGACCCTGGTGTCCTTTCTGGCCGCCAGTTTTCTCTTCTATTTCGCTGGCCAGGGCGGTTTCGACGCCGCCGTCAACTATTGCGATGCTCTGTCGCCGGCGCATCTGCTGGCCTGCACGGCGGGTGCCGCGGTGATCTTGCCGTCGATCCGATGGTTGCCCGCCAGCATTGTTATTCGCGTCGCGAGTCTGGCCATCGCCGGCGCTGCCGCATTGACAGTGCTCTATGGTGTTGCGCCGCAATGCATGGGTGGAGCGTTTAACACGATGGACCCGATCGTCCGCGAATATTGGCTGGTCAACGTC
>TARA_R100001244_G_scaffold129386_4_pt1 | contig 14263 bp, 24 predicted proteins | sample TARA_R100001244 | Tara Oceans TARA_R100001244 (sample SAMEA2621564) | marine metagenome | biome: marine biome (ENVO:00000447); feature: mesopelagic zone (ENVO:00000213); material: "saline water (ENVO:00002010), including plankton (ENVO:xxxxxxxx)" | depth 790 m
TCACGAACTCTGGCAAGCAGAACAACGGGCCAAGAGGAAAAGCGGGCTGATCCCAAAGAGTTTCTGGAATCGCATCTTTAGATAAGATATAATAAATGAGCGATTCTAAGGAGGACCATGAATAACCTAGCATTGACAAATCAGGAATTGGTAAAACCGATATCAGTGCTCTTCAAGGACAGGGTTTATCCTATCCATGTCAAGTTTAACCCCGCTACTGTTTGTAATATTCGTTGCACTTTCTGCAATAATGATGATTATAATTATTTGAGTCCTGATGCTAAAAATCTGGCAAACATCCCAGATACCATCAAGATGTTTAAAGGGTTGCGTGATCGTGGCACAAAGGCTGTTAGTATCGAAGGTGGTGGTGAGCCTACAGTTCATCCTGATTTCAACTTACTGGTTTCATCATTGGCAGGTTTGGGTCTTGAGGTAGGGTTGTTAACCAATGGCACTCGATTAAAATCAATTGAGCCTGTGATGGGCTTGTTCACTTGGGTAAGGGTAAGTTTCTCTGATGAATATGAAGATATAACAGCAAATGACCTGACATTGGACCTAGTTCTGGATCAGGTCTCAAGCTGGATAAAAACTGAGCAGCAGGTCGATATCAGTTTCAATTTCGTGGATATGGGGATCGATAACGTTATATGGGACGGGGTTGTTGAGTTCATAGCCGAACATCAGGGATACAGCAACTTCTTGGGGATGAGGGTCTCACCTGATGATACTCAAGATAAAGGATTGACTAAAGAGTCTGATCTTGAAAGTGTTATCTTTACAGGGGGAGTAACTGAAGACACTCCCATACCTAAAGGGGGTCGATGTAAGGTAGGGTTAGCCAGACCCGTGATAACCCCTAATCATACGGTATACGCTTGTTGTCGCCTGATGGAAGGGTTCAACTTCTCTGCACCTTATAAAGAAGACATCTTAACGATAATTGATAAGCAGATAGAATACACATGTTCTCTTACCGAATGCCCTTTCAACAGCTTAAGAGAGACCCTAAACAGTATTGACGAGGTGAGGCATCCGAATTTTGTTTGAATTCAAACGTTGAAAGGAATAGTTGCAGTTGTTCATGGGGAACCGCCCAACTCATATGATAACCCTATGCCTGAACACCTTCTGGATCAAGTAAAGTTAGGCCCACAGGGAGCAACCGATCCTGCCACTAATCTTATGGATAGAGGGTTTACATATCAATATCATAACTGGGAGATCTTACCACTTTTAGGGGAGGGTTATGAGTTCAGGAACATGTCTCTCGACAAAGTTCCTAACCATGTCATCGAGTATGCTTTTATATATGTAGGCAATTTTCATCTAGAGACATCTTTGTCGTTCTTGTCCTCTGCTTTTGATTCTTGCCGTAATGTTTTTCTTTTTCACGATTTAAACTCTTTTTGGCTATTGTCTACAGCTCTTGTTTTTCTGGAAGAACATAAAGAAAAAATAACGGGGCTTATTGTTCAGAACCCTGATATAGTTAATGTTGTTGAAAAGGTAACTGGTATAAAAACTTTGGTAGCCGTAAGTACCACTGACGGATTGGAAGAGGATATCAAACAGGTACAAGAGCCAACTAAAGAGTTATTGGTTGCTGGAGGGCCAAATGAACGGGGTGGTATCGTTGGCAACACTTTTGCAGAATACCATTTCAAAGGCAATTATGATGTTATCCAAAGATACCCGCATGAACTCCCAAAAGTGTTAGATGGTTGTGCGAATTTTTATGAACATATGGAACTGGATGCTTGGCGAAAGTTTATTGTTGATTATAAATATATAATTGATGGTACAAATGGGGGGTGTTCTTATGGTCGTGTAGGTTGGGATGCTTTTTGTTCGGGCCGTAGTTTTATTAGTGTTAAGAATAGAAGCTACGCATCTTACCTGTTTGATGCCATCTCTATTAATTCTGAGGTTGACTTGGCTGACTGGGAAGATATTGGTTGGCAAGAGGCACATAAATTAGCCAAAGAACGGTTAGTCACTAAAGAAGATCTACATGCTATGTGGTTACAGGTTCTTTAAATAAAATACAGGAGATAGTAATATGGAAACGTTGACCGAGGTAAGGAATCACTGGGTTGAAAAGGGTTGGCATATTGGTAATCAGAAGTCGGGGATAGGTTATTTGGAGAATTTTTATGATAAGGTTTTCCCCCCATTAAGAGAAAATTGCAAAGCCTTATTGGAAATAGGTGTTTGGCATGGAGGCAGTTTAGACCTATGGAGGGCATACTTTCCTGACGAAACTGAAATATATGGTATCGACAATCTCCCAGAAAACGTCCTCTATCGTTCAGAGGTAGAGGGTCACCACCTCGAAGGTGATGAAATTAAAGGGGCAACGCTTATTGTAGGGGATGCTTATTCAGATGAAGTCGTGAACCAGCTTCAAGATAACTATTTTGATATTATTATAGACGATGGTAACCACGCATATACGTCTTGGGAAATCCTGATAGTCAAGTATTACCCTAAATTAAAGACTGGGGGAATAATGATTATTGAAGATCTGATGTCCACCCTCGATATTGGCTCCACGGAGAGGGAATCTTTAAAGGCTAAGGCAGAAGAGGTGGGATTTTCCTCTGTTGAAGAGCACGATATGAGTGGATTCGCCAATGGTGCACATTTTGATAATAACCCTATGCTTCAGGGGGAGACTTTTATATTAAAACTAGAAAAATAAATGTTAAACCTCTGGAACTCTCAAACCCCCCAGACGATTATTATGACTTCAGCTATGTATACAGGGACAACTTTCCTGAGAGAACTTTTGATATCGATACCGCACTTGGTAACAACCCTAACCAGAGACCTAGCCAATGACAAGTCTGGGCCTTTTTATTTGCAGGATTGCACAGGTAAGGTTTGGAATTCACCTCAAATTAACTTAACTGATCTTAATAGCTATTTAACTAAACTGAAGAGAGGTAATGGCAAGATATTATTCCTAGAAGGGCATATCCATGAACATTGGATGCACAGTCTTGTCTTTTTTGTGACTTTTAATCATAAAGTCATATCCCCCATAAGACATCCATTTGATTCGTTGCTAACGAAATACCTAAGACAAGAACCTCATATCCTAAATACTGACCCTTACGACAGGCATCCGGGTTGGCTTTGGTCTTACTTGCAGATCCTAGCCTTACAAAAGAATCGACCTAAAGATGTAGTTTTGGTTCCTGTTGATTTATTAGGTCAAAAACCTGAAGAGGAACGGGTAACCGAACTTGTTTCTTTGTTAGCTAGTATTGGTGTCAAGGTCAGTGAAAAGAAAAATCAGGAATTTTACCAGTTAGCTAGGGAATGGAAACCAACAAACACTCACACTTCACAGTTTCAAGAAGAAAAGAGAGCAGTCAGCGATGAAGTGTATCAAGAAATTACTGACAGGTTAGAGAAATCCAATGTTTACTACTATTTGGAACAAGCAGGGATTCATTACCCCATAAAAAAAAGACCCTAGTGAATGAGACTAGGATCTTTTTTATTGTTTGAAAATAACAAAGGAGAAGCAATATGAACGAGCGATGTCTGAAAACGCTATGACTGAAGCACACATTGCAACATAAACAGTCTAACTCAACAGAACAGTCTTGTCAAGAGTCGTATCGTTGTGTCCCGTCTCGTCGCATTGTTATGTTGTGGGATGTCGCATTGTGTTATGTCGCATTGTCCAGTAACGTCCTGATCCGTCCCGTCTCGTCGCAGTGTCAAGTGCAGTCCGGTCCCGTAAAGTCGCATTGTATTGTTTGGGCTAGTTTCGTACTGTATTGGTTACGTCGCAATGGCAAGTCAAATAGCGTATAGTTTGGTCGCATTGTGATGTCAAGTGAAGTCTGGTCGGGTCCCGTCCAGTCGCATTGTCCCGTACAGTTGCGTTCTGTTTAGTCGCATTGTCAAGTCACGTTCGGGGTGAAGGCTCGTCCTGTCGCATTGTGAAGTCCTGTCGTGTCATGTCCAGTCCCGTCGCATTGTATCGTATTGTCCTGTCTTTGTCTGGTCATGTCGCATTGTACCGTATCGGTGCGTCAAGTCTTGTCGCATAATGTATCGTCGCATTGTTCGGTAGCGGATAAGTTAGGTCCTGTCGCATTGTTTCGTTTTGTTTTGTCCAGTAACGCCCTGTTTCGTTCCGTCGCATTGTAATGTAATTGAACTTTTTTCGTAAAAAAAAGCGATTTGGCGAATTTTTCGAGAATTGCTTCGTATAGGGTCGGAACAGGGGCTGTTAGAGTAGCCCCCACCCCATTATAGCACATTAGCACCAATCGTGATAATCTTTGTACCAATCCACGAAATTTTGTACCCCCACCTTAATAAAAGTGCGAGGTCGGTAAGTCGTCACTTCCTGCAATTTACTGATATCTGCATTGGTGAAACTGATATCTCCCAGTTGATAATCTGTTAGCTTGATTTTCAGCTTTTTCCCCGTTGCATCTTCAATCGCTTTCACAAAGTGATACTTACCCTGCCAATCCTCTGAATAAAGCGGGACGGGATTGTTTGATCCCACGTTGAAGATATGATGATAAAATGGCCTTGGGTTTTCTATACCACTCAACCCTCGTTCCATCGCTAAGACCAAACCTTCTACCGCATCATCGACGTAGGTAAAGTCTCTGGCTTGGGAGCCAGACCCATACAACTCTACCTCTTCATCTTCAAGGATAGCTTTAGTGAATTTCCATAAAGCCATATCGGGTCTACCCCAAGGCCCGTAAACAGAAAATAACCTTAAACCTGTGCAAGGAATTCCGTACATGCGGGAATAAGCTTCTGCTGTCACCTCGTTACTCTTCTTGGTAGCAGCATACAGCGAATAAGGGTGATCTGTGTTATCAGTTTCCTTGTACCCTGTGGATGTACTAACCCCATAAACACTTCCTGAAGAAGCGTACACCAAATGAGGTGTCGGGTTCATGTTTCGAGCAGTTTCCAGTACCGATTGGAAGCCTGTGATGTTAGGCAGGTATTCTTCAGGATGATCGATTGAATGGCGAACACCCGCTTGTGCAGCAAGATGAATAATCACATCTATACCACGAAAAGTCAGGTCCTCTTTCTCCATCCCCACAACATCCATATGTTTGAACTCGAATTTCCAGTTGTCCATCCATTCAAGATTACCGATCCTATCTTTTTTCAGCTTAACGTTATAGTAGTTATTGATGTTATCGATACCTATAACGTTATGGTTATCGGATAACAATCTCTTAGTAACGTGATAACCAATAAACCCAGCGCAACCTGTAACTAGAATCTTCATACCTTACCTCCTATCCTACCTTTCCATTCACGTTTAGGGCTCCAGTCACCTGCAAAAAGGATGGTGAAATCCAGTAACCCTAATTTACTGATGGGAGAATCTTTTGAAAGAATTTCTGTCCCTCCATTGACAGCTAACGCTCGAGGTAAAATCCGAAAATATCCACCGTTACAGATAAGTTCTGATGTTTGAAGTTCCCCGAAAACGAAGCTAAAGTCTTTGTCCCAGACCCCCTCTTCAAGTTCCTCCCTGAGCAAGTCATAATTTTCGCCACATCCCAAAAAATCTTGGATATCGCAAATACCGAACACAAGCAGTTCATGTGAGCTTTGCGGAAAACTGACAGAAGCAGTAAACCTGCCTGAATCTAATGTCCCATCAAACTTTATTTTCAGGTCCATTAAAGCGACGCTTCGTTTCCCTTGCTCAAATAGCATCTCTGCAAAGTCTTTAGGGAACAAACTCAACTGCAAGGACTTTAACGATCCTGATTGGGATTTATTCGTCGATATCTTGATCTCCATCTTCTTCTTCCTTCCTTTTATAGTAAGCTTTCTGTTTACATGTATTAGAACAATACATCGCCCGTTTATGACGGGTCTCGAATCGTGCTCCGCAATGAACACATGCTCTGCCGTCACCAAAGACGGCATCATCCCTGTTTTCATCTGTGATACGTTCTATCTTAAAGTTGCAGATACGCACGGGAGGATTCTCAGGGTGAGAAAACAGTCTCCCCTGATTGGCATTGAAAATCTCCAGCAAAGTCAAAGCTGGATCATCCGTTAAAACCTCCAGATTGATTATCAACCTTGCGTTAGAAGGAGTTCTGCTATGAGCTCCCGCTACCGCATTAAGATGCTGTTTGTTGGAATCAGTGTCCCGATCCCAATAGTGGATCACTTTTTCTCTAGGCATCTCCTTCACCCTCCTTTTCAATCCAATCTACCATCTCATTAAGTTCCTCAATCTCAAGTGATCGGACAGTATTTCTATGCATCTCCATAGCGTGTGCCTGAACCTTGTCGTTGGGAACACTCTTCTCCTTCATCTTTACCCGAAGCATCTCCAGTAAAGTTTCCCGTTTATCTTCCTGCACTTCACGGGCTTTGGTTTTGGATTCGATGCGTGACATCTCTTCCGCTGACGCATACTCGCTTCCGCTTAATCCCGCTGCTGCGAGTGCTCTCCCAATAGCAGATGTCTCACAATTTTCAGTATAAGAAGCGAAATTAACGTTCTGCTTGTTTGTCTTCTCGATGAACTCCAACGCATGACCCACAAAAACGTCAGGTTGTTCCTGATCCTTCTTATGGTGGGTTACCGTTGATTTCATCAAGATGAAGGTGTCGTTAAGTTCTTCAATCTCTGTCTCAACCGAAACTGAATCACCTTCATCCCTTTTCTCATGGAACATAACCATCCGTTCCGCAACAGTACGATACTCTTTACCACGAATTTTGATAGGCATCTCAATTCTCCTCCTCAGATTCTACGATTGTGTGACAGGCAACTTCCAGAAATCGCATATAAGGTCCAGTTAAAACTTGATAGTTCGTCTGGTCAATCTTCTTTTCGACTTCTTTAATCGCATCTTCCCTGTCACTAGCTTCTACCTCAAGTAATTGCTCCATCGTTAGCTGGAGCACCGCTACGTATTTATTTTTCTTCATAAAACTTCCTCCTCTTACTTAATAATGGGCACAAAAAAAGCGTGAAAACTAACCGTTTTAGAGGCTAATTTTCACGCTTACCAATGTCACGTTTTGTGAAGTGTCGTACCGTTCTGTTTGGTCGCATTGTAAAGTACAGTGGGGTTGCGTGACGTTCCGTCGCATTGTAGAGTACAGTGTCGTAAGGTTTCGTCGCATTGTTGGGTGTTGGAACAGAAAGTATCGTCATGTCGCATTGTCTTGTTATGTGGTGTATCGTATTGTCATGTCGCATTGTTACGTACTGTTTTGTCGCATTGTATAGTATCGTCTTGTCGCATTGTGAAGTTTTGTCCAGACTGCGTTGCGTCTCAGCTTGTCGCATTGTAAAGACATGAGAGTAAGCCTAGGCGCACCTAGGCTTATCTTTCATCCGTTTTTAGGCTTACGTTACCTTACTCATGGTATAGTATCGTCTTGTCCTGTCGCATTGTTACGTTTCGTCGTATTTGGGTTTGTCAACGGTAATACGGTTTTTGCTCAGGGAACTGTGACGGGAGGTATCCTTTGAACACCTCCGCTGTTATTTTCCCTTCACAAAGAACTGAATTCAGATCACTAAAGCTTCCCCTACCGTTGAACCTAGGATTCAATTTCTGTTGCAAGGCATGTCGGTATCGATGGGCATCTTCAAGCGTCTTGAATTTCTTCTTTATCGCATGTTTCAAGACACCTGAGTTGTACCACCATCCACCTTCTTCCTTACCTCCAAACAGACGGTCAGTATCGTAGATTCCTACCCAGTAGGTTCCTTCATCCCTCAAAAGATGACTACGCCAGACAGCACCGTCACTAATATGGTCAACGTGGATTTCTGACTCAACAGTCTTACTACACCCTTCACAGATGTAGAGATGGTCTCCCTTAAAAAGGAAAAGCCCGTCTGTTTTGCTCTGGGGCTCATCCCACGGGATGTCTGCCAACGTATCACAGTCAACGCATTCGATAACCCGTCTCAACTGAGTCTTGTGTTTATGTTTGTTCATTGTTATTTCCTCCTCTTATTTTTAGGCAAAAAAAAATGGGTGAGAACAGAACTCCCTGCTCTCACCCTTGGTGCTAATCTTCTGCATCCAGCTTCTCTTCGATCCTACGGAGTTGGTCTAGCACACCGTCCAGCTTTCGATTTAAGAGACTGAATGCGCTATGGAGACCATATCCCTCACGGAGGTGTTCATTGACCCCTTGAAGCACTCCTCGATGCAAATGGTCTACCGTTAAAGGTTCCTTGTCTTTATCTTTGAACCATAAGTGTTCGGGTTCCATATCTTCTCCTTCTAGTTGAATACTGCTTTTTCCTTTTTTCGGTCACCAACAATCGTCATCCCGAAAAAGACCAATGCTTCATCTGCGAAATCCTTTGCTGATGCTTGTATCTTCTCGCTTCCAATTTCACGAAGAAATTCTTGGTGATGCTTCAGCAAAACGTCTTCGTTTGCGTCCCAGAACATTTGGGATACTTCCTCAAACTCTTCATGCTTGAAGACGAACTTGCAAAGGTTCTTGAAGTTAGCAAGAGGTGGAGCCTCCCCCACCCTCGCTACTGCCCAGTTGACTGGGATCTTCAACATCGCATATTCCTCGTTGTCGAGTACATCAAATGGATTCATTATTGTGCTCCCACGACAATAGACATTACTTTCAAAAAGACTAGCACCCCCATACTACCAGCTATCAGGGTGAAAATGTCTGCGAAGAATGTTTTCATTTTTTCGCTCCCCTCTTCTTCTTCGCAGGTGGATCTATTTCTTCAAACACTACTACGTCGAACTTCCCTTTCTCAAAGCTTCGTTGGGAGCCCAGCCCAACTTCCTGTCCCAACTCAAGGATTTCTTGCAGGTGCTCGGGGTTAATGTCTTTAGTGCCTTCCATCCTCACACTGAGACACCAGATTTGAAACTCAAGGGTTGGCTTGATAAGATACTCCGCACTCTTGAGGATTGACCGCATCCCTTGCATGGTCTGAACGTGACCAGCAAAGTCCTCGATACCGTCTTCCTTGGGTCGGAACGGTTGAAATATAATCTTCTCTTCCGTGAACTCCTCCCCAATCCGTCCCTTCACCGCTGTCCCTTCACGAAGCGTCTGCTTACTTCCCCTGAGAAGTACAGTTAGCTTCAGTAGGGAAATGCACTGCTTCATCATCGCCTTGACAGCGTAGTCTCCAATATATAAAGCGTCTCTTTCAGTGCATCGCTTGAAGCCTGTTCGTACCTTCTCCTCCTCCTCTTCCAGATCCAAATCAGTTTCCACAATGGAGGTATCCTCTGACCCGAATTTCGCTTCCACGTAATTCTTGACGAGCTCTTTCGATTTCGGGAGCCCACCGTAGATACGGTTGCGGAATTCCAGCTTCACATTAAACTTCCTGAATATACTCATTTGCTTCTCCTTTTATTGGTACATCATGTCATCAAATTCTCTCGCACAGTTCACGAGATATTGTTTTGTGCGGGCAATCCGCACATTCAGACTTTCTTTTCGCCACGTTTGATGCTGGAGGTACTTGAAAACCTTCTTCATCCATCCGTAATCTGGTAGAGACACAACTAGTCTCTTCAAGCTACCAGCGTCATTATACTCGAATACTATTGAATGCTCTCCCCCAGAGTGGCATGGTTCAAATACTATCGTGCCACGCTCGTCTGAGAATCTCATTCCTCCTCCTCCTCGTGGTTATCCTCCCAATCACACCAAGCAGTATAATCCCTCATCTCTGCCTTGGTCATTTTGTCGAGAAGTAGATTAAGATGCTTCTTCATCCCCTCAAGTTCCGATTGCAGTAAATCAATTTGTCGCACCTTCTTCGATACCTTCAACAGCAATCGTTTGGTCATTAAATCTTTCAACATGGTTCCTCCTTCTACTAATGGGCAAAAAAAAAGCCCCTCCGAAGCGGAGAGGCTTTTACCCTATATCAGGATAGTATTGTCACCCTTGACGGTAACCTTCTTAGCCTTGGGATCTACCTGACTGAATAGCAGTCCCATGCCGATAAATTCTTTCCTCTCTCGAGTGCTTTCAAAGCTATCGAAGTAGGTAACCGTTGAGGTATCTCCACCAAAGAGATCTGGAGTCCAATCCCCTGACCCAACACCTTTTTGAGGGTGTTGGCTGGGGTCTCCCTTGAAACACTCGAACTCCCACTTATCATTCTCAATGGTAGTCTTAAGCATGAACTTATTCATGTCCATAATCTCACCTCCTTTCATATCATTTTCTTGTATCCTCGTTCTTCATAATCCTCCACCTCTGACTCCAGCACCAACTGTCGGCAAGGATGTGGTGCTGGGAGCAACACAGATGTATGTTTGATATCTTCTTCCCCGTCAAAATCTTCTATGAATGCCACTTGATTCCTCGTTGTCGAGTTTATAAACTGGGTCTCCTTTCCTTCCTTGTCCCGCCTTCGTTTACTCGTGCTGATCATAGGCACGATTTCGATAGGCTCATCCACTGGGTTCCGCTTGAGTCGGTTCCTATCTGACGGTGATAATGCGTCAAAGTTCCTGATGAACTCCCGTACACCTTCTGAGTGACCGTAATCCACCCGCCTTGTGTCATCCTCGTAAGCGTCGTTCGTGTTGATCCGTTCCACTTGGGTGAAATGTACCCGCACATCCAACCAGCCAGTATACTCGTTGCCATCCCCCAACAAGAGAGCTTCTTTTTCGCTGTCTTTAAGACTGTCTTTCAATAGAAGTGCAATCGGACAGGATTTGCTGTTGTTGGTTTTCCCTTTGTCGAGATGAGTCCCTTCCATTTTGAGTCTCATTCGTTTTCTCCTTTGTGTTTACCCAAAACATATTCCAAAGCTTCTATCCAACCATTCAGTATTCCTTCTTCAATATCTCCTTCGTCGAATTTCCATTTCTCTCTATCCTCATAAAGCTCTTGAAGATGTTCTGTTATCTGCTCCTTACTCTTCATGTTGTTTTTCTCCTTTTGATTGATTTAACTGATCCTCTACCCTTAGGGTATGTCAAACTATTGCTTAAATCGAATCCTCATACCAAAAAAAAGGGCTCAGACCCCAGTTCACCTGAGATTTGAGCCCTTTGACTATTTTACGCCATGACCAAGATTGCGATTGCTATCCACACGGTCATGGTTACGAAGAAGCCAACGGTTTCTAGGATGGTCATTCTCGGTCATCCTTTACGGAGTTATAGTTATCAACATCCTCTTGTGTTATTAATCCTATTTCTCCTTTTTGTTTTCTCTCTACCAGTTCCTCAAGATACACCGTCATCCTTCGGAGTTCGTACATGGCTTCTGTACCCATGATCCCCAAGTGATCGAGTGCTTTGACAAACTGTACCAGAGGTTCATCCTTATCCTTATCCTCTTCCTCTGGAACCTCTACCTCTTTTAAAGGTAGCTGGAGAGGTGCTTGTCTATTGAGCGCACACATTTTGAATGCCTCATTGATCTCGTTACGGATGGCTGACTCTATCCTCTCCAGTTTCTCATCTGTCTCCCTTCTCGCTTCGTTGACGTATTCCTTCACCTCGCTCTCAGTCGGGAGTACTCTCACTCGCTCATTGATTTCCCAGAGGATGCTTTGTAACTCCCTTGTATGGGCTGTAATCTCTGAAGAAACTTTCTCTCTTAGAGATCCTTCGAGCTCATCCAGTCTCTTGAAGATGTCCACTCCCAATCGGTCTACGTTGACGTTGGAGGTATCAATCTCGATATGCTGGGCTATGTCTTCAGCGTCAATAGCGAGATGCCTTGCTACGTCTTCAGCGTCGATGTTGATAGATATATCACTGGTATCAATCTCCAGATCATTTGCGAGATGGTCGGCAATCTCTGAAGCGTCAATGTTGCTGGCAATATTCTCGCTCGATATCTCTTCAGATTCAAACGTGGCTCCGATCAGATCCCTGAGACCATTGATCGTGCCAACCAAATCCGTGGTCGCTTCCGCTTGTCCTTGCCCAGTGCTGGCTTCGAGAGCTAACTTTTTCATATCCACTCTCATGTCAGCAGAGAATGAACCTTGAAGGAAGTTTTTCATTATGTCGCTTTGACCGTGTAGCATATCTGAGATGCCAGAATATTCCACTCCACCGTTGATAACGGAGGTGTTCTCTTTAAGGGCTTCTACTATGCTTGTAATTCCTGATTCTATCTTGCTGTAATCCATTTGTTTCTCCTTTGGTACTTACTACGGTACATTTCAGCACCGCTGAGTGCAGTGCCTTCACTTATAGGCAAAAAAAAAGCGAGGGAGTTTAAGCCCTCGCTATTGGTGTTACTCGATGATGTTATTCTTGATGGTCTCTAGTTGTTCAGTATCCGTTACTTCGATACTGAACTCGTCCATTTCCATCAGATCTTGGTCTGAGTCCATGAGTTCCATTAGTTCCTCCAGATCGAGATCTGGGAACAGTAGGATGTCTATCATCTCTTCTTCTCCTTTATTGGTGCTACTGATTTAATCGATGGACTTAACAGTCCAGCCCTAAGCCATGCATTGTCGTGGGCAAAGTTTAGTCGTGCTAACTTCTTAGTGGGAGCCAGCACATACTCTCTGTCTCCCGCTATTGAGGTTACCTGCCACTTCCTTACTGCTGGTATTCTACTCATATCATCTCCATCTCATCTTTGACATCTCTTCGCTTCTCCCTTGCATCTCTTGCATCTGCATCTAGTTTTATGCTTCTACTAATAGGCAAAAAAAAAGCGGAGGTTTTACCCCCCGCTTGGTTATGCTGATAGTCGTAGCAATTTGCTTTTGTTGCTACCGTGGCTCAATACTGCTATGTTCTTCGCTTTTATGCTGTTACCAGCGCATAAACCGCAGTCTTTGCACTGTATCAGTGGGTTCTTGATATGTGGACAGAGAATTTCATCCGCTTCAAGGTTGGCTTCATCCTCTATCGTTCGATAGGTTCGGAAGCCAAGCTCGTTGGCTTGCTCTTTTTCTTCGACCGTATGAACTGATGCCATGCAGTCTCTAGCAAGCTTTTTCCCGTTTTCCTTCATCCAATGATGAGTATAACCAACGTGGTTCTTTGTCGGATATTCTTCACGGAATTGCAACGTTGATTCCAGCGTTGCATATGGATCGCCCCAACCACCTAAGCGGACACCTTTATAGGCTAATTCTGCCCGTACCATTCCCTGTTCTTCTTCGCTTAGATCATGGTAGTGCACTGCTTTCTGATACTTCGCTAGAAATGCAGTGATAACGTAACATCCCCCACCGTTCTGCTTGGTCAAAGGACAATCGCCACAAACGGTCTCCTGATTCTTGTTATTGACCGTTTCAGTCGGGAAAATCGGTCTATCCTCTACCATGTCCCATTCGATGTAGAATGTGGTCGGTAGATCGCCCGTTTTGGTGTTGCTCGTCGTTCTTGTGAGAATTTGTGCAACGTGTCCATCGGTGAATAAACTTGTTTGTACTGATAATATAACGTGTTTCTCATTCATTTTTGCTTTCCCTTTGCTGAGAGATGCCACAAAAACCCCGTCTGCTCTTTGCAGTCGTATCAAGGTTTTGCTTTCTTGACTCTCTTAATTTCAATCATTGGTGTTATCTCGTGACCGCCTCGACTGTTTCAGACGACAGAAATTGGCTTCCCGTCCAGTCGTGGTGCGAGTTCGTGGGCTTTATCAGATTTGCCCGTCTGATTGAAACGATTTGTAATTCCTGACTTGAATCACGAGATTGGTTACTCTTTTCGGTTATCAAAACCAGTCTATGACTGGCAATGGACGATTCCCGATTGATTCAAGTTGGATTCTTGCTGAACCCACTAACATAATAACATGACTGCATATTACCTGTCAACGTAAAAGAGTAAAATAATTACACCATTACGTAAAATATTAGGGTTTTTACAGTCGTGGCGCAGATTTAGCTTGCATGTTTTTTTTCTTTGGTGTACTATAGACAGCAGTTAAAACAATGATTAACAGGCAGGTTATAAAGTGTTAAAGGATTGCAATATAGTACCCGTCGAAACGTGTTCCATCTGCTCCAAGGATTCATGGTGCATGGAATTTGTCAACGAAGCGGGACTAGCAGAGGCTTTTCTATGTCACAGAGTGCCATCAGACAAGCCAGCGAAGACAGGCAACGGATATCTACATTTCCCTGATCAAAATACCAGCGAAACACGCCCCGTCAAGCCATCGGTACTACACACCACACCGAAAGAACGTAAAGCTTGTACCCGTATGACTTCCAAGGTGCTCAAAGAGCTCTGGAACATGACAACGTTGAACGATACACACAAGGCGA
>TARA_R100001244_G_scaffold61654_5_pt1 | contig 14205 bp, 16 predicted proteins | sample TARA_R100001244 | Tara Oceans TARA_R100001244 (sample SAMEA2621564) | marine metagenome | biome: marine biome (ENVO:00000447); feature: mesopelagic zone (ENVO:00000213); material: "saline water (ENVO:00002010), including plankton (ENVO:xxxxxxxx)" | depth 790 m
TTCGAGCATGCGGCGGATATGCGCATCGGCGTTTTTGTCGTTGGGGTTGAACCCCGACAGAAACGGGTGAAAGCGTTGTCGCTGTGCGGCCGGCAACTGCTTGTAGGCATGCGCGATCAGGGTGTCGGTGGCGCTGTACCAGTAGGCGTTGGCGTCATCGCCGGCGTAATAGCGCGGCCGCTTGGGTTCGTCCTCGTGCCATTTCTTCGCCACCGGAATACCGGAGAACATCACGTGATCGACCTTCGACTCGGCCATGCGCTTGAGCAAGACATCCATGCCGGCGCTTTCTTGGAAAAAATCGACGTAATGCAGGTGAGCATCGCTGTAGCGATAATCGCGGGCGCTGGCGTTGCCGGCAGCCAAACCGATAAACAGTGCAAAACTCAAACGAAGCACACGCAAGGGACGTCCTCCTGACAGTTCGAGCAGCATAGACTCTGTAAGCGTGGCGCAAGTTCAGCACCCCGCGCAGCGCAACAAGCCCCCCGCGCGCCAAGGCGCTCGAAGCGACAGGCACCATAAAAGCCCCCACGGACCGCGCAAGCACCAGCTTGGAACGTCTGTGCGCGGTTATTTCCCTGCGCCCGCCGCGTGACGCGGCGCACAGATAATGGCACTTGGCTTGCAGTGTTCCAGCCAGACCCCTGAAGGAACAAGCCATGCTCCAGTTGCTGCGTAACCCGGCCCGCAAAGCCATGGACGAAGACGCGCTTGACGCCCTGTTCAATCACCATGACCTGACCACGCGCCTGCCCGATAGCTATCGCTGGATGAGCCGCCTGAACGACTTCAGCGCCGGCCTGCAACAACGTATCCGTACCAGCCTCGGCGCCGCCGTCGGGATCGCCTCGCACGCCCCGCAATTGGCGCACATTGCAGCGGCCAACCAGGTCAGCGGGCAAGCGCTGGCACAATCCTCGGAGCTGATCGCCAGCGCCAGCGAACAGGTCACCACGACGCTGGATGTCGAACTGATCCCGGGGGCCGCCGAAGTGGCGCAGTTGTCCGCGGAAGTCGCCGCAACCCTGCATCAATGCCAGCAAAGCGGCCAGACCGTGTTGCAGCAGGTCGACGTCATCGGCGAACGCGAACAGCAACTGGACCAGGTGATCACGCAGCTGACCAGCCAGCTGGACGAGGTCAGCAAAGTGATCGGGGTGATCGCCAGCATCTCCCAGCAGACCAACCTGCTCGCCCTGAATGCCGCCATCGAAGCGGCCCGCGCCGGCGAGCATGGTCGCGGCTTTGCCGTGGTGGCCGAGGAGGTCAGACGCCTGGCCGGACACACCACCGAGGCCACCGGTCAGGTTGGCGGGATCATCGAGCGTTTTCGCGCGGGCATGCGCCAGCTCGGCGAGGCCGGCGTTGATATGCACCAGGCGGTCGCCGACGGCCGCGCCGGCATGCAACATGTCGGCGCCGGCCTCGACAGCACGCGCCAAGCCATGGACCGCCTGGACAGCCGGGTCGGACAGATCGCTGCCGGCACCGAACAGATCGGCCAGGCCGTGCGCTCGATCAATGGCGATGTGCAAAACATTGCCCAAGTGGCCGCCGAGCTGCTTGGCAAGGCCAGTCAGGTGCTGCACCACAGCCAGGCGGTTCGCGAAGACGGCGATCGCCTGCTAGCTGGGCTCGGCGATTTCCGCCTGGAAATCCACCGCGAAGTGCGCCGCGCCGTGGAGCAACTGGCGACGCAGAGCGGCTTGGCCGGCGAGATCGGCCAGGCCGAACAGCTGCTGATGCAGACGCTTAAACGCGACCCGCGCTTCGAGCTGTTCTACGTGGTCGACCGTCACGGCGTGCAGGTTTCCGAGAACCTGTTTGCCGCCGATGTCAGCCATGACGGCAGCAGCTGCCGCGGCCGCAACTGGGGCCAACGCCCATGGTTTCGGGCCGCCGCCGACAGCCTCGGCAGCCACATCACCCAGGTCTACCGCTCCTCGGCCACCGATGCTTTCTGCTTCACCGTTTCGGTGCCGATCCTCGACGAGCACGGCCGTCTGCTGCGCGTGCTGGGCGCCGATGTGCGCTTGTCGGCGCTGGTCTGAAGCAACCGGGATGGGCTAGGCTGGCTGCTCAGGTAGCACGCACTCGGCCTCAGCGCCCCGGAGTTTTCATGATCAGTATTCGCAACGAAAAAGGCCTGCTTCAGCGCATCGATATCGGCCCGCACACCCTGCACAGTGATGTCCCGGTGGAACTCGGCGGCGAGGGCTCGGCGCCCGAACCGCATGACTTATTCGACGCCGCGCTCGGCGCCTGCAAAGCCTTGACGCTGGCACTCTATGCCAAACAGAAAGGCCTGCCGCTGAGCGGTGTGGATGTCCAGGTACAGCGTGACGACAGCCAGGAGCGCCAGGGCCTGTATCGCCTGGCCGTGGAGTTGACCCTGCATGGCGCCCTGGACGAAGCACAACGCCAACAGCTGCTGCGTATCGCCGACAAATGCCCGGTGCATAAACTGCTGACCAGCAGCGAGGTGCAGGTCAGCACCCACCTCGGCGAACGTACGCCATGAGCGGCGTGCTGTTGATTCAACCTCGCGCGGAAGATATCGCGGGGCAACCGATCCTGCGGCCGCTGCCATCGGCACACTGCCGCAGCGTCGGGCCTTTTGTGTTCTTCGACCACATGCTGGAAAAGCACTACCCGCCCGGCAGCGGCATGAACATCAACCAGCACCCGCATATTGGCCTGTCCACCCTCACCTACCTGTTCGAAGGCCAGTTGCAACACAAGGACAGCCTCGGCTCGGACCAGTTGGTGCAGCCCGGCGACGTCAGTTGGATGACCGCCGGTAAAGCCGTGGCGCATGTCGAACGCACCCCGGCCGACAGCTTGAAAAGCGGCTCGCGGCTACACGGTCTGCAAGTCTGGCTGGCCCTGCCGGCCGCCGACGAGCAAGGCCCGCCGAGCTACAGCCACCACCCTGCCAGCAGCCTGCCACGCAGCGAAGCCATGGGCGTGCAGATCTGCCTGATCGCCGGCAGCGGATTCTGCCTGCAGTCGCCAGTGCCGGTGCGCTCGCCCACGCTGTACGCCGAACTCAAACTGAGCGCCGGCGCCAGCCTGCTGATCCCCGCCGAGCACCCCGAGCGGGCGTTGTACCTGATCGACGGCGAAGTCCTGCTCGACGACCAGCCACTGCCGCTACACGGGCTGACAGTGCTGCCCGAAGGTCAGGCCTTCACCCTCAGCGCCTGCGGCGGCAGCCATCTGGCGTTGATTGGTGGTACGCCCCTGGGGCCACGGCGGATGAATTGGAACTTCGTCGCCAGCGAGGCGGCGCTGATCGAGCAGGCCCGCGCACGCTGGGCGAACCGCGACTGGCCGACGGTGCCCGGAGAAACGGTGTGGATCGAACTGCCACGCTGAGAGAATTTGTTTCACTTGCAACACATCCAGCCGCCGCACTCTCGGGTATAACCTGTGGCGGCGGTAGATGTGTCAGAAACGTGGCGGATCATAGGAAGACTGCATGCCGGACCCGATGTTCGATTACGAGAGCACCTTAGAAGCGTGTGCCCGGCGCGATGAGCGCGCCTTTCAAGCACTTTACCAACAGGAGGCACCACAAATGCTGGGCCTCGCGATTACCCTGCTCGGCCGCCGTGACCAGGCGGAAGACTGCCTGCACGATGCCTTCGTGCAAATCTGGCGTAATGCCGAGCGTTTCAAGCGCTCCATCGGCAGCGGTCGCGCCTGGATACACAGCATCCTGCGTTACCGGGCACTGAACCAGTTGCGCAGCCGTGGGCGCCTGGTCGAACTGGACGACGATTTTATCGAACGCGTGGTTGACGACAGCCCGCAGGCAGCCGAATTGTTCGACCAGCAAGCCGACAAGCAGCAACTGCGGCGCTGCCTGCAAGGCTTGGAACGCCCGCGCCGGCACCCAATCCTGCTGGCGTTTTACCGCGGCCTGACCCATGACCAGATCGCTGCTCGCCTGACCACCCCACTCGGCACCATCAAGGGCCGTATCCGCGCCGGGTTGCGCGCTTTGCAGGAGTGTTTGCAAGCATGATTCCGCAACAGCCTGCCGAACGCCGTACCCTGATCGGCGAATATGTCCTGGGCCTGCTCGATGAAGCCGAAAGCGCTGAAGTCCGCCAACTGCTCGAAGACGACGAAGACGCCGCGCGCATGGCGTTGGAGTGGGAACGCCACTTCCTGGAGCTAAGCGATCAACTGCCCGCACACACCCCATCGGCCGTGCTCTGGCCGCGCATTCAGCGCAACCTGGGGCTGGGGCCGGCAGCGGCGGTCGTGCAAGAACAGACCTGGCAGACATGGTGGAACAACCTTGGCGCATGGCGCCTGACCAGTGCGGCCCTGGCGATTGCCCTGGTGGTGGCGCTGCTGCCTGGCGTCTGGCGCCCGGGTATCGAACCCAACAGCTATACCGTGGTGCTGCAAGCGCCGGGCGAAGCAGCCAAACCGGGCTGGGTCGTGCATGTCGACAGCCAAGGCGCATTGCGCCTGGAACCGCTGTTGCAAGATCAGATCCCGGCAGACCGTTCGGTACAGTTCTGGACCCTGGTCGACCCCGCCATCGGGCCACGCTCGCTGGGCCTGGTCGAACCGGGCCGGGATCTGGCGCTCACGCCCGAGCAGATCGGTGCAGTGCAAGCCGGACAACTGTTCGAGCTGACCCTGGAGCCAGTTGGCGGCTCACCGATCAACCGCCCAACCGGCAAAGTGCTGTATATCGGTCGCGCGGTGCTCGCTTCAGCCAATTGAGCAGAACCTGGCCGGCGCCCTGCCGGCCAGGCGCAAGACGGATTTGAAAAAAAAACTTCAGCGCGCGACATCCAAACCGCCACTCATGGGTATAGCTATCAGGTGTTTCGTCGAGGCACCTGCAAGGCGGCAAGCCTTGCACTGATGCTAGATGCTCAAGAGAGGATTCTTATGAACAGGTTCACCAAGCAGCTTACTGTTGCCATCAGCACGGCCACCCTTTGCCTGGGCGCCAGCGCCGTCAGCGCCGCCAACCTGTTGGCCCTGAGCGCCGACGGCCAGCTGTTCAAGGTCGACACACAAACCCTGAAAGTCAGCGCCAACATGGCGGCCAGCAGCCCCAGCCCATTACGCGGTATCGACATCCGCCCGGCCAACGGCAAGCTGTATGCCTTGGGCGCGGATAACCAGTTGTACACCGTGGATTTGGCCAGCGGCGCTGCCAGCGTTGCCGCCAAACTGAACAACAGCCTGCCGGGCAGTGGCCAGGCAGTGATCGACTTCAACCCGGTAGCGGATAAGCTGCGCCTGCTCGCGCCGGACGGCACCAGCTTCCGGGTCAATGTCGAAACCGGCGAAGTCGTGGTAGATGGCTCGGTCGCCTATGCCGCTGACGGCCCTTATGCGGGCAAGACTGCACAAGTGCTGGCCGGTGCCTACAGCAACGCGTATGCCGGCACCACGGCCACCGCGCTGTACAACGTCGACCTCGCCAGCGGCAACCTGATGCTGCAAAACCCGCCAAACGACGGCGTCCAGCAAGTGGTCGGTAAGATCGCCGAAGGCCTGAAAGCCGCCGCGCTGGATATTCAAAGCGATGGCAAAGGCGGCAACACCGCCTACCTATTGACGGGCAAAACCCTGCACACCCTCGACCTGGCCAGCGGCAAGCCAACCACCCTGGGCGATGTAGCCGGCCTGCCGGACAACATCATCGACATCGCCGTGCTACCGGCCATGTAAGCCACTCAACCGGGAAGACCTCATGTCTTCCCGGTTGGCTCAGGGCTACTGCGTGAACACCTCATCGAACAAATCGTTCATGGCTGTGAACGCCCGCTCGGCCACCACGGGGTGGTATTCGTTGCGCCCCGGCACGTTGGCTACCGGACTGGTGAACGAATGCACCGCGCCGCCGTAGCTGACCAGTTGCCAATCCGCCTTCGCCGCCTTCATTTCCGCAATAAAGCCATCGATCTGCGCCTGCGGCACAGCCGGATCGTCCGCGCCATGCAGCACTAATACTGGCGCCTTGATGTTCTGCGCATCCGCCGGGTTGGGCGTATCCAGATTGCCGTGAAACGACACAAAGCCTTTCAGATCGGCGCCGGAGCGGGCCAGTTCTAGCACCGCGCCGCCACCGAAGCAGAAACCAATCGCCCCCAGCCTGCTGGCATCCAGCGCAACCTGCGCGGTTTGTGCCTTGAGCACTTCCACGGCAGCCTGCGCACGCTTGCGCATCAACGGTCGGTCACTGCGTACCAGGGTCGCAGCGGCCTTGGCCTCATCGGCATTGGTCGGCCGCACGGCTTTGCCGTACATGTCGGCCATAAACACCACGTACTTGTCGCCGGCCGCACGCGCCGCCTTCTTCGCCGAATCCTCGGTAACCCACAGCCAATTAGGCACCATCAACAAACCTGGGCGCGCTGCGGTTACCGCATCGTCGTAGATCAGCAAGCCCTCGAACGCTTCGCCGTCAATCTCGTAAGGCACCGGCTTGACCACCACGGCGGCTTCGGCAAGGCCAACCAGGCCCATCAGCGCCAGGGGTAGAAGTGACTTTTTCATCGACCGTACTCCTGTTGAATGAATAACCCTTCAACAGTAGCGCCTACCCCGCCACAGCCAAGAAAAAAGCCCGCATCAGCGGGCTTTTTTCATTACGGCAGGTATCAGGCCGAGAGTTCGACCAGCAGCTTGTTCAGACGCTGCACATAAGCCGCAGGGTCTTTCAGGCTGTCACCGGCTGCCAGAGCGGCTTGGTCGAAGAGGATGTGCGAGAGATCGGCAAAGCGCTCTTCGTCCGGTTCACCATCGAGTTTCTCGATCAGCGGATGGCTGGGGTTGAACTCGAAAATCGGCTTGGAGTCCGGCACCTTCTGCCCGCTGGCTTCGAGGATCTGGCGCATCTGCAGGCCCAGGTCCTGCTCGCCAATCGCCAGAATCGCCGGCGAATCGGTCAGGCGATGCGACACCCGTACCTCGGCCACCTGCTCGCCCAGCGCGGCTTTCAGGCGCTCGAACCTTCTTTGGCCTTGGCGACTTCTTCCTGGGCCTTCTTGTCTTCTTCCGAATCCAGCTTGCCGAGGTCCAGGTCGCCGCGAGCGACGTCGACGAACTGCTTGCCGTCGAACTCGGTCAGGTAGCTCATCAGCCACTCGTCGATACGGTCGGTGAGCAGCAGCACTTCGATACCTTTCTTACGGAACACTTCCAGGTGCGGGCTGTTCTTCACCTGGGCATAGGTTTCGCCGGTCAGGTAGTAGACCTTATCCTGGCCCTCTTGCATGCGGGCGATGTAATCGGCCAGGCCAACCGTCTGCTCGCCCGCGTCGCTGCCGGTAGAGGCAAAGCGCAACAAGCCGGCGATCTTTTCCTTGTTGGCGAAGTCTTCCGCCGGGCCTTCTTTGAGCACCTGGCCGAAGTTCTTCCAGAAGCCCTGGTATTGCTCGGGCTCGTTCTTCGCCAGTTTTTCCAGCATGTCCAGCACGCGCTTGGTTAGCGCCGACTTCATCGAGTCGATGATCGGGTCTTTCTGCAGGATCTCGCGGGAGACGTTCAGCGACAGGTCGTTGGAGTCAACTACACCCTTGATAAAGCGCAGGTACAGCGGCAGGAAGGATTCGGCCTGGTCCATCACGAACACGCGCTGCACATAAAGCTTCAGGCCACGCGGCGCTTCGCGCTGATACAGATCGAACGGCGCGCGGGCCGGGGTGTACAGCAGCGAGGTGTATTCCAGCTTGCCTTCGACCTTGTTGTGGCTCCAGCTCAGCGGGTTCTCGAAATCGTGACCGATGTGCTTGTAGAACTCCTGGTATTCCTCGTCCTTGATCTCGGTACGCGCACGGGTCCACAGGGCGCTGGCACGGTTGACGGTTTCCCACTCGACTTCTGTTGGCTTGTCCTTCTCTTCGCCGTGGAATTCCTTCGGCAGCTCGATCGGCAAGGCGATATGGTCGGAGTACTTCTTGATGATAGTGCGCAGGCGCCAGCCGTCGGCGAACTCGTCTTCGGCGGCTTTCAGGTGCAGCACGATGCGGGTGCCGCGCTCGGCTTTGTCGACAGTGGCGACTTCGAACTCGCCCTCGCCTTTGCTCGACCAGTGCACCCCTTCGCTGGCCGGACTACCGGCGCGACGGCTGTAGACATCCACTTGGTCGGCGACGATAAAGGCCGAGTAGAAACCCACGCCGAACTGGCCGATCAGGTGCGAGTCCTTCTTCTGGTCGCCGGTCAGGTGCTTCATGAAATCGGCGGTGCCGGATTTGGCGATGGTGCCCAGATGGGTAATCGCATCCTCGCGGCTCATGCCGATGCCGTTGTCTTCGAGGGTGACGGTCCTGGCTGCTTTATCGAAGCTGACGCGGATCTTCAGCTCAGCGCCGCCTTCGAGCAGCTCAGGCTTGGCCAGCGCCTCGAAACGCAGTTTGTCGGTGGCATCGGAGGCGTTGGAAATCAGCTCACGAAGGAAGATTTCCTTGTTCGAATACAGCGAATGGATCATCAGGTGCAGCAGTTGCTTCACCTCGGTCTGGAAGCCCAGGGTTTCTTTTTGAGTTTCCACACTCATGCTCTCTTACTCCACATGGTTGACTAAGCCGCAGCGCGACGGATGTCATACAGGTGGGGGCAATCAGTGGGATTTCAAGTAGTTGCTGGCAACTCAAGCGCGCTCAGGGCTCCAGTAGCTCGATTTTGCTGACTTCCTCAGGCCGCAGGGTGTAGCTGACCATGCCCTGCCCGCTCATCCGTTGGCGCAGGATGATGCGGCCCTCGGGGTCGATCCCCTGGAAACGCCCTTCGGCGCTGCTGCCCCGCTCGGTCGACACGCGCATGCTCAGATTTTGATAGCGGCTGGGGCTGCGCAGCAAACCTTCCAGGCTGAAGCGCAGACGCCGATCCAGCGGACGGCTCTGCCGCTCGCTGCTCTCTGCACTGGCCGTGGCGGCGACTGGCGACCCCGCCAGCGGTACGCTGGGCACGGCGGCCAATGCCGGGAAACGGTCCGCGTGCACCGTCCAGCCCCGTGCATCGCTCTTCTCCAAGAGGATCGGCAGGCGCTGCAACTGACCATTGATGCGCGCCTGGACCTGCACGTCCAGGCTCTCGGCCGGCAGCGCCAACACCGGCAGTTCGCTGAGTTGCACCGCGCGGGTGGCGAAACGCCGCTGCAAATAGTCTTCGATGACATGGGCCACGGTATCGGGCGAATCGACATGCCGATCAACCCGGCCATCGCGGTAACGCAGGCCATCGCTGAACAGCTCGACCTTGCCGCTCAGGGTGGTCTTGAATTGCGGCGGCAGTACCAGGTGAAAATCGCCGACCAGCTTGTTCGGTGCCAGCGGCTGCAAGTTCAGGTGCAGGGTGTAACCGTGGCTCAAGCGCCGCGCCTCGGGCAATTCCTGCTCGGGCAGCAACCAACTGACTTCGACCTCGGGCAACGGCTGCGCATCGCCGGGCAGGACATCCAGCCGCAGCGCCCCGCTCACCGGCTGCGGCAGGCGGATCACGACCTCGCGCCGGGCAAAGAAATCCTGCCCTTCGCGCAGGCTGAGCACTCCGTCAATCAGCTCGCCTTGTTGCGGCGCAAACGGCTGGCCATTCAGCTCGCCGTGCAACTCGATGGCCAACTCCGCCGGCGCCTGCACCTCGGGTTTCAGCCACTGCAGGCTGAGAATGGCCGCCAGGCGTTGCGAGTCCTGGCTGGCGAGCAAGGTCAAACCGACAATCAGCGGAATAAAACCCAAGGCACTGAGGCCCACCGCCTGGCGCGCGGAGCGCCAATGGCGCAGCACATAGAACAACGTCAAGGGCGGTAACAGGCTGGCGCAGCCCCACAGCAGGCTGGTACTGAAAGCCCGCATGACCAACCAGACCAAGCCGGCGAGAATCAGCAGCAAGCCACCGAGGATCAGCAACGCATCCATTCACAGTTCCTTAATACGTAGGCCGAGGCTTAAGGCTCGTCGACCTTGAAGTGCGCACGGGCCGTGGCAATCGGCTCGGTTTGCTTGGTTTGCCAGGCCGTGATGGCCACGTTGGCGACGCGGCGACCTTGCCGCCACACCTGGCACTGGGCATAGGTGTCACGATAATGACCGGCGCGCAGGTAATCTATCGAGAAGTCGATGATTTTCGGCAAATGTGGGGTGCCCATGAACATCAATAGATGCAGCATGGCGGCATGCTCCATGAAACCGGCGATCACCCCGCCATGAATCGCCGGCAGGATCGGATTACCGATACTGTCTTTGTTCGCTGGCAGGCGAAAAACCATGTCGTCGCCCAGCCGTAGGCATTCGATACCGAGCAGCTTGGCGTAGGGAATCAGGCTGATCAGTGAATCGTAGTCGTTCTTTTCGTGGGCCTCGCGGACCAACTGGTTGAGGTTCAGGCCGCTCATGCGCCACCGCCTTGAATATCGTGCTTGAGACCTTTATCGCCCTGAGCGCCCTTGCCCATGCGCATAAAGGCACCGACGACATGGGCGATCGGTTGCGCCGGATCGTCCTGGTAGGCGTAACCGCGGGTGAAGATGATATTGGGGGTAACCCGGTAGCATTCGGCGAAACCGAACACGTCTTTGTGCGGCTCGGCCGGGTGCATGTAGTCGATGCGCAGATCGAGCGTTGGGCAAATCTCGAACTCAGGCAGCACGCATACCGTGGAAATACCGCAGGTGGTGTCCATCAAGGTGGTGATCGCCCCGCCGTGAATCACCCCGGTTTGCGGGTTACCGATGATGTGCTGGCTGTAGGGCAAACGCAGGGTCAAGCCCTGCGGATCGGCACTGTGGACCTGCATACCGAGCACCTGACAATGGCGCAAGGCCGTCAAAAAGCGCTGCGCCCGCTCATACATGAGGGTTTCACTCATCGATTCAGTCCCATGACAACTGCACAAAGGGCGCGCATCATAGCGTTTCGCAGCTCAAGCAGCACATCGCAGCGGCTGCGTCTTGAATACTTTCGAGCAATTCGCAGGGAACTTCGTCGAATTGACAGTGCTCAAAGAGCCATGCTTGGGGAAACCCAGCAATAACGACATCTACAAGGAGTATTGACCGTGCAAAAACCATTTACTTATGCCCTGCTTCTCGCTGCTGTAGTAGGCCTTGCGGCTTGCGAGAAAACCCCGGAAGACAAAATGGAATCCGCTAAGGAGTCTATTTCGGAAGCTGCCGAGTCCATGGGTGACGCTGCTGAAGATGCGGGTGATGCTATCGAGCAGAAAGCCGATGAAGTGATGGGTACCGAACCTACCACCGGCGAGAAAATTGAAGACGCTGCGGACGATGCCGCAGACGCCGTCGAAGACGCGGGTGATGAAGTAAAAGATGCTGTTGAAGGTCAGTAACCGTCTCGCTTGAATAACAAGGCCCGCAGCATGCGGGCCTTGTTGTTTGTGCCGTGCTTACATCGCAGGCGTGAGCATCAACAACAGACTGCACAGCAACCCCACCACCCACACCAGACTGCGCTGCCAATGCAGATCGGCCCAATAGCACAGCAGATACAGCACCCGCGCGATCACGAAGGTCACGGCGAGCACATCCACCAGCACGCCGTGCGTTTGCGTGACATGGGCCATCAACACGCCCACGGCAAACAACGGGAACGCTTCGAAACTGTTCAAGTGAGCGGCCAAGGCTCGCGCGCCGAACCCCGTCAGCCGGGCCTGTTGAGCACGCGGATGATGGTTGTCGTAATGCCCATCACCCTCCTTCGCCATGGCCTTGGCCACAGGAGCCTTGGCGATAAAAATCAATACTGCGCTGATCAAGATGCACCAAAACGGCAAGCTCATTCGTGTTTCTCCTTGCTCGGCTCAAACGCCGGAGTCTGGGTGTAGACCATCACTTCCAACACGTCGGAATGAAACTCGCGGCGGTACAACACCAATACAACACCTGCGCTGACCAGCATGAAAAACCATGGATTGATAAACCAGGCCAGCGTCGACATGCCGAAGTAATACGCGCGCAAACCCTGGTTGAACTGGTTGGCGGCCATCGAGATCACCCGCGCGGTGCGTTCTGCAAAAGCCTTGCGCTCCTGTTCGGTGACATGCCGCTCGCCAATCATCGGTGCCGAGCCCACCAGTACCGCGGCGAAGTTGTACTGACGCATGCACCAGCTGAAGGTGAAGAAGGCGTAGACGAACACCACCCCCAGGCACAGCAGCTTGACCTCAGACATCTCGCGACTGGCGGCCTGCACGAATGGCAGATCAGCCAGCAGCGATACCGCGCGATCGGACGCGCCAAGCACGGTGAGAATACCGGCGAGGATAATCAGGGTGCTGGAGGCGAAGAAGGACGCATTGCGCTCCAGGTTGCCGATCACATTGGCGTCGGCGATGCGGTTGTCGCGCAGCAACATACGGCGCATCCAGTCCTCGCGATACAGGTGCAGCACGCTGGCCAGGCACGGCGTGGTGCGCCCCTTGGCTTGCGCATAACGGGTGTAGCCTCCCCAACAGATCACGAACCAGATAACGGCAAGCAGGTGCGGCAGGTAATAGTCACTGATCGGCATGGAGACTCCTTGTTAGCCTGCGCCGATTATAGCCAGGCCTGGCTTTCAGCTGGCCAACAAAAAGGCCGCTCAGTGAGCGGCCTGGGGTAAACAACAGAACTTAGGCTGCGGCGGTTTTCGGCGCACCCAGCACGCGGTCCACCACAACAGCCAGGACCAAGGTCAGCAGCACAGGCAACAACCAGCCGAGGCTCTGGTCCGCCAATGGCAATTGGCTGAAGAAGCTCGGGATCAGGGCCTTGCCACCAGCTGCGGCAATCCCGTCAACCAGACCAAACACCAGGGTCACGGCCATCACCGGGCGGAATACTCGCGCTGACGAACACCATAGATAATCCAGCAGACTCAGCGCCACCAGTACGATGGCCAGCGGGTACAAACCGATCAGTACCGGAATCGAGAAGCTGATCAACTGGGTCAGCCCCTGGTTGGCGACCAGCAGGCTGAACAGACCGAAGGTGATCACCACCGCGCGGTAGGAAACCGGCAACAAGCTGCTGAAGAACTCACCGCAAGCGGTCAACAGACCCACAGCCGTGGTCAGGCAGGCCAGGGTAATCACCACGGCCAGTAGCAGGCTGCCGGCAGTGCCGAAGGTATGCTGCACATAGGCGGTAAGAATCTGCACGCCATTCTGCGCTTCACCAGCAATCCCCTGGCTGGTTGCACCGAGGTAGAACAGCGCCAGATAAACCAACGACAAGCCAACCGCAGCGATCAGGCCGGCAATTACCGAGTAACGGGTAATCAGCTTGCCATCGGTCACGCCATGGTCACGAATCGCTGTGGCAATCACGATGCCAAACACCAGCGCGCCGAGGGTATCCATGGTCAGGTAGCCCTGCAAGAAACCCTGCACAAATGGCGCGCTCTGGTAATCCGGCGAAACCTGGCCGATCTCGCCTGCCGGAACCAGCAGCGCAGCGCCGCCCAATACCAACAGCGCCGCCAACAGCACCGGGGTGATGTACTTGCCAATGCGGTCCACCAGTTGCCCAGGATTGAGGGACAGGAATAGCACTGCGGCAAAGTAGGCCAGGGTGTAAAGCAGCAACGCCGCGCTGCTGTTTCCGCTGAACGGCGCCACACCCATTTCGAACGACACCACTGCGGTGCGCGGCGTGGCAAATAGCGGGCCGATGGCCAGGTAAACCGCGACCGCAAACAGCACGCCGGCGCGCTTGCCCAGCGGCGCGGTGAGCAGCGCCATGCCACCACCCACGCGCGCCAGGGCGACGATGGTCAACAACGGCAAGCCAACGCCCGTAAGCAGAAAGCCCAACGCCGCCAGGCCGATGTTTTCACCCGCCGCCATACCGGCGCTGGGCGGAAAAATGATGTTGCCGGCGCCGAGAAACAGCGCAAACGTCATAAAGCCGAGGGCCAGGAGATCCGAGCCTTTCAAACGAGTCATAGAAGGGAATACCACAGGCAGAAAGTTAAAAGTTCCGAGGGTTTCCCGATGGATCGGGGGAAACGTCACCCAGCCGGTTAAGCGGGGCCACTGCAGCACCCTGAGCCGCTTGTGGCGGAGCAGGCGCTAATAGTTGCAAGCCTAACGAAATTGACGCAGCAGCGGCACTGACACAGGTCAGGCTGTCGGACTGGTGAAAAAAGCTGTCGCATCGACAACAGTTCATCCCTGGCCGTGTCTAGTCCTGAAATAGGTTTACACCTGTTTCGGTTTCAA